>Ga0210391_10004549_pt1 | contig 11527 bp, 14 predicted proteins | sample IncBWC12OmetaG_FD_160573 | JGI IMG/M metagenome (GOLD analysis project Ga0210391, IMG submission 160573) | Forest soil microbial communities from Barre Woods Harvard Forest LTER site, Petersham, Massachusetts, United States - Inc-BW-C-12-O ...
GCCACTACTTCGGCCGCACGATGGCTACCTTGATCAGCATCTACTTGCGGATCCCCATTTACGACAGCCAGTGCGGGGCCAAGTTCTTTCACAAGGAACTCGCCCGCGAGATCTTTCAGGACCCCTTCGTCACGCGCTGGTTATTCGACGTGGAATTGTTCCGGCGCATTCAGCAATCGGGTAGGGACGTGGAGGCGTGTTGCTGGGAATTGCCCCTGGACACGTGGGTGGAAAAGGGGGATTCCAAGCTCGGGATGCGCGACCTTCTCGGGATTCCCCTGGATTTTTGGAAGATTGTAAGGCACTACCGTAAAACGCTTGTGGGGGTGAAGCGCGTGGAGATGCCGGTGTTGTCGGATGTGTTTATAGAGTGAGGCTATTACTCCTCCACTTCGCCGTCATTATCCAGCCACTCATCGTACTCCAGGAACCAATCGGACATCTCCTGGAACAGGCCTGTGGCTTTTTCCTCATCGCCGTTGTAGAATTCGGTGATATCGTCGAACTCGGCTACGATCTCGAAACTTTCCTCCTCCTCATTCCATTTCGCCAGAAAGCGGGGGCTTTGGGTGTGCAGAACGTATTCGCCGTCTTCGTCTTCCATAAAATTGTCGCAGGATAGGAATTTCGGTATGCTAGCCATATAAAACGATTTTGGAAGGGAAGATACCAAAAAATTCAAAAGCGTCACCCGGTGATCTTACCAAACCCCTTCAACACAATCCTTTCCAACAAGGGCTCGTTGATCTGGGCCGGGTCGTACACGTTGATGGTGGTGGACTCGTTGTATTCGGTGTAGACGAAGACCTTCCGATGGTCGTAGTTGCCGGCGAAGGTGAAAACGACGGGTTTGGCGCTGCCGTAGAGGCGGACGGAGAAACTGCGGTGGGGGAAATGGTCGAATTTGCTAAGGGTGGCGGAATCCAGCTCCAGGTGGTGGCCCTGGTCGCGTACCCTTTCCAGGAAACGGAGCAGGGCGGGGTGGATTTCCGCGTGCAGGAGGAGGGTAAAGGCGGCGTTGAAGTCCGTCTTCTTTTTCTCGTACTCCCGGTTCAGCTCCTCCCGCGTAGCAGCGAGTGCTTCGGGGGGCCGTTCTTCTAATTCAATGGGTGGGTAAACGGGCGCTTTCAGCATAACAACGAGCTTGGTGCGTGAATAGTCGTCAGTAAGTATTAATTAAATTTAGAATGTTTTTTCATAATCTGCAAGTTATATGGGATAAAAAAATGAAAAGAGTTATGAGCGGCTGCCCATAACTCTGGTCGGGACGTTGGATAAATACCCCCTAGCTGAGGGGGAAAAGGCCCGAAAACCACTCTGAGAGCGCATCCGGGAAAATCAAGTGCATGGGCAGGTCGAGCTGGTTGGTGACCCCGTCCTGCTCCACGAAGAAGAAGACTTTCTTGTAATCGTAGTTGGCGACGACGGCGATGTCGGTCTTTTTGCCCGACGTCCAGTGGATGGTATAGCACTGGTGGACATAGGCCCACCAGCGCTCGTCGGATAGGGTATGGATTTCGATCCAATGACCGTGGTGGCTCACCAGGTCCAGGATATATTGCATCACGGGACGGATCTTGTGAAACATGACCTTTTTAAAAGCGCAATTGAATTCGGCACGATTGGTTTCATACTCTTCCAAAAGCGCTTCGTGTGAACCGATGATTTGGTTCAGTTGTTCTGCATAGGCAGCCAGTCGAATATCAAAAACTCTAGCCATAGTCGTTAATAGATTCTATTCAGAAACGAATAAAACAAGCGAAGACATCGTTCATACCATACCGTTATCCCTCGTTAACAAGCCGTTTACATGTTACATTTGGTAGTAGTAGTTCTACGGGTTGGCCTTTGGTTGTGGTAGAAGGGGACACCGTTATTTTGAGCATTCGCGGAAGTGTCGCTGGCGGGATATGGGCCGGCTGTGCGATTTAACAAAAGATTGTTTAGCAATGTCTTTCGCTGGGACATTGATAGCCTGTGGATATATTGTGGATAAAAGGTTCCTTGTGGAACCTTCTGTATTTTTACGTAGTGGCTTAGGATACGTACGATGTAGTGGAAGGGAGTTCTACCACGTAGCCGATTATATGCTTGTGATGGTGAAACGATTAAGTCTTTCGGTTATACGGTAGCGTTAGCAAAAAAAATTTTGTTAAGAAATAAGAATGACTAAATTCGTATTGCATATCCAATTAATTATCCTATTTACAAACCTTAACTTGGGAAACGCGTTTACATTTCAGTCTGACCTGGTGACCAGGTTAAAAGCCCACGAAGAACAGGCCTTCGCTGAGATGTATAGAAACTACTCCAACGCTTTTCTTTCCATCATCGCAAAGATTACCAATGACAATATGGACTCCTCTAAGGATATCCTTCAGGAGGCCATGGTTAAAGTTTGGCATAATATAGATAACTATGACGCCGGCAAAGGGACCCTTTTCACCTGGATGTTGAATATCTGCCGCAATACCGCCATAGATAAATTAAGGTCTAAGGATTGGAAGAACCAGGCGAAGAACCGTTCCATGGATGCCACCCCCGGGATGGTTCCCAACTCCACGACCTCCAACAACCCCGAACTGATAGGTGTTAAGAATATGTTAGAGAAGCTGGATGCCAGCCATCGGGATGTGGTAGATGTCGTATATATGAAAGGATATTCCCATGCCGAAGCCGCCGAAGTGCTGGACATTCCCCTGGGAACTGTGAAGACCCGGTTGAGAAATGCAATTAATGAACTAAGGAAACAATATCGTATAGCGTAAACTATGACCGCCCAGGAAATCATATTATCCGGAAAACTCGAGCTCTACGTAGCCGGGGTCCTCTCTGACAGGGAAATGACAGAGGTGGCCATCCTGGCGCAGGAGCATCCGGAAGTGGCTGCCGAGATCGCGAAGATCGAGCAGGTCATGGTGGAGTTCCTGAGCCCCGAGGAATACCGCATCCCCGATCGCGAGAAAGAACACCAGATCGACCTGATCCTGGCCCGGATCCATCGGTCCGCTTCCAACGGCATCGACGTTGTACCTGTCGTAGAGCCCCACGTTGTCCCCATGCGCCGCCGCTTCAACTACGCCGTTGCCGCCCTGGCGGTTGGTTTGCTGATCGCCACCGGCCTGGCCGTGTGGTTCGGCACCCGCAGCGCGCACCTGAACAACGACCTGGCTACCGTAAAAGCCAGCGAAGCCAACATCGCCTCCGCCAACGATCAATACCAGGATAAGCTGACGAACATGCAGAAGCAGATGGACCTGATGAGCAGCATCGTCACCAAGCGCGTACAACTGGGTACGACCACCGGTAACAAACTGACCGACTCGAGCAGCTACATGGTATTATATTGGAACCCCCAAACCAAAAAGCTCGTGCTGTCGGACGCCCACCTGCCCAAGCTGAAGAACGACCAGCAGTATCAGCTCTGGGCACTCTATAACGGCCAGCCCGTCGACGCCGGAGTCTTCGACCCGACCAGTCTCCAGGGGGCCACTTTCCAAAAAGACATTCCGAACGCCCAGGCCTTTGCCGTCACGGTAGAGCCCAAAGGCGGAAGCAAAACGCCGACCCTCAGCAATCTTTGCATGATGGGTAAGCTATAAACTTAGTTTCAGTCCGTACCTATGATCCGGCCGTGGGGTTCTCCTCTGCGGCCTCTTTTTTTTGGCGCGTCGGAGACGCGCAGTCGCCCCTGTATTCCAGTCCGTTATTTGCGTTAACCAATCGTTATGATTTGGTTTGCCATGTGATAACACCTATTCAATGGAATACGTGTTAATTTTACATTCAAGAACGATTTGGTGTTTTTCATAGGTTAGCTAGCGGCCTGGTTTTCCAACCGGGCTTTTTTATGCCTCTTTGCTAGACGCGTCGGAGACGCGTCGCCCCGCAGGGGCAATCATTAGCGAAGTTGGCGCGGAAGCGCTAAATTATCTACGGGGCGCTTCCGCGCCAACACTTACGAACGTTACATATATATAAACGCCTTTGGGATTGATCTTGTGGTTTTGAGGCTTTGATCAAGGCCCCGGCACTATGTCCGGGGCTTTTCCATTTCGTCTTTGCACCAACAGGTGCTTGAATCCGGGTTCGTGGTGGATTCGCTCCATCGCCCCCTCCACCAAATTCTTTATTTCCTCTTTGATCTTTCGATAGCCGGCGGCTATCGTTTCTTCGGTGGGTGGCTCATTTATGTGGGGCAAGGGCGCTGGATCAGGGAGCCGGGGCGGCTTTATGTGTCCGTGGATTAGCTTTCTTTCCCCTTCCGATAGTATCCCTACCATTTCTCCTTTGGATAGGGTGGCCATCCTCGAAGGCGGGAGGGCCGGGTCCAGGTGCGGGGCCGTGGAGCTTGTTTGTTCCTTAACCCCCTGGTGCGTGCTTTGCCTTTGCTGAAGTATCTTCCCGAAACGTTCGGACAACTGGCGTGCGCTGTCTCCGCTTACCTGGCCGCTGAGGACGTTTCCGGTAAGGTTGAGGAGTACCTCCCCGGCTTCGCGTCCGTATTCCTTACGGAGCTGACTCATGTCCTGGACGACCAGGGTAGCCGCCACCCGGTTGGAGCGGGCGGTTGCCAAGAGGGTATCCATGCCGTTGAAGTACAGGGTGGGGAACTCATCGAAGACCAGGGCGCAGGGTAGTCCACCGGGTCGGTTGACCAGGCGCACCATCCGGGAAACGTACAGGGAGAGCACGGCACCATATACTTCCTGCTTGCCGGGGGTGTTCCCCATACAGATCACACTGGGATGATCCGGTGAATTAATGTCCAGGTCTACCTCGTGACCGCTTAATATATAATATAGGTGTGGCGTGGAAAGCCTGGCCAGGGAAATCTTGGCCCCTGCGATCTGCCCCTCCAACTGGGGCATGACGCCCTCCTCATACGCGGAAAGGAAAGGGCTGAGCAAAAACGCGATGTCGGGCTCGGTGCGCAGAACGGAGAACAGCTCTTGGTAGGGCGTTTGCATCAGCTCGATCACATGCGGTAGGGTACACAGGCGCCCCTTGTCATACTTTTTCAGGAACCAGATCAGGGCTGTCAGGAAGTTGATGGCCGACTCGACAAAGAAGTCGCCCTGTTTTCTGATCCAGTCTCGGTTTAAACCCAATAGGAGTATCCTTGAGGCCTCGGCGGCTTCGGATAGGTCGCTTAGCGTTTTTGGGTGGATGGGGTTGCAGCGCCGGGACCTTGCCATGTCGTCGAAGTTGACGATGTGGAAGGGATGCCGGGGGCCGCAGCTCCAGACGTGACTGGTCAGGTCGGGGTACTTGAAGTCGTAGATGAACAGGGTGAAGTTCTTTTTTATCAACTGCTCGATGAGGGGTTTTATTATATAGTAGGATTTCCCGGAGCCCGGGGAGCCCATAATTAATAGACCGCGGAAGGGTTCGGTCAGGTTGATCCAGCCGCGCCTTTTTCTTCCTTCATACGCGAAGGTGTAGGGTAGGTTGACCGAATAATCATTGGTCCGTCGCCATTGTTGCTGGGGAAATTGCTCGGCTTCGGTGTTGAATACTGGGTTTTTGGTTTTTCTGATCAGGGTGGCCAACGCGGCTATGATGGCGAGTAACGGAATCCGATAGGTCGTTTTGAATAGCCAATCATTGCGCCTTTGGTAAAGCCACCGATCCAGGGGCGCCCAGGTCCAATGATGAGTGTCCAGCCAACCGTAGGCGTGGATGTAGACCGCCAGGGCGGTTATGGCGATCCAGGGAAGGTGCTTATAAATTGAGTTCGCGGCCATGGGCGTTTCTTTTTTGTTGGGTTAGCGAATGTTCGAGAGCTTGGGTCAGGTCCTTCTTTTCTACGTTGAAGCGTTTCATCAGGGCCTGGGCGGTGTAGTTTTCGCCCAGGACATTTTCTGAGAAGGCCCAGCGTTGTTTGTGGTCGACGTAGACGATGCTTGGGGTCTCCTCTTTTTTGGGGATGGTCCAGTGGAGGTGGATGCCTTCGCCTTCGAGACGGTTCTTCAGTCTCGCCAGCGGGTAGTTGGGGAGGCCGGTGAGGCAGAGGTCCATCAGGTTTCGGGCGCGGCGGGCGGCGTCGTTTTGGTGGGGCTTGTTTTGTTCGAAGCGGTGTTCGAGGAAGGGGAGGGTGGGTTTGCCGGGGAGGCGGCTGGACTTTATGTAATGGCCGGGCATTTTGCCTTCTTTGTTGATGGCTTTATAGACGAGGCCCCTGTGCTCATAAATCCTTGAACCGGGCCTGCCCTTATCGGCCTTCATATTATAAGGGCGGAGTATCGCATTGAATTCTTCAATCGAGGTAAAATGATAGGTCCCCAGGACTTTTTCCAGGGTCCTTACCATTGCCTGAACGGTTGTCTCGCTTTCGGTTCGGATGGGAAGGATAGGCCGTTCCTCCAAAAATACGGGTGGGAAGGGACGGGCTTCGTACATGACGGGGCCCTTTTGCCGGGTTCGATCGGAGGTCAGGCCGAATTCCTTTTCCATGTCAAGGAGCAGGTTGTGAAGGCGGCCTTTTCCGAGATGCCGGATGCGCTTTCCATTTTCATTCACCCAGGTGGAGACGATGTGTACGTGGGGATTGCCGGTGTCCAGGTGCTCATAGACGAGGTAGGGTTGCTTTCCGAATCCAATGCGATCCATAAAGGTGCGGGACAGGAGGCGCATCTTGTCGTCATCCACGGGACTGCCGGGGGGCCAGCTCAAGGTGGCGTGGAAGCTGGGCATCTTACCCCTTTTTTTCAAGGCGGCTTGTTTCTCCAGGTGGTCGATCCATTCGCGGGCGCCGGCCGCATTCCCGAAATTCATGGATTGAAGGAACCGGGCGCTCTCTTTTTTTACCTTTCTTTCATTGTACTGCACCGCGTGGGTGAGGCTTTTGCCGCTCGTAATAATGCCGATCATAAAATTAGTTTTAGATCGGAAAACTACTCCCCGCTTGCATTTGGCGCCAAATGTGCGTCTAGAATTCAGCTTTTTGGGGCCAATTTTATCCGTATTTCCCGCTTTCTCTCCCTAATTATACGGATTTACCCAAAAAGTTATATATTTGGATCGTTGTATGTCATAATTGAAATAAATAAAGAATAAAATAACCTAACGCCACATGGCCAAGAAAACAAGGGACCCCCGCTATAGGGCTGTGCAAAGCCTCATCGTAAACAATCAAATCTCAACGTTGAATGAAGTCTTCGCATTTTTGCCCAAGTCAGTCGTTTCTAATGATCTGGGGCAGAACTATGCTACTTTCCTCAATAGAATCAGTAATCCGGACGGGTTCACTGTGGGGGATATTAAGAAAATATCGGCGCTTATCGGGATCGATGAGGGGAAGTTTTTTCAGTTGTTGCTGAGGGGGAATGGATAGGGAGATTAAGGAACAATTTGAACAACCCAGTTTCCTTTGTCATCAAGGATGCCGGATTCGTTATGGGTTGACCCATTAGTGAACGTCGAGAAATACGCAACCATCTTGCCATGGTGATAATCGGTGAGGTATTGGTAGTTGAAGTCCAGTGCTACATTGCCCCTATTGTCCATTAAACCATAGCTCGCACCTTTTTGGAAGATCCCCTTTCCCTCTTCAACCAATTGTTGCAATGTCGGTGAAATAGTAAAGAGATATTCGGGCTCAATGTTGCCGGTAAGGCCGACGTGGGGCTTGGAATTGTCGATATATAATATCTCCTTTGGAAAGGTGGCGACGACGGCGCCGGCTGTGTCAACCATATAGATTGGGGAGTCAAGTCTTTCTCTAACGAGGGTGTAACCTCTATAAAAAGAGCTTGCATACATAAATTTAGGTGGGATGACCAAGACATTGTTCTTGTTGATAAAACCCACCTTTCCATCGGTGTTTTCAACTTTTGCGAGGCCTGACATAAATGGGGAGGGAGGAAGGCAATGGGTATAAGGGATCACCAGTTTTCCGTTTCTATCTATGAATCCCCAATTGCCGTCTTCGTTTTGTACGGCAGCTAGTCCTTCGGAGAAGGGTTGGGCGTTTTTGAAGCCAACGGGGATAACGAGTTCCATTTTTTTGTTGATGTATCCGCGTTTTCCGGTTAGCTGTGACTTAATGGGCGTAAGGCCCTCACTGAAAGGAAGGAAATCGGATAATGTTATAAGGGCGAGGCTATCGCTGCTGCCAGGAGGGTCAACGAGGGAGAGGTATTTCCGACGTCAAATTGCAGGATTTCTTTGCCCGTGGTATCGAGGTAAGCGATATTCCACACGAGCATCGGGGTAGAAATTCGGACAACCGTATTGTCTGTTCTAAACGGGAGTACATCCATGTATTGACCCGTTCCTAAGGGTTGCCCATGCGCATCTTTCAGTTCGATATTATTCCCGTCCTGGGCGAAAAGGGTGTTGTGGTATAGATGTATTTGGCGGGATAATCTATCTACAGGCTTTTTTATTCCAGTTGCCATTTCTTTGCCGTCCAATCCGATGACAGCATATCCATCGTTGCGGAGGACTGTAAAGCAGGTGCCATCAAATTGAGTGATGAAGTTATAGGGATCACCGGTGAATCCCGCTACCTTTAAGGATTGTCCGTAGGCATAGGGGTCGGAAAGGAGAGTGATGGCTGCTGCCAGGATAAGGTTGCGCATAGGTGTGTCTGTGCAATCAAATTACAACACTCCGGGCCATAAAAAAGCATCAGATAGGAGATACTCCCGATTTAATAGATAAGAATCCGCCAAACACAAGGGGGGGAAGGAATAATTGGGGACTTTTAATCGGTTGCTGACCTATGAACCGACACCTTTTGCTTTTGTAACCAGGTCCTGGCATCGCTTTCTTCTCTGAATATGCGCGTAGGTACCTTTGGCTTTTGGATGGCTAGAATAAAAGAAGCTGTGGCATACGTAACCCAATTCCTCGCCAGGATGGCGATAGCCGACAACCCCACCAACCCCTCTTTTCCCGCCAGGTAAACCCTGGCCTCCTTCGTGAAGTTGGCGCCCCTTCTTTCCTGGATGAGGAGCTTAAACGTTTTATCCTTCTGAAACGCCACCCTGTCGGCCACGATCGCCTGCGCCAGGGCCAGATCTACGTGCTTCACATTCTCCTTATACGTTGCTTCCAGCACGTCTCCGGGACTGATTTGATAGATCAGATAGGCGGTTTCGTAAGTAGGTTTATTCATTAGGTGCAAAACTAGTGGTTGTTCGTTTAATATATAACGCAACTCCCCTCCCTTCGCTGTATAAAAGCCCCTCCCTTTTTTATTACAATTGATAATCAATAGTTTAGGCTCAAAATTGTACACTTAATTCTAGAAAATTGGATTCTCACAATAATTCCATTAAGTTTGATCCGTCTTTATACGGATACGGAATTTGAAGTTTTATCCGTTTTTATACCTACGTAAAATTACTAGCTGCCTCTTGGGATAGCACCAACGTTAAACTCTAAAGCGCACAATATTGAAGTATGGCTTCTGTTGGTATGACCCTTTTGCGGGAAGATGCGTATGTCGTCGGTGAATTTAAGAAGGGCGATCCCAGGGCCTTCGAAAAAATATTCGAGCAGTTTTACTCGGCGATTTGTTATTTCATCCTTGAATTCGTCAAGGACCCTGAAATCTCCAGGGACATCGTATCCGAAGTCTTCATGAAGCTGTGGGACCGGAAGGAAGACTTCGACAACATGAGCTCCATCAAATCATTTTTATACGTTAGTTCAAAGAACGCAGCCCTTAACCTCATCCGGCGTTCTAAGGTAATCGACGAACATCGCAAACACGCGGCGATCGAAATGAACCGCGAAGAACTCGATGACGTTGTTCACAATCGGATCTTCGATGCGGAAGTATTACGATATGTGAACACTGCTATCGAGACGCTACCCAGCCAATGCAAGCGAATCCTCAACCTGACCCTTCAGGGATTCAACACGGATGACATTGCCCTCCGCCTCAACCTGTCCGCCCAAACCGTTCGCAATACCCGCGCACGCGCCACTATGTTACTCAAGAAGAAACTTTCAGGCGATGTATTAGTAGTATCCACACTCACCGCAGCTATACTAAATTTAATTTTTTATTAAATAATTTTAAATTAACCAATTATCCACAAAGACTTGGAAAGTCAATTCGATTTACTATGTTTGGCGTGACGGGCAAAATAACTGGATTTTCACTACCTCTCTTTCAAAGCTTTTTAGCGGCACCTTATTCGATTGCTTTTTTATTGGATTGTCATCTTAAAGGAGGACGATAATGGCGACTTATATCCTATCGGAGGAGGCATTACTGGTCAAGGAATTTCGGAGGGGCAGGACGAGCGCCTTCGAGGAAATCTTTTCCCGTTATTATAATGCCTTGTGCTATTTCCTTAAGCTGTTCATCAAGGATCCGGAGGTTTGCAAGGATATCGTTTCCGAAACTTTTACCACCCTCTGGAAAATGAGGGAACAATTCGATAACATTAATAGTATACGCTCCTTCTTATATACTTCGGCAAAAAATGCCGCTCTCAATCATATCCAACGCCAGAAGGTTATCGAGCAGCACCGCAAAAACGCCGTCCCTGAACTGAATCGGGAAGAGCTTGACGACGTGATTATGAACAAGATTTTTGATGCGGAAGTGTTGCGGGCGGTGTACCTGGCTATAGACACCCTGCCTCCTCAATGCAAAAGGATCGTACAGCTGTCCCTGCAAGGGTTTAAGACTGATGCGATTGCTGCTCAATTAGGTCTTTCACCTCAAACTATTCGAAATACCAAAGTCCGCGCAACCGACCTGCTTAGGAAACGGTTGGCGGGAGATATATTGGCTCTGTCCTTGATGACGGTACTCCTTGCGGGTATTTGAGACCGTAAGGGCCTGATCATTGGTGGTCTGGTCGCCGGAAATGTCCGGTTGACAATCATTCGTTAGCTCCTTACGGATGGTATTTTTTTTGTGGACAATCGGCTTATGTTAAGCCAAAATTAAGTTCGAAAATCCTTACAATTTTATAGGTTATCCGGGTCTGCTAAATTGTTTTACTACCGTAGTTCCACCTAAGTGATTATACGGATGTAGTATCAATTCAAAAGTGGGATTATCTATGAATGGATTTGAATTCAGATTTGGACCCTGACCAGTTCATGCTACCCCTCTTCAGGGCTGCAGAATTAGCGGTCAAGTTTAGGAATGGGGAACTAAGTACCAAGGAAGCTATAGAACTTCAAAGATGGCTTGATGCTTCGGATAAGCATAGGGCTTGGTTCGATGCTGCTTTGGAGGAGGAGAATATTAATGCGGAATTGGCCACATTTCGCGAATTTAATGACTCGAAGGCTGAAGTATTTGCAGATGTGCTTTCGAGAACGGGGATCGAGGTGGATGGTGTTTCGCGTCGTCGGTCGCTTGGCCGGTTATGGATTTATAGTGGGGTGGCGGCTGTTCTATTAATTGGATTTTTTGTTTATCAATATACTGTTTCGCATAGGCAGGCTCCTGAAGTAGCCAGTGTTCAGGCTCCTGGGGGAGATGCTCTTCCGGGTGGAGATAAGGCGGTCCTTCGACTGTCTTCGGGTAAAACCGTGGTCTTGGACAGTG
>Ga0210391_10004550_pt1 | contig 11526 bp, 7 predicted proteins | sample IncBWC12OmetaG_FD_160573 | JGI IMG/M metagenome (GOLD analysis project Ga0210391, IMG submission 160573) | Forest soil microbial communities from Barre Woods Harvard Forest LTER site, Petersham, Massachusetts, United States - Inc-BW-C-12-O ...
TGAACATCCAATGCCGCTCCTTCTCGCGCTCGCCGGACTCATCCTGCTGCTGGCATGCGTGAATGTGGCTAACCTTTTGCTCACTCGTTTCGCCTCGCGTCATCGCGAGATCAGCGTGCGTATGGCTATGGGAGCGGGTAAAGCGCGTGTAGCGCGACAGATGCTTACCGAGAGTCTTTGCCTCGCTACCTTGGGTGGGGTGGCGGGCCTTCTCCTGGGTTACCTGGGCCGCAACCTCCTGCCTCGGCTGTTTTCGACATCGTGGGGACCTGAAGCAATCAGGATACGGTTCGACTGGCGTGTCTTCGCCTTTGCCGCTTTGATCTCTCTGCTTACTGGAGCCGGCTTTGCAGTGGGCCCTGCCTGGCAGGTGGCGCGGGCCAACGTAAATGCCGGCTTGAAAGAGGGCGGAACGGCAATGACTCGTCGCCGCCAGGGGCTTGCCGGCAAGGCGCTGGTCATCGTTCAGGTCGCACTCTGCATGCTGTTGCTGGTGAGTGCAGGACTGTTCGTACGCACGCTCGCAAACCTGAACGCGCTCAATCCGGGCTTTAGCAAGAAAGGGCTGCTGCTGTTCGCAATCGAGCCGCCTGAACAACGCTACCCTGCTAAGAAGAAAATAGAGGTGCTGCGTCGCCTCGAAGAGAGGGTTGCCACACTGCCCGGGGTCGAGTCAGTTACGCTGTCTCGCGAAGCCTTGCTGGCGCAAAGCGGATCCGACAGTGATTTTATTCCGGCAGGTCAAATGACGAACTCCAGACACGAGCAGTATGTTCCGTACAACGCCGTTGGACAAAGTTTTTTCAAGACGATGGAGATCCCCATTCTTTACGGGCGCCCGTTCAACGTCCACGATACGCCGAGTTCTCCAGGAGTTGCCGTGATCAGCCGGGCATTGGCGCAAAAAGAATTCGGGGGAAAGAACCCAATTGGCCTCTCCTTCCAGATGAAGCAGGAAGGAGAAGAGTTTCAGATTGTAGGCGTATGCGCGGACGCGAAGTATGGGTGGATCCGCGAAAATGCACCCCCGTCTTTCTACGTGTTGTACACGCAGCAACAGGATACGCACGGCAGCATGACTTATGAAGTGCGCACAAGAGGCAATCCGAGAGACTATACCGATGCAATCCGCGGGGTGGTTGAATCGGTGGACAAGGACCTGCCGCTGATTGAAGTACGCACTCAACAAGAACAGCTTGATGCTGCTCTCGCCCCGGAACGCAGCTTTGCTACGGTAACGACCGGGTTTGGCATTCTCGCGCTCGTCCTTGCCAGCATCGGTGTCTATGGTGTGATCGGTGCTGGAGTGGCTGGCCGGGTGAACGAGATTGGGGTTCGTATGGCGCTCGGGGCAAGGGCGGGGCAAGTGCTTCGCATGGTCCTGGGTGAGGCAATGGGTTTGGCCCTCGTCGGCATTGGCGCCGGACTGTGCGCGTCCATGCTTTTCACCCGGTTGCTGAACTCCATGCTTTTTGGACTCCGGCCTACTGACGCGTTGACCCTGGCAGATGCGGTGTTGTTGTTGTCGGCCGCTGCCATGCTCGCCGGCTGGGCTCCTGCGCGGAAAGCTTCACGCATTCAACCCGTTCAGGCATTGCGACATGAGTAGAGCGCGCCCCTTACGGTAGCGATATCTGATACAGATTTCGGTGTACCGTGGTGTTCACACAGGCAAAATGCGAAGGGGCCTTGCTGGGCACAGGGTGTGCGCGGTTGACCGATTGTGCGCCCGGCATAATGCTCGCTTCTGCGGTATGCGGGGATGCCTTCCCGCGGAAAACTTCGGCAAGGTTTCTCCTGGGCCGACGGGGATCGCCAGACTTCTTCCCGGGCTGGTGCGTGACGACTCTTCCACTTCAATAAAGAGGAACCTTCCACTCGACGACCAGACTGGGTCGCAACGGCGTTTACACAGGACGTGTGAAGATCCCCCTTTCGACAGGAATGGATCCGAGTCATGTTGCGCGAACGGGCATACGAGAGTGATGTTCGCGTACAATCCCGAAACGCAACAAATTCAGATAATCCCGCTGGCCAAAGGAGGCCACTCCTATGCACGAACCACAGCCTGATCAAATTTTGCAGGTGGGCCTGGGCTTCTGGCCGTCAAAAGCGTTGTTGAGTGCGGTGGAAATGGGACTATTCACGGAACTGGCCGTACACCCCGAAAATCTTGAAACGCTGCAGGGACGCCTCGGACTACATCCCCGCTCGGCACGCGACTTCCTCGATGCAATGGTGGCGCTCAAATTTCTTGAACGCCGCGACGGAAAATACTTCAATACGCCTGCGACCGATTTGTTCCTTGATAAGCGTAAGCCATCCTACATTGGCGGCATTCTCGAGATGGCCAACGCCCGCCTCTATCCGGCCTGGGGCCATCTCACGACTGCATTGCGCACGGGTCTGCCGCAAAATGAAGCCAAAGACGGCGGCCCCGACCCGTTCCTGACTATTTATGCCGACCCCGCGCGGTTGAAGCAATTCCTGCGGGCCATGAGCGGCGTGAGCCGTGGAGCAAACATGGCCATCGCCCGCAAGTTTCCCTGGGACCGCTTTCAGACTGCCGTGGATGTCGGCACTGCCCAGGGTGACTTGATCGTCCAGGTGGCGTTGGCCAATCCGCATATAAAGGGTACGGGCTTTGATCTGCCCGCGGTAGCTCCCATTTTTGAGGAATACGTCGAGGCGAATGGGCTGTCAAGCCGAGTGAAGTTTTCCCCGGGAAATTTCTTTGAGCAACTGCTGCCCAAAGCGGATGTCGTCATGATGGGCCACATCCTGCACGACTGGAATTTGGAAGCAAAGCGAATGCTGATCCGCAAAGCCTGCGATGCATTGGCCCCGGGAGGCGCCCTGATCGTGTATGAAAGCATTATCGACGACGACCGCTCTGCCAACACTTTCGGGTTGCTGATGAGCCTGAATATGCTGGTCGAAACTCCAGGCGGTTTCGATTACACCGGCGCCGACTGCATGGGATGGATGAAGGAAGCTGGGTTTCGCGAAACTCGCGTGGAACATTTAGTCGGCCCTGACTCAATGGTCATCGGGATTAAGTGACGTCCAGACTGGAGGCCGCTCATGCCTGCACCCCGCTCTCACGGACTCCCCAGCGCCACGGTCTGCGCAGGGATTGTCATTGCTATGTTGGCGATGATTGTTATTCCAGCAGCGATTACACTCGGAACCGTCCAGCATCCCGCTCCGCTCCAGCACGTGGACCAGGCCTCAACGCCTCATGGGTACACTTTTAGCCTGCTGCTCTTTATCATTCCCAGCATTGTCATCGGCGTCTGGCTCATACCCAGGGAGGAATTGCACATCCCCCGGCGCGCTTTCTGTTGGACCCTCGCCATTCTTGTGCCGCTGGGTTTCTTACTTGATTTTGTCTTCGCCCAGTGGTTCTTCGAGTATCCCAACCATGGCGCAACCTTGGGTATCTCGGCTCCTGCGCTCGGCAGACCCGTGCCGATTGAAGAATACATCTTCTATTTCACTGGCTTTCTCACCGTTCTTCTTCTGTACGTGTGGCTGGGAGAGTTCTGGCTGGCGGCTTACAACGTCATCGACTACCCCGGCGAGGCGAAAAAGGTGAGCCGCCTGTTGCAATTTCATCCCTGGTCTCTGGTGGGAGCTGCGGTCCTCATTGCTGCTGCATGGTTTTACAAAAAGCATTTCGCCCTTGCCGACGATCGCCCCGGCTTTCCTGGTTACTTCACATTCCTGGTCGCGGGAGCTCTGCTTCCCGCGGTGAGCTTCTTCCCGGTTGCGAAGCGCTTCATCAATTGGCGCGCACTCAGCCTCACGCTCTTTTTCATGCTGCTTGTCAGCCTCATTTGGGAAGCTACTCTGGCCGTTCCTTACCAATGGTGGGATTTCCAGCACCGTCAGATGACGGGACTATTTGTCAGCGCCTGGTCCGCGTTACCTATCGAAGAAGTTTGTGTCTGGATCGCAGTTACCTATGCCACAGCCATTGTCTTTGAGGTGGTTAAGGTCTGGCTGGCATCAGAACGGCCGGTACGCGAGGCAATGCTGGGCGCAAAGCGCGTCTGACAGTCTCGACCCGCAAGGCATTCCCGGATGCCAGTCACCCGCGCCGTTCCTGCTGCCGGATAGATTCGCTCAATCTGACAATTTGCTGAACTCCCAACGGAACCGCTCAGGCGGTTGAAGGTTTTGCTTGACAATAAGCTATTTCTTATATAAGTATCTGCTAATGCAAAGAGCCCTCAACCTCGATGCCACTTTCGCGGCGCTGGCCGACCCGACGCGACGAGCGATTCTTGCACGGCTCGCCCGAGGAGAGGCCACCGTTATGGAATTGGCCAAGCCGTTCGAGATGACCCAACCCGCAATCTCTCAACACTTGAAAGTGCTCGAAGATGCGGGACTCATTCTTCGCCGGGTGGAGGGGGCCAGGCGTCCTCGCAGGCTGGCAAAGGCCGGCATCAAGGCGATGGATGAGTGGCTGGCCACGCTGCGAAAGGGCCTGGAGAAAAACTACGACCGGCTCGACGAAGTTTTAGCGAGTATGGAACAAAACAAGAGAGGAGAAAAATGATGAGCAAAATGACACTGAAGACTGAAGGCGACACACACGTCGTCGTGACCAGGCGGTTTGCTGCGCCACCAGAGGCGGTTTACCGTGCGCACACCGATCCGGAGCTAATCCAGAAATGGTTACTCGGTCCCGAAGGTTGGACGATGCCCGTGTGCATCAATGATGCGAGGCCGGGCGGCAAAATCCGTTATGAGTGGACGAACGGCAAAGGCGGTGGATTTCACGTCACGGGTGAATATCTGGAACTTGAACCATATAGCAGGATTGTTCATGTCGAGCGGATGTATCTGCCCGATCCGACGCCGGACAACCGTGTCGAAACCAGATTCGATGCGGACGGCGCCGGCACGCTGATGACTATCCGTATGACATTACCCGACGCCAAGACGCGTGCGGCGATGCTGTCGACCGGCATGGAGCGTGGAATGGAAGCCAGCTACGTGAGGCTGGACGGATTGGTCCAGGTTGGTTTTTACGGGACCACCGGCGTCGCGCTGGGGCGCTGACCGGGTTTTGTAGGCCTTGCTGAATCGGACTGGGAGGAATCGCACCCCTCCCCGTCCTTTCGACCTTCACGATTGCCGCTTACCAATAGTCGAATCGATGGAAGCGTGATGTCTCGTATTGCCGGCTCACCCCCGGGGACTTTGAGTGGGTGTTCCGACCAGGATTCATTTACGAGGAGAAACCCAGGTCTCAAAAGCGAGACCTGGGCCACCCGCCGAAGCCCGGTTGACAATCAGCGCCTAGGTTGTCCACATCGGGACAGCGGGTGTGCTATTCCGGCCGCTGCAAAATACACTGCAGTCCTGCCTCGGTTTGCCTCAGTAGGCCTTGGCATGCAAAATGCCTAAACCGTGCTTACCAGCATGACCGCTCAAATGAAGTATCGTGCTCTGGAGACCTTCAACCCATGAGAGAGCTACGGAAAAGGGTCCTCGCTTGTTTTTTCGTGTTGGTTCCGCAATGGGCGATGGCGCAGCAAACGGCCTTGATTGCCACCTGGACGGCCAGTGCAATGGCTGCGGACCCGGATCCAGCCGAACCGCTGCTCAAGATCGATGGGCAGACGGTAAGGGAGCGCGCAAGGATATCCATTGGAGGCTCGCGGATTTGTATCCGTCTCACGAACGAATACGGTTCGACTCCCCTGGTAATTGGCTCGGCCACGGTTGCGACGCCGATGGATGCATCGAGCGTCAAGTTAGGATCGATCCGCACCGTCACCTTTGGCGGCCGTACTTCGATCACCATACCGGCAGGGGCGCCGGCGCTGAGCGATCCGGTTGACTTTCCGATCGCCCCTGGAGCCGAGATTAGCCTCAGTCTCTACTTCCCGCAGCGAGTCGCTACCCCAACCCTGCATTCGCTCGCGCTCAAGCGGGCCGTCGTTTCGCTGCATGGCGATCAGACCAGGGCGGAAAGGATAGAAGGGGGAGCCATTACTGAGTCGTCAGTCGCGTTCAGCGCTGTGCTCGTTCCCGCTCAACCGGCCCAGCGCCTGGTGGTGGCGTTTGGCGATTCGCTTGTCGATGGAGACCAGTCCACCGTGGATGCGGACCGCAATTGGCCGAGCGACCTCATCCGTCGTCTTGGCAAAACGCCCGGGGATTCGAAGCTGGCGGTAGTGAATGAGGGCTTGGCCGGGAACCGGCTGCTGAGCGACGGCTTCGGCACCAACGGGTTGGCTCGCTTCGACCGCGACACCCTTGCGATCCCCGGCGTAACCCATATCGTGCTGCTCGAAGGAATCAATGACATCAGTTTTCCCGGAGCCAAGCTGGGCGGGGAGTATCTCGCCGATCCAAAAGATATGCGCAGCGCGGAGGACGTGATTCAGGCGTACCGGCAGCTAATCTCCCGGGCGCACGCCCGCGGCATCAAGCTGATCGGCGCGACCATGACTCCCTGCGAAGGTATGGTGCTTCCCGGCTATTATTCGGAATTGAAGGAAGCGTTGCGCCAGACAGTCAACAAATGGATCAGGACCAGCGGAGCATTTGATGGCGTGATCGACTTCGATGCAGTCTTGCGCGATCCTGATCATCCCAGCAGAGTCTTACCGCGCTTGGCTTCACCAGACCATCTTCATCCTACGGATGCGGGATATCAGGCCATGGCAGATGCGATCGATCTCAATCTCTTTCGATAGCCTGCATATTCGCTGCACCTTCGCGAGACTTCCCTGCATTTTCTGTTTGTTTTGCTGCATGCCGCTGGCCAGGACCCTCCCGGTGCCTGAAGCTCGAACCCGGAGTCGACCATGGCCCGCTTCACACTGGAAATAAACGGCCGCCAACAAATCGTAGATGCCGATCCGGAGATGCCCTTGCTCTGGGTGCTCCGCGACCTGCTCAACCTGACAGGCACAAAATACGGTTGCGGCATCGGGCTTTGCGGAGCCTGCACCGTGCACATGGACGGCGCCGCGATCCGCGCCTGCCAGACACCCCTCACAACTGCGGCCGGCAGGCGAATCGTCACCATCGAGGGGCTTGGTTCCAACGGTCTCCACCCAGTGCAGCAGGCATGGATCGCTGAACAGGTCCCGCAGTGCGGCTACTGTCAACCGGGACAGATAATGTCTGCCGCCGCATTGCTCGCTCGCAAACCTCACCCCGCCGATGCCGACGTCGACCAGGCGATGGCCGGCAATGTCTGCCGTTGCGCCACCTACTTCCGCATTCGCAACGCCATTCGCCGTGCCGCAGGGGAGGCACACGCGTGAGCACCAAACCCAGCCCGCCGCCAGTCAAAAGCAGCGCCACCATCTCGCGCCGCACCTTCCTCGCAACTTCCGCGGCCGCAGGCGGAGCCCTGGTCGTAGGTCTCACCCTTCGCGGCCGATTTCACCTCCCATCTTCCGACGCAACCCAGGACCCGTTTAACGCCTGGATCCGCATCCATCCCGACGGAGAGACCCAGCTCGTTCTGAACAAATCCGAGATGGGCCAGGGAGTCTTCACCGCATTGCCTATGATCCTGGCCGAAGAGGCCGAGATCGATTTCACACGCATCACGGTCGTTCAGGCCGACAACGCCGATGGCACTGGTGGGAGCGGATCCGTGTGGGAGGGTTACAAACCTCTGCGCCAGGCTGGAGCACAGGTCCGTGAGGTCCTCATTGCCGCCGCGGCGCGCCAGTGGAGCGCGTCTCACAGCGAATGCCGCGCCCGTAACAGCCAGGTCGTTCACACACCTTCTGGCCGCAGCCTTTCCTACGGCGCACTGATCAAAGACGCGCGCTGGCTTCCCCTTCCCGACCCCAACACCGTGCACCTGAAGGACGCCAAAGACTTCACCCTCCTCGGCCGCTCGATCCCTCACCTTGACATCCCAGACAAGGTAAAGGGGACCGCCCGTTTCGGCCTCGACGTTCGTCTCCCTGGCATGGTCTACGCCGTCGTAGCCCAGTGTCCCTACTTTCGCGGCGACTTGCTCCGCTTCGACGCCGCAAAAGCCAAAACAATCACCGGCGTGCTCGATGTTTTCGAGATCCCCACCGATCCCGGCTCGGCCAACAAAAACACGCGCGAAGTTGCCGTGGTCGCTGCCAATACCTGGGCCGCCATGCAGGGCCGCAATGCGCTGGCCACCGAGTGGAAGCCTGGTCAGTACCACGACGAGTCGACTGAGTCCCTCACCGGAAAGCTACGTGCAGGCCTCGACGCTCAAGAGTACTGGAACTCCACCAACACCACCCTTAACCCTGATACCGTCCCTGCAGCGAAACGTATCCAGAGCGATTACGAATTTCCCTTCCTCGCCCATGCCACCATGGAGCCCATGAACATCACGGTCAGGCTCAACGATGGCCGCTGCGAGATATGGTCACCCACCCAGGCTGGCGGGGGAACCCAGCAGAAGGCCGCCAAAATCCTCGGCATCGACAAGCGCGACGTCACCGTCCACGTCACCTTCATGGGGGGTGGCCTGGGGCGTCGTTTCGGCTCACCTTATGATCGCCAGGCCCTGCAGATAGCGCGACGTATCCACCGGCCTGTCCAACTCGTCTGGACCCGCGAAGACGATTTCACTCATGACGGCTACCGCCCCGCCTGCATGCACCGCCTTCGCGGCGGCATCGATGAGGAAGGAAACCTGGTTGCGTGGACCGACCGCATCGCCGACACTACGATCATCGGCCAGAGAGACCCGAAGCAAGCGCAGGCTTATGAGCTCGGGGGAGCCCTCGACCAACCATATCCGGCACAGCATTTCCGTATGTCGTATGTGCCGGTCGAGAGCGGCGCTACGCGGGGAGCGTGGCGCGGGGTCGAGATCGCCTTCAACGTTTTCTCTGTCGAGTGCTTTATCGACGAACTGGCTCACCTGGCCGGACAGGATCCCTACCTCTTCCGCCGCCGCCTGCTGATGAAGGCGGCCGCCCGGTCCAGTGCACCCAGGTCAAACTTCGATGGAACGCTCGCCGATCCTACACGGGTGATTCACATGCTGGACCTGGCCACTGAAAAGGCCGGCTGGGGTCAACCCCTCGGACCCAACCGTGGCCGCGGTATTTCTTGCTTCTTCTCCAAGACCAGCTATCTTGCTCAAGTCGCCGAGGTCACGGTCAAGGATAGCAAGCTCCGCGTCGACCGCGTCATCACGGTGGTCGACCCTGGCCGGGTTATCAATATGAACGGCATCCGTGCCCAGATAGAGGGCGCTGTGCTGATGGGCCTGAGCGCCACCCTTAAAGAGCGCATCACGGTCAAGAACGGAATGATTCAACAGCAGAACTTCAATAGCTATGAAGTACTGCGCATGCCTGACGCTCCGCACCTCGAGACCTACCTGGTGGAAAGCGGCCGCCCACCCGGCGGTATCGGCGAGCCGCCGCTTGCGCTGATCGGGCCCAGCGTTGGCAACGCCATCTTCGCCGCCACCGGAAAGCGCCTGCGCAAACTTCCCTTTAACCTCGATGAGGTGTCGTCCTGAAAGAGATCTTACCTGGGTCATTTAGTCAGTTCGACCGAGAGGATCTGACCGGCGACAGATTTGCCGGAAACCTCGGCATATTCCACTTTGGCTTTCAACCCTTCGATATCTGTGCAGGGGTTGATATCGCGTTTAGGAGTAAAATTCGTTGCGCTGAACTCGATCTGCCTGAAGTCGTTGCGATAGAGCGACACGGCGGGGGCTCTCCCAACCTGCGCGACGCTTAAAGTCAGGATGGAGGGATACCCACAATGCACGTTGCGCAGAAGACCTCTGACGACATGATGGGGACCGGTGGGCGCTTCTGTCGGATACCTGGGGCTATCCTCAGGACTGTTTGGCTTGAGAACTAATTTGCTGCCGTCACTGCTGGTAATGGTCATGGTCCGCGTGTCTGTCACCACTGTGCCGACGTTTTGGATGCCCGGTTGGCTCTCCGCCTGGCGGCCTTGTGCCACGGAACCCTGGTATTGCTCTACTTCTGCAAGGCGGGCCTGGACTGAGGCTATGTCTTGCGGAGTTTTTGCCACCCGGCTCGCCGCCTTGAGCGCCGCTATCGCGTCGTCATAGCGTTGATTGTTCAGTAGAACCACGGCAGCGTTCAGGCGGTAATTGATATTGTCAGGTTCCAGGGTGATTGCGCGGATGTTCAAAACGTGTGCTTCGGTTATTTTCGTAGGATCCCGCATGTAATACCTGGCCAACGCATCATAGGCCGGCGCAAAGTTAGGGTTAAGCTTGATGCAAGTGCGAAGGCTGGACTCAATCACAGGGTCCTTCCCTTCCCCGTCGTCTCCCATAGACATGGCGGCGTAGTAGTAATGGGCCAAATAGCTCTGGGAGTCCAACTTCACTGCTTCCCCGTACCACTTTCTTGCGGCCTCTTTGTCCCCTTCCCGAAACTTGAGAAATCCCATCGTTTCGTGGGCAAGAGCATTGTTCGGATCGTCGTGCAGGACCTGGTCGATCAGAGCCTGTGCGTCCCGAGTGCGCTGGTTGTAGACGAGTACATCAGCACGGATGGCATCGGCATCGGTGGCTGGTAGGGCGCGTACCTGGAACGTGGATTCGTCCACTGGTATCGGCTTATTCATTTTGAACATCATGAACGCGAGTTGCGAGATATAAATGTTCAGCGACTTCTGCAACTGGTTTAAGTCGCCAAACGCCTGCTGCGCGGCCGTGACGGCATCTTGCTTCCTAACCAGCAGATTCGCGTAATCCTGAACGCGATTGGTGCCTTTCTGTGCATCCGAAATCGTAAGCATATGGGTTAGCGCCCACGACTCCGCGTAGAAGACGGAACCCTTTTGCTCTTCGTGGTAGTAGGGTGAACTGTAATCGACCTTAAGCAACGTGGTAAGCGGTATGAGCTGATTCTGTCGTAAATACAAGACGTCATCGGCGCTGGCTTGGCCGAGCAACACTTCCTTGTCCTGGATGTCAGTGTTCTGGAAGAACTCTGCCATCCCTTCGTTTAGCCACAAAGGTAGCCATCCGCTGGCATCGCGCATCAAGTAGTGGGTGTACTCGTGGTAAACGGTAGCAAACGGATGTGCCCCCTGCGCATCCAGGCGGAGCAGGATGTAGTTCTTGTCTGGCGCACGCATAAAGAACCCAGCGAGGTTAACCTGCCCTTTCGCCAGATACGATTCCGGTTCAAGGGCCTCCATGGCCTTCTTGTCCTTCAATGCAAGCACGATGATCGGGGACCCGGCACTGTCAGAAGCTGTTGGCATGAGGATATGAAAAACAGCGCGCATCCGTTCAAATTGGCTGGCGACACGGAGGCCCTGTTTTTGATTACTATCCGTGAGCACGACAAAGTTTTGGCTACGCACTTCAAACCAATGGTCCGCTGAATCGCGGCCCGACGCGGACATGGCTCCCGCCAAGAGGAACAGGAAAACAAACGTGCGGCGCATAGTTGGGCGAGAGTAGCGGAAAGAAACCGCGAAGGAAAGAAAAATCCTTCGCGCCACCGCCAGGTGAGTACTCAATGGTACCTCCCGGCAGTC
>Ga0210391_10004552_pt1 | contig 11518 bp, 6 predicted proteins | sample IncBWC12OmetaG_FD_160573 | JGI IMG/M metagenome (GOLD analysis project Ga0210391, IMG submission 160573) | Forest soil microbial communities from Barre Woods Harvard Forest LTER site, Petersham, Massachusetts, United States - Inc-BW-C-12-O ...
GCGCGCTACGTCGAGACGTGGCGTACGCACCATGGAACCGGCTCGGTGAATTTCATCACCGCGCGCGGTTGTCCGTTCCGCTGCAACTGGTGCAGTCACCAGGTCTACGGGCAATCGCATCGCCGCCGTGATCCGCTGAAGGTAGTCGATGAAGTGGAGTGGCTGCTCGGCGAATACTCTCCCGACATCGCCTGGGTTTCCGACGACGTTTTCACCATCAACCACGAATGGCTGCGACGCTACGCGGCTGAAATGCAGCGGAGGGGCCTGCACGTCCCCTTCGAATGCATCTCGCGCGCCGACCGGCTCAATGCCGAAATGCTCGACCTGCTGGCGCAACTCGGTTGCTTCCGCATCTGGGTCGGATCTGAGAGCGGATCGCAGCGCATTCTCGACGCCATGGATCGGGGTGTCAAAGTCGAGCAGGTGCAGGATGCGATCCGCATGGCCCGGGAGCGCGGCATCCAGACCGGCATGTTCCTGATGTGGGGCTATGAAGGCGAGGAGCTGGACGATATCGAAGCGACCGTCCGCCACGTGAGCACCTCGAATCCCGACATTTTCTTCACGACTGTTTCCTACCCCATCAAGGGCACGCCTTACTACCGCCGGATGGCTGACCGCCTGGTGCAGCTGGAGCCCTGGCACAAAACCTCGGATCGCGAACTGCGGATCCTGGGAAGACATACGCGCCGGTTCTATGCCCACGTGGACCAGCTGCTGCGCAGCGAAGTTGAGCGATCCCGTATCCTGCAGGCGAACTCAGGACGCGAAGAGCTCGAGCTGGCGCATCTGGAAGAAAGCATCCGCGATGCGCGGTCAGGCATGGAGGCGACGTGGGCTGAGGTGGAGCAATGACCGCCGTGGCTGAGGACCTTCACCCTGCAGGCGTGGCGTTTGATGCGATCGCCGACCTCTATGACTCGCTCTTCACAGGTTCCCTCATTGGTCGCGCGCAGCGCACTGCGGTCTGGCGAGAGACCCTGTGCGTCTTCCGGCCGGGAGACCGGATCCTCGAGCTGAACTGCGGCACGGGCGAAGATGCTCTCTTTCTCGCCGGCAGAGGCATCCGCGTTTGCGCCTGCGATGCTTCACCCAGAATGATCGGCCAGGCCAAGACGCGAAGGGCAGCCGAAGCGCCGTTGTCGCCGATCGACTTTCGCATTCTTCGCACCGAGCACATCGACTCCCTGCGCGGAGAAGGGCAATTTGACGGCGTCTTCTCCAATTTCTCCGGACTGAATTGTGTGAACGATCTCGCCCGGACCGCTCGTTCCCTGGCCAGCCTCGTTCGTCCGCGAGCGAACCTTTTGCTCTGCGTCTCCACGCGGTACTGCCTTTGGGAAATTGCCCACTATGCGACCAAGGGCGACTTCCGCCGGGCCTTTCGGCGCTGCCGGGGCTTCGCCGAAGTGCATCTCAACGGCCATTCGTTGCCCGTGCATTATCCAACGCTGCGATTGATGCGGAAGTGGTTCGACCCGTTTTTCCGGCTGCGCTCTGTTACCGGTATTGGCGTGGTGGTTCCGCCTTCCTACCTCGAAGCATGGACGCAAAATCACCTGGGCATGCTGCGCATGTGCGAGGCAGCCGATCGCATGCTGAGCCGCTTGCCTGGGGCCAGAGTCCTCGGCGATCACATGCTGCTGCACATGGAGAGGCTGACGCGATGACCCCCCTTCAAACCCTCATCTCTGCGCAGGATGTCCCCCTGCGGGGAGTCCTGCTGCGTTGCCCGCGCTGCCGGACCGAAATGAGCGGCGACACATGCCTGCGCTGCGCGCTGCGCATGGAAGGGCGGCACGATATCGCTCTCGCATTGGCGCCGGAAAGGGTCGAGCACTTTGCGCAGTTCACAAATACTTATGAGGCGATTCGCAGCGCGGAGGGCCGCGGAAGTTCTGGCGACGAATTCTATCTCAGCCTTCCCTGGAAAGATCTTTCCGGGCGGAACAACGCGCAGTGGCGGATTCGCGCTCGCAGTTACAACCACCTGATGACGCAGGTGCTGCCTCCTCAGGCCACGCCCGGCTGCCGCCGCATTCTTGATGTCGGCGCGGGAAATTGCTGGTTGAGCTTCCGTCTCTCCCTGGCGGGATATCGTCCGGTGGCTGTCGATCTGTCGATGAGCGACCGCGACGGCCTGCGCGCCGCCGAACACTACCGGAGCCGTCTGCCAGGACTCTTCCCACGATTTCAGGCGGAGATGGATCGTCTGCCGTTTCACGACGGGCAGTTCGATGTTGTCCTCTTCAATGCGTCCTTCCACTATTCCGAAAATGCCGAGGCGACACTGCGGGAGGCACTGCGCTGCCTGAGAGGCGGGGGCCGGGCGATCGTGATCGATACGCCCTGGTACGAACGGGAAGAAAGCGGCCGACAGATGGTCAGCGAACGACGTGCGGCTTTCCTTCGCAAATACGGTACGGCTTCCGACGCCATTGAGCATGTGGAATATCTCACTGACGAGCGATTGCAGAATCTTGCTGCGGCGCTGTCGGTTCGCTGGGAAGTGCACTTCCCGCGCTACGGCTTCCGCTGGGCGATGCGCCCGCTGCTCGCCAAAATACGGCGCAATCGCACGCCATCTGAATTTCGCATCTACGTCGCTCACAAAAATCCATGATTATCCTTTTCCATCCCCGCGCCACCAAACCGAGAAACTGCCGGATGCCGCTTGCTGTTCTCGCCCTTGCCGCTGTGCTGGAAGGGCGCGAGGAATACGAGATTGTCGACGGCAACCTCGATCACATGCCGGTGGAAACCATGCTGAAGCTCATTGACAGCCACCCGGTCGAATTGCTGGGCGTATCGGCCATGCCGGGCCCCCAGATGGTGGCGGCCATGGAAGCCTCGCGAGAGATTCGGCGGCAGCGTCCGCACGTCAAGATTGTCTGGGGCGGATACTTCGCATCGATCTATCCCGATACCGCGCTAAATGCGAAATATATCGACTACGTGGTCCGCGGTCAGGGAGAAGAAGCTCTCCTCGAACTGCTGGATGCGCTGCGCGGAAAACGATCGCTCGCGACGATTCCCGGCCTGTCTTACAAGGACGCTTTCGGCTTTCATCGCAGCAACCCTGAACGCCCCATGAAAGGGCCGGACAACTTTCCCTGGTCGCCGTTCCACCGCATTCCGGTCAGGAAATACCTGCGGCCCTCGTTCTTTGGAAAGCGCACCGCCGTTCATCACGCCAGCATTGGTTGCCCTTTCAACTGCAGCTTCTGCGGCGTTCATGCGGCGTATGGCCGCGATGAAAAGATGGAGTCGCCGCAGCGCACCGTAGAAATTCTGAAGCACCTGATTGAAACCTACGGCGCCGACTCCGTGCAGTTCTACGACATGAACTTCTTTCTCCGCGAAGATCATGCTCTCGAGTTGTGCGAGCTTCTGGCTCCTCTCAAACTGCGCTGGTGGTGCGAAGCGCGTGTCGACATCATGTCCCGCTATTCCGACGCGACCATGGCCGCGATCAAGCGCGCCGGCTGCGCCATGATCTTCTTCGGAGCCGAGTCCGGATCCGACTGGGCTTTGCAGGAGATGCAGAAAGGCATCACCACCGAGCAGACGCTCACCATGGCGCGGCGCACACGCCAGTTCGGAATCATTCCTGAGTTCTCATTCGTGGTCGGAAACCCCAAAGATCCCGAGCGGGATACGCAGGAGACTTTGCGCTTCATTCGGAAGATCAAACGCATCAACCCGGACAGCGAAATCATCGTGCAGCACTACACCCCGACTCCGCAGCCAGGCTCAATGTACGGCGAGGTCGATGGCCAGATCTCCTTCCCCGACACACCCATGGAATGGGCCACGAAGAAGTGGATGGACTTCACGCTGCGCATTGATACCAGCGCTCCCTGGCTGCGCAGAAAGACGAAGCGGCTGATCGACAATTTCGAACTGGTCGTCGCTTCACGCTGGCCGACCGTGCAGGATATCCGCGCGCCACGCTGGAGCCGGATGCTGCTGCGCACACTCAGCGCATGGCGCTATGCCTTCCACTTCTACAGCTTCCCCCTTGAACTGCAGTTGGCCAACCGATTCATCGCGCTTCGGAAGCCAAAGCGCGAGAGCCTGTAATGCGCGCAATGTCTCCCCCGGTTCCGGCGGCAAGTGGAACGCTGCGGAACCGGGATGCGTTCGCGGCGTGGGCAGCCTCCTATGACGCGAATCCGAATCCGTTGCTGATGCTGGAGGAGCGATACCTTCTCGCGATGCTCCCGGCAGTCCGCGGCCGCGACGTGCTGGATGCAGGCTGCGGCTCGGGGCGATGGCTGCGTCATCTCGCTGCACGGAGCCCGGGCACTCTGCGGGGCATCGACACATCCTCTGCCATGTTGCGCGCGGCAGCGCAGAAGCTGATATCGGGCGTGGAATTGATCGAGTGCTCGTGCGATGCTACCCCCTTCGCCGATCACTCTATCGATCTCATTCTCGCTTCCTTCGTTCTAAGCTATTTCGACAAGCCCGAGCGTCTTGCCGGAGAATTCACTCGCATTGCGCGGGGCGGATGCGACCTCGTCCTGTCAGACATGCACCCGGAAACCGAGGCTCATCTCGGCTGGAAGCGTTCCTTCGCAACCACGGGCGGTGAGATCAGGCTCGATACCACTCGTCACCACCTCGAACACCTTGCCACAACATTTCGGCGCTTCGGCTGGGAAATCGTCAGCTTCATCGAGCCGGAATTCGGCACTCCTGAGCGGCAGGCGTTCGCAGCCGCGGGGCGGGTGAACCGCTTTACGGAAGCCGCAGGTCACCCCGCGATCTACCTCGCGCACTTCCGCAGGAGCAACCACGACAGCGTCGAGGCTCATTCGCATCTCACGACCGTAATTCAGGGGGCAAGGTGCACTGTCGGTGCACAGGAATCCACTCCGGCTCAGTTGCTGCTCACCGGCAGCCAAATCACGCGCATGATCAGTCCCCGCCGGTCCGGTCTGATCCCCCCATCTTCTTACCACATCGACCTTGACGGCTACCGCATCCTGCCGGGGCTCATCAACGCGCACGATCATCTCGAATTTGGTCTTTTTCCGCGCCTGGCCAGCTCTCGCTATGCGAATGCCAGCGCCTGGGCGGAGGACATCCACGGGACTTACAGCGATGTTATCGCCACTCACCGGTCGATCCCTAAAGACGTCCGCCTGTGGTGGGGCGGCCTGCGCAATCTTCTGTGCGGCGTAACCACGGTGTGCCATCACAACCCGCTGCATCCAGTTCTGCTGGGCCCGGACTTTCCGGTTCGCGTGGTCCGCGATTACACCTGGGCCCATTCGCTGGCCTTCGATGCCGACCTTCGCACGGGCCGGGGCGCCGCACACGACAAGCATCCGTTTCTGATTCACGCCTGCGAAGGCATCGACGACAAATCCAGACGCGAGTTGTCCGAACTCGACAGCCTCGGAATGCTCCGCGCCAATACGGCGATCATGCATGGGCTCGCGGTGGACGATGAGGGTGCAGCGCTCATGGAAAGCCGCGGCGTATCGCTTGTGATTTGCCCATCGTCCAACCATCTCCTCTTCGGGCGCGTGCCTCGTCCGGAGATATTCCAACGCATTTCCAAGGTCGCCGTTGGCAGCGATTCTTCTCTCACCGCAGAAGGCGACCTCCTCGACGAAGTGCGCTTCGCCATCCGTGCCTGCAGTCTCGAGCCCGCGCATGCGTGGCGCATGGTCACAGAACTGCCCGCGGCCATTCTGAGGCTGCAAAGCGGCGAGGGTTTCCTCAAGCCATCTGCGACCGCCGACATCATCGCCATCCGCGACTTCAGGGGCGAAGCGCAGGACCGCTTGCCCACCTTGTCCGCAGCCGACATCGAACTGGTCATGACCGGAGGACGCGTTATGCTGGCTTCTCCTGCAATGATGCAGCGGCTGCCGGCTGCGGCCACGGCAGCACTCCAGCCGCTGTGGGTGGAAGACACCCTCCGCTGGCTACGAGCGCCGGTGGCCTGGCTGCTGCAGCAAGCCGAATCGGTCCTGGGGAAGGACAACGTGCGCCTTGGCGGCAAACGCGTACGACTGGCCGCAGCAGAGGGGATCCAGCATGGCCTCTGAACTCGTCGCCATCACAACGCAACCTGGCAACTCTGGATCCGAGGCCGAGAAGATTACTCAACTTCCGATTCTGCTCCTGCACGTTCACGAGAACTGCAACTGCCGCTGCCAGATGTGCGATATCTGGCAGCGCAGGGATGGACGGGAGTTGAGTGCGGCGGATTTCGAGCGCCATCGCGATTCCCTGCTCCGGCTTGGCGTTCGCAATGTCGTTCTCACCGGCGGCGAACCGCTGTTGCATCGCGATCTCTCCAGGCTTTGCCTGCTCATCAGAGAATGCGGTGCCCGCATCACCCTGCTCACCACTGGATTGCTGCTCGCAAAACGTGCTTCGATCGTCGCGGAATACATCGACGAGGTCATCGTCTCTCTTGACGGACCCGAAGAGGTTCACGACCGAGTGCGGCGTGTCAGCGGAGCCTTCCGCATCATGGGTGAAGGCATCGCGGCTGTTCGCCTGGAAAAACCAGGCATGCCCGTTCACGGCCGCACCACCGTCCAGAAAGCCAATCATCGCCGGCTGCGGTCAACTGTCCATGCCGCAAGGCTGCTGGGGCTCGATTCGATTTCATTCCTGGCGGCGGATCTGACTTCGCAGGCCTTCAATCGCGAGTTGATCTGGCCGCAGGAGCGACAGAACCAGATCGCGCTGATGGAAGAAGAAATTGACGCGCTTGAGCAGGAGATCGATCTGCTGACCCGCGAGCACGCTGAAGATCTGCGCTCGAAATTCATTGCCGAATCGGAAACCAGACTGCGCCAGATTGCTCGCCGTTTCCGGGAGCACCTTGGTCAGCTGCCTCCGCTTGCGCCCGTGTGCAATGCTCCGTGGGTATCCGCGGTCGTCGAAGTGGACGGCTCCGTTCGCCCGTGTTTCTTCCACCAATCCGTCGGAAACGCCAACACGGCAACGCTGGACGAAGCCATCAACAGCGGCGAAGCACGGCAGTTTCGTGCGACGCTCAACGTAAGTGAAAACCCAATTTGCCGGCGCTGCGTTTGTTCGCTCAATTACAAGCCGCCGCCTGCGCGATCAACTTGAACACCTGAGTGTCGCAATCAGCCTCAGCCGGCGCTGGCTAATCGGAAAGATCATCGCCAGGTTACGCCATCAAAAAAAGACCCTCTCCCCGGTCCATCGGGGAGAGGGTCTTTGGATCAGGAATAGATTTAATCGTCCAGGTCGCCGGCCGGTGCCGGGTTGTTGAATTGGCTGGGCGGGCGAACCGTCTTCTCGCCAGGATAGGGCTTGGTGAACCCGGTCGCCATGTACCAGTTCAGATGGTTGACGGTGTCCGGATCTTCCGAGTCGGGTTTTGTTAGTTTGCCGGCGAAGATCTGCGCCTTCTTTTGCAACCAGGCCGCCTTCAGGGCCCTGGCCGCCGGCGTCATCCCTGCGCTGGTTACGCTCGATGTAACGCCCTGGGTCAGCGGGATCTGGTTCGCCACGTGCGACCACGGTGCGAAGTTAGCCCCGGATGCGTTTTCCACGAAAGCCGTCCTCATCGGCGATGCCACAAGGTCGAACTGATTCATGGGCGGCAGGCCGAGGATTTGCTCGATCGTCCGCGTCATGTTGGTTTGTGTGTAGTAGGTGCTGTCGGTGGGTCCGTACTGCACTGCGTACGGGCTGACGATGTAGCCTGGGCTGCGATGACCGTCGACGTGATCGACGCCGTTCTGCGAGTCGTCCTCCTCGACGAAAATCGCCGACGAAGACCACACGTTGCTGTGGCTGATGTAGTCGACCATGCGCCCGATGGCCAGGTCGTTATCGGCCTGTTCGGCCTGCCCGGTCGGCGGGCCACCCGTGTGGTCGCACATCACCCACAGGATGCTCAGCGCGGGAACAGTACCGTTCTTGACGTCATTCTTGAAGTCCTGCATCCACAGGTCGACGCGGAACTGGTCGGGAATGCCCAGATCGAATTGCGGGAAGTTCGTGATGAGGTGGTCGTACACTGCCGGAACCGAGGACTGTGCATGGATCGTGTTCTGGTAGTACAGCGTCGGCTCGAGCCCAGCCTCGAACTTCTGCGCGTCGTCGTAGAACTGGCTCCAGCTGGGTTCGCTGGTCGACCCGTTCGGCTGTGTAAAGGTATCGTTCTCGACATTCTCGCCGTAGATCTTTACCGGCAGACCGGCCTGCTCCGCCTCTGAGAACAAAAAGCCCTTGTTCTGGTAGGCGAGTGCATCGCCGGCGTTTCCGCCCGGATAGCTGCGAACCCAGTCCGGCGACTGGATGTCGTCGGCGTAGGGCGCAGCGGCTTCGGTGATCCACTGGTGACCGTCAGCCGACTGGCGGCTGGGGTCGTAGAAATTATCGAAGAGCGGGAAGCGCTTCACCAACTGGTGCACATTGGGCGTGATGTGGCCGTAGGTTGAGTTGTCGCCGAAAACTGCCAGCGAGGGATCGCCATTGCCGGCGTTCACGTCGCCCAGCATCTGATCGTAGGTGCGGTTTTCACGCACGATCAGAAACACATGCTGGATCAGCGACGGATCGCCGATTTTGGCCGGGATTGGGACAGGAGTGGCATCCGGCCTGCCACCGGAGGCAGACTTGATGTTTTCCGTCAGGTCCCAGTGATTGTTCCGGAAGACATTCGTCGTCATCGTCGCCAGGGTTTTGTTATCCGGCAGTGGCACCAGGCTGACGGTGCCGTTGTCCTGGTGGGTGTTGTAATTGCACACGTCCCAGTCGCACTCAAATGAGTTACGCGCCCCGATGCCCTTGTCGTTGGCGACGACGAGCACGTTATCTCCCTTGTCGAACACGATGGATGCCGGTGCATAGGCCACCGGGATCATGCCCAGAACGGGATCCTTCGCGCGGATGCTGAGATCGACGACTGCGATCGCGTTGGCATGGTAAAGCGCGACGTAAGCAAGCCCTTTCGCGGGATCGACGGCAATCGAGTCCGGCTCGGCGCCATTGATCGGTTCACCTGCGCCGGGGATGCCAATCGGTAACGCAAGGTTGATCGTCCTCGTCACTTCGTTGGTGGTCGTATCGATCACCGAGATCGTGTCGCTGTACGTATTGGCAACCAGAAGGTTTTGTCCGAAGAACGCCATCCCGGTCGGATGCAGATCGGTTGGGATGGTAGCTCTGACCTTCATCGTGGGCAGATCAACTACAGAGACGGTACCGGTGATCGCGGCCCCCACAAAGGGATCGGCGACGATTTCTGTACCAGAGGAGTTGATCTGGAAGTCCCCCTCTGTAGCGGCCCGGCCTCCCTCGTTGCTGACGTACGCCGTCGTGCCGTCGCTGCTGATCAAAACGCTGTGCGGCGCGTTGCCGACCCGGATCTGATTACCCTGCTTCTTCGTGGTCAGGTCGATTTTGGCGAGCGTATCGTTCTGGTTCAGCAGCGCGTAGGCACTGGTGCCATCGGGAGTAACCGCAATGCCGCTGGGAAACGAGGTGCTGTTTGTATAGAACGAGCCGCAGGGATTCGCATAGGCGGCCGGAGGGCTGTCCGGGTAGCAGGTGATCAGGGAGTTGTTGGGCGGCACGCTCACCTGGGCGTCGTCTTCCAGCATGCCGTCGTCGTCCACCTTCGCGATCGTGACGTGGCTGCTGTCCTGGCTGAAGAAGAGATACTTGCCGTCCGGCGAATACGTAATACCGGTAAAGCTGCCCGTCGGATCCGATGCAAACGGGAGGTAGTTCTCGACGACATCGCCGGTGCGGGTGTCGAACACCTCAACGGCTCCGTTGCCGTCCGAGGTCGACGTACCCATGGTGAGGACCGCGGCGGTGTGCGTTTTCGTGTTGGGGTTCACCGCGATAGCCTTCGCGCGGACCCGAATTCCGAGATCGACCTGGGTGCCGGCGGGCGTAATGATCTGGCCGCTGCTGACGACCCACGAGCCGTTCGGCTGCGGGCCCGCGACGTAGGTGGGAAACTCTTTGGACTGGCCAGCGAGCCCCGGAACAATCAACCCTGCTGCCAGCAAGCCGGCGAGCGGACGCAGACGGTTGATCCGAGAAATATTTCGAGACTTAATTGGAGACGTGTTGCGGAACATACACCGTTTCCTCCTGGTTTTTTCCGCCGCGCAACCGGGATCGGCCGTGCGACATCGGGTGGGAGTGCGACGACCAGCGCCCCACGCACATCGGGGCCACCAATCTCTGCAGACGAGCTGTAACGGGTTTGTGACGATCGGCGCGGACGAACTGCGCACGGACCGAGATTAAAAACGCGTCCCGCACAGCAGCGTGACGGCAACATTACAGTTTTGTAGCCTTGCTCGCGGACAGCACGCCGCAAGGTCACTCGCGCGGATTGTGACGCGCGCAGTTCCACCTTCCGCAGAGTCTGCTCCGTGGACCAATGTCTTCGTAGTTTTCCGGTGGCGTAGGCTGATGCAGCTCGAAGCGAAGTCAGCGAAGGTGTATCCCGAATCTTCAACCATTGACGCGGCTTTCCACCGAAAAAGGCGGGACCTATCTTTCAAAGAACTTTAATGCCGGCGTAACCCATCCCTAACTCCATGTCGATTACATCCTTGTCATGGACGTTGTTCGAGACGTTGCTAAGCGTCGCTCTTCTTGTTGGTTACGATCGATGCCCGCGCCCGAGCGTTAAGGCGGGGCAGGTTGCCATTTCCAGTCACGCAATGAACACCTGCGGAGAATCCTGAAAAACCACCGACCGAGGCATGATCGGAGTTCTGCCGGATTGTCAGGCGCAAGTCGAACTCCCGAATCCGACGTAATTAAGCCACTGTAATTTGATATCCGTCGAAGGTCCGCGTCCTGGACCGGCGACCCGGGGGAATGAAGGGACCGCTTTCCTTGTCTGGTCAGGAAGCGCATTTGAACGCGGCCCGGAAGACACGGGGTCAGGAACATCAGGTTGCGAATTCTCAAGTCAGTCCCTGCCCGATTATGGATCGGTGCGGTGTCTATGGCTGTCATCGGCGCTCGGGACTCGCATTCTGCCGAGATTCCGATCGCTTCGCTGATCGACTCTATCGTCAGACCGATCGAATCAATCGCTTCGTGAGGGCTGGCATTCGATCCAACGCGCATTGGACGCCGATCTTCTTCGGCAAAAGAAAGGGAGTTGCGAGCTGTGTCGACCTTCACTACTCAATTTCAAAGCATCGGATCCAAACGAATACCAGGGCCGGCAACGGAGGGCGGCACGACAAATTCCTGTTTCGTGCTGGCGTGCCTGCTGCTCTTTGTCTCGTTCGCGACCGGAGTGTCGGCGCAGAACGTGGTCCTGACCGGAGCGATTGCGGGACGCGTGACCGACGCGCGGGGTTCCATCCTGCCGCATACGCCTGTCGTGCTCCGGAACCTTGACACGGGCGTCGAGGAAACGGCTGCATCCGGCCGGTCCGGGCTCTATCAGTTTGTCGCCCTGATGCCGGGAACATATTCCATCTCCGCGAGTGTGCCCGGATTTCGCGAGACCACGGCGCTGGTG
>Ga0210391_10004554_pt1 | contig 11517 bp, 9 predicted proteins | sample IncBWC12OmetaG_FD_160573 | JGI IMG/M metagenome (GOLD analysis project Ga0210391, IMG submission 160573) | Forest soil microbial communities from Barre Woods Harvard Forest LTER site, Petersham, Massachusetts, United States - Inc-BW-C-12-O ...
TTTCTCGGTAGCGTTCGTCGACCCATATCCGGGTCCGGTTTCACATCCGAAAGAGCACATCTACACGCCGGTTCCGTACATGTTTGCGGTGAATGCGATCAATGCTTATCAGTCTGGGAATTTAGTTGTTGCCACACTGTGGGATTACTGGGACAACGAGCTGGGTCCTCCGGGTTTGTACCTGACCACGTCGACGGATCTGGTCAACTGGACGAAACCCACGTTGGTGGTCACGGTAAAAGAGCTCAGCAAGAATGATCCGAAAGGGAGCTTCCTGTACGCTTACTTTTCCTTGATCGATCCAAACGCGACCGACTTGAACTTTTCGGTGATCGGGAACCATCCCTACGTTTATTATGTCCGGCTGAACAACAACAACGTTTACGATCGCGTCCTGTTCCGGCAAAAAGTTAAATTGACACTGAATCAGTGAGCGAGGCTTGAATCCTTAGACATGTTTGGCGAGCCGAGCCAGTTCGCCCAAATTCCACAGAGCGTTTGCTACTAACAGTCCCCACACGAAGGCCAATACCAGATCGCGTTTTTGGGTCTCCAGCAAGTCGGCAGCAATGGCCGCAACGAACACAAACCAGAATGGGGTTGCGATAAGCTGAAATCCGAAGCCAGGATAGTGCGGCATACCCAGGCTGAGGAGAAGAAACGACGCTGCGATCATCAGAGGCGCCGTATTGCCGAAATATCTTGACCGGCGCCATGCGAAATATGCAATCAAAGCAGCTGGGATTGCCAGCAAGAGCGCTGGGCCGCTCCGCCCGATTTGCGCGAGAATCTGCGTGTAGGTTTGGGGCATAAGGAAAGCAGACCAAGTGATTCCGAAAAAATGGGCGTGACGAATGGCCTGCCAGAAGACGCCTGGACGGAACAGATAGCAGGCGAACAACAGAAGGAACGCGACCCCACACGCCGCTGCCCAGATCACCAGCGCTGCTCGCCGCCGGCTCGGCGCCAGATACAGCATGAAGCCGAGTGTGAGAGGAAGCAGAATGATCAACGAAAATTGAGAGCCGATGGCCAGCGCCAGCGAAAGTCCGAGCAACAGAATGCGCCGCCAGTTCCACACCACGACCTCGCGTGGAGCGTACAGAGTGTGGGCGGCGGCAATGGCGGTGAAGATGGCTCCGAATGCGCCCCAGGCCGCGCCCATTTCCGGCTGTGCAGAGTATAGAGTGCTGCTGCGAAGGATCGTAGGGGAAACGCAATACAATGCCAGCGCAATGTAACCACCCGCATTTCCGTAGAGCCTGCGGGCCACGTACCAGAGCGACGCACCGAGCAGTACGCCAAAGATCAAGTAGGGTGTTCGCGCCAGCCATCCCCAATAGTGAAAGGATCCAGATTCCGCCGTGCCCGTCCAGCCCAGCAGCGGGACTGAAGCCAGCAAATACCACAGGGGGGAGTGATTGGGGTCGTAGCCATCATTCTGCTCGACTTCGGGCGGCGTCGGAGTCCCGGCTTCCATGCGTTCGACCGACGGTGTTCCCGCGATTGACTGACCGCCGATTTGTTGCAGTCCTTCGACCACTCGAAACAGTTGAGAAGTGTCTACTTCGGTGGGCTCGGTACCGCGGAGCAGTAACCAACCGCACTGCGCCAGAAATCCCAGCAGGAGAAGTCCAGCCAACATCTGAGGCCGACCGAAGCGCTCGCGTGTTAGAAATTTGCTCATTATAGGGACGGCGAGTGTTTTACCATGTCCGGGGATGATTGGGGAAACTTCCGACATGGACGATGAAAAAGAGGGCGTCTTGTCCACGAATGCGGGTCCGGCCGGAGCGGAGGTCGATCAATCTGATTTTGGATCAGCTACCCCGCCACCTCCACCATTGCACACGACGGCGCATAGCATGTTCGTCGGCGATCACGGCCTGCGAGCTGGATGGCGATTTCTGCTTTACGTTGGACTCTGGAGAGTGTTCCTGGGCCTGATCACCACGCTGGTGCGATATTTGCAGCCGCACGAGGCACACGGGATTTGGCAGGAGTTGATTGCAGAATTGGAGTTTCTGGTATCGGCCATTCTGCCTGCGCTAGTAATGGCCGCCGTCGAGAAACGCTCTTTCGACGATTACGGCCTGCCGCGCAGGCATGCCTTCGGAAAATCTTTCTGGGTGGGTATGTTTTGGGGTTTTGCGGCCATAACAGTTCTCATCGTCGCCATTGGTGGGGTCGGCGATTTTTCCCTGGGAAGTCTGGCATTGCATGGCGCTCGGATCTTCAAGTTTGCGGCTTTCTGGGGCGGATTTTTTCTTGTCGTCGCCTTATTCGAGGAGTCCCTGCTGCGCGGCTATCCGCAATTTACGCTGACCGACGGCATGGGATTCTGGCCGGCTGCTATTTTGCTTTCGAGCTTTTTCGCAGCTTTGCACTTAGGCAATCCCGGGGAAACTTGGGTTGGCTTGCTCGCGGTCGCGGCCATCGGACTGTTTTTGTGCCTGACTCTTCGCCGAACTGGGACGTTGTGGTTTGCCGTCGGCTTTCACGCTTCGTGGGATTGGGGCGAGAGCTTTTTTTACTCCACGCCCGACAGCGGCGGGATGGTCACCGGGCACCTGATGCGCTCATCCTTTCACGGCTCCCGCTGGATCACAGGAGGGTCGGTTGGGCCGGAAGGCAGCGTGCTGGTCTTTGTGGTGATTGCGCTGACGTGGGTAGCATTTGACCGGGCGTATCCGGAGGCGAAGTGCGGTAGTAAATGGATGGCGAGCGCCCCGGCCCACGTGGATTGAAGCGGGCCAACGTGTCATCCCAGCCTAGTCATCGTGTTAAGATGTGTTCATGGCAAACACACGCAGCGCAACTCTTAGTATACGGCTGAAGCCGGAGACCAAGAAACGGTTGGCGAGGCTGGCGAATGCCTCGGGGCGCAGTTCGAATTTTCTGATCGCGGACGCTGTCGAAGCCTACGTCTCCGACCAGGAAAGAATGCTGGCCGAGGTTCGTCAGGCGGATCGGCAGGTCAAATCAGGACACTACATCAAGAACGAGGACATGAAGGCGTGGTTGTTGTCGTGGGGAACTGAACACGAGTTGCCGGTTCCAAAGTGCGTCTGCGGCAAACAACACGACGACGAGACGTTGTGCCGGTAGAGGTCGTCTGGTCTCCCTTGGCACGAACCCGGTTGCGGGAGATTCGCGCTTATGTGGCGCGAGACAAACCGCAGGCAGCGGAACGGTTAGCCATAAGGATCGTAGCCGTGGTCGAGGCTCTCAGAAATCATCCGCGCCTGGGACGGGTCGGTGCGGCGCCCGAGATCCGAGAACTAGTGATCGGAGGCACTCCGTACATCGTTCTTTATCGAGTGCGGGGCCATCGCGTGACCGTCAGCACGATCTGGCACGCGGCACAACGCGCGAAATAGCTCCGGCAATCGCATCCGCGAAACGATCAGCAGCAGAGGGATGCGAACTCAGAAACAGAGCGGGCTCGATCAATTCCAGTTCCATGATGCGGAACAGGTGTTCGTTGGAAACTCGGTCAACGATCCCGTCCACCCGCGCGTATAACGTCTGCCCCACAGCCTGCACGGCCCGGATCGCGCATTCAAGCACGAAGGCAGGCGGATCGGCGGCGTGGGCTTTGCCTCCGAAATCGCTCTGCACGCGAAAGTCTCCCGGCTTCGCGGTCTTGAGGACGGCATGGCTGAACTGCCCTCCGAAGAATATGAGAGACCACTCACCCTCGCTCGTGACACCGTCCATGAATTGTTGAATCATGGCTCCCGGCCCTGCCATGAGTTCCTCCAACAAATTTTGCCCCGCATCGGCGTTTCTCGCTTCTACCAACCGCGTGCGGTGCGCTGTGGCCGAGATTCTAGGTTTGACTACGGCTTTGGCCCAAGCCTTGTCCCGCAACATTTCCTTCAGTGTTGAAGTCTTGCCGAGTTCGCACCACAAAGTCGGAACGATGGGAATGCCCTTGCTCTCCAACGAGCGGAGGTAGGATTTGTCCAGGTTCCAACGGATCGTTGCCGGAGAATTCCACACCCTGCAGCCGGTTGATTCGAGCAGAGCGATCCAACGCAGAAATTCCTCGCTGCGGAGATGATAGTCCCAGCAGGAACGAATGATGATCGCATCGCAATCTTGCCAGGGATAATTCGGATCGTTCCACACTGCGGGATCCGCCCTGAAGCCGCGAGCCGCCAGCGGGCGTAGCAGGGCACGTTCGTCGGGCGTGAGATCGGGCCAGTCTTTGGAAGTTGCAAGCGCAATTCTCATAAACGGAGCCCTAGATTGGACTGGGCAACTGGCTGTTGCCCAAAGGCGAAATGCAAAAACAGAAGATGATTCCGCGCAAATCGCGTCCGCGTCGAAAGAAGCTAGATATCCAGATTCTTTACGTCGAGAGCATTCTCTTCGATGAATTTACGGCGGGCCTCTACATCCTCGCCCATGAGCGTGGTGAAGATGGTTTCGCACTCGGCGATGTCCTCGAGCTTGACTGACAATAGCGTGCGGCGCTCGGGGTCCATGGTGGTTTCCCACAATTGAGGCGCGGTCATTTCGCCCAGACCTTTGTAGCGCTGCACGATGTAATCCTTGCGGCCTTCCGCCAGCACGTAGTCGAAGAGATCGCGCGCTGTCAATTTTTCGACAAGCTGCGGTTCGGGCTTCTTCTTGGCGACAGCTCTTGCGGGCGCGTCCAGTGCGGCTTTCTTCTCGGCGCCGTCCTCGGACTCGGCGTCGTTCGTTTCTTCGCCCTTGCTGGCTGAGACGCTCTTGGCCACGGTTTCGACCACGAATGGTGGCTCCATGTACGGCTCGATCTGCTTGAACTTCGAGAGCAGCTGGCGATACTCGGCGGTCGAGGCAAGTTCCCAGTTGATCAAGTGTTCGGCACCCTGCGAATTCACGTAGCGTACTTCCCACAGATTGTGTTCTTCGTCGAAGCGGCTCTCGACTTCCTTGAAGCTGCGCTCTTTTTGCAGCTTCTTGAGTTCTTTCTCCAGTTTCTCGATTTTCTTGGGCGCCGCTTTCTTGTCGCCTTCGAAATCGACGCGCTTGGAGAGATCGAGCTTAGGCAGAATGTCGGTGACGCGCTCATCGCGCAAGCGCTTGTCGACTTTGTCGAAGAGCTTGAGATATTCATCGAGCACGTTCATGAAGCGTGACAGATTCGCGCCTTCCAACTTGGCCGCACCTTCGCCGTAACGCACCACTAGACCTTCCGAGGCGCGCTTGACCAGCACTTTCACATATTCACGATCGTCTTTGATGTACTGCTGCGACTTGCCTTTCTTGATCGAGTACAACGGCGGCTGGGCGATAAACACGTTGCCGCGCTTGATTAGCTCCTGCATGTGGCGGAAAAAGAATGTGAGCAGCAGAGTGCGGATGTGGCTTCCGTCCACGTCGGCGTCGGTCATCAAAATGATCTTGCCGTAACGTAGCTTGCTCGGATCGAAATCTTCTTTCGAAATGCCAGTGCCCAACGCCGTAATCATGGCGCGAATTTCTTCGTGCGCGAGCATCTTGTCGTAGCGGGCTTTTTCAACGTTAAGGATTTTGCCCTTTAGCGGGAGGATGGCCTGGAAACGCCGGTCGCGGCCCTGCTTTGCGGTACCGCCGGCGGATTCGCCTTCGACCAGGAATAGCTCGCAACGCTCGGGCTGCTTCTCAGAACAATCGGCCAGTTTGCCGGGTAGGCCACCGCCATCGAGTGCTCCCTTGCGGCGAGTTAAGTCGCGGGCTTTTCTTGCGGCTTCGCGTGCGCGTGCAGCGTCGATGGCTTTGTTGATGATCTTTCGTCCGACCGTCGGATTCTGCTCAAGGTACGCGCCCAAGCGCTCATTGACGAAGGCTTGCACAACGCCTGCGATGTCGGAGTTCAGCTTTCCTTTGGTCTGGCCTTCAAACTGTGGTTGCGGCAACTTCACGCTGATCACGGCAACGAGGCCTTCGCGCACGTCATCGCCGGTGAGGTTTTCCTTTACGTCTTTGAACAACCCCATCTGCTGCCCGGCGTAGTTGATGGTGCGGGTCAGCGAGGTGCGGAAGCCGGAGAGATGGGTTCCGCCGTCGACCGTGTTGATGTTGTTGGCGAAACTGAAAACGGTTTCCGAGTAGGCGTCGTTGTATTGCAAGCCGATCTCCATGGTCACGCCATCGCGTTCGGCTTCCATGTAGATCGGTTTGTCGTGCAGCACTTGTTTGCCACGATTGAGGTGCTTGATGAATTCCGCGATACCGCCGTTGTATTTGAATTCACCAGTCTTAGGCTCGCCGGTTTTCGGATCGGTCGTGCGCTCGTCGGTGAGCGTGATCAGCAATCCCTTGTTCAGGAATGCGAGTTCGCGCAATCGTTGCGCCAGCGTATCGAAATTGTATTCGGTTACGGTGAGGATGCTCTTATCGGGGAGGAAGTGAACTTTGGTTCCACGTTTCTTGGTTGCGCCGGCTTTTTTCAGCTTGCTGGTGGGATCGCCCTTGGAATATGTCTGCTCCCAGGTGAATCCGTCGCGCCAAATTTCGAGGTCAAGTTCTTCGCTCAGCGCGTTCACGCAGGAAACGCCGACGCCGTGCAATCCGCCGGAAACTTTGTATGAGGATGCATCGAACTTACCACCGGCGTGGAGCGTGGTCATAACCACTTGCGCGGCGGGAATCTTCTCGCCATCGATGTCCATCGAATCCACGGGAATGCCTCGGCCGTTGTCGACGACGGTAATGGAATTGTCGAGGTGAATGGTGACTTCGATTTTGTCGGCGTAACCCGCGAGGGCTTCGTCAACAGAGTTGTCGACGACTTCATAGACGAGATGATGAAGTCCGATCTCGCCCGTTGAACCGATGTACATTGCGGGGCGCTTGCGGACAGCTTCCATCCCCCCCAAAACTTTAATGGAATCGGCTGTGTAATCGCCGTTGCCGTTGATTGGGTTGGGTCCGCCATCGCGATTTTTGGTATCGACGATGGCCGTGGTGTCGATCTCTTTTGTTGCCATTCAGCTCCGGGGAAGACGGGCCGGATTCAAAACTCTGTCCGGCGCGTTTCCTGTGCTCTAAAATGAGGTCAAATGACTGAAATTATTAACACTTACGACGTCAGGATTAATAACTAATTATAGCATAGCGCAAGCAGTTTCTCGGATGCGGAATCGAGCCGATAAACCGTGATTCTGGAGTCGTTTACGGAGGGGGGCGGAGGCCTAGAATCCGCCTCAATTCGGGCTTGGATTTGGAGACTACTTACGCTGTGCCGGCGGCGTCTCTTTCCGGCTAAAACTCAGGCCTTCCACAAGTTGGTCGACTTCGTCTTCGCTCCCGGCAATAAAAGTAAACGAGACCACATAGCCTTTCTCGATCATGACCAGCGTGCTCTGATGCATCGTCAGACTTCCCATTGGTTTGCTGAAGTCGCCACGGACAAGTTGCGTGGTTCCGACTCGTAAATCGTAAGGTTCGTTGACAACGTTTAGGCCCTTGGACTTAGTCAGTTCGGTGAGTGGGCCGAAATATTGTTCAGCGCTGCGCAAGCCGGGATAGGAAGCAGCGGGCTCCGCGGCGATCACGACGCCGGAATTTACGGTGTCTCCGGATGCCTCGGGAGGACGCTCGAACACGGCCAGGAGCACGATTGGTTTCTTTGATGGATTGGAATCCGCGCTTGAATCCCCGTCAGAATCTTCTCGCATCTCTTTGATGCGATCGACCCAGCCGAAATGTGGCTTGTAGTCAAATCCGAAAAAAGAGTTTCGGTAGACTCCGTCGGCCATCGAACCAGAGTCTGGGGCCTGAGCTGGGGACGGCGCGGACTTTGCATTCTGTTGTGCCGTCGCGACCGAAGCCAGCAACAATCCAGCTAGAAGAACGAGAGCCACACGCGTGGAGATAACCATTCAATCGATGTTACAGGAGACGGGATGTGGTGAGACGTTGCTAGCAACGTCTCTCCAGTCCGAGTTCTACGCCGCTATGCCCATCGGAACCGGCTGGGCGCAATGGGCGCAGCGCTTAGCGTCAATGGGAATCTCGCTCAGGCATTCGGGGCACTTTTTGGTTGTGGGATCAGCCGGCGCCGGCGCTTTGCGCATCCGTGCGACCAACAGATTCACTGGAGTCACAACGAAGAAATACACCGCCGCTGCCACCAACACGAACGATACCCCGGCATTAACAAAGTCGCCGAGAGCAAACATGCTGCCGTTGACGGTGAATTTAATAGCAGAGAAATCGGGCTTGCCGACCACTGCCGCGATCAGCGGAGTCAGCAGATCTTTGGTGAAAGCCGAGACCACCGAGGCAAACGCCGCGCCAATCACGACGCCGACGGCCATGTCAATTACGTTGCCGCGAAGAATGAACTGCTTGAATCCGCTAAGCATGTGGCCCTCCCACTTAAGAGTGGCGACCACTGTACGGCGGATAAACTGTCGGCGTCAAGCGTTTCGGTGCGCAGGACGGGCACGGATCCCCGTCTTCCATAGTTTGTCAGATTCGCATGGGCATGACGATGTAGCGGTACTTGTATTCTTCGCCTTCGGCGGGACGCATTTGGCCGGCAGACTGCGAATCCTTGAATTCGAGTTTTACATCTCCGCCGCCGGTTGCTTTGAGGAAATCCAGAAGGTATTGCGCGTTGAACCCGATCTGGATCATGTCGCCGTTGTAGTCGATTTCGAGCGAATCTTCCGACTCGCCGGTTTCGGTCGAGGAAGCTGAGAGCTTCAGCTCGCCCTTTTCCAGACGCATTTTTACAGCTCGCGAGCGCTCATCGGCGAATTGCGCGACCCGCGAAATGGCCGCAGTGAGTTCCTCTCCGTGGACATTGATGCTTTTGTTATTGTCCTTCGGCAACACGGCTTCGAAGTTGGGGAACTGGCCAGTGAGTTGGCGTGAGGTGAGAAGCCTTTGACCGATACGGAAAAACAGGGTTGACTCGTCTTTCGCGAACTCGATCTCTTCGGCATCGGTTGAGTCGAGCAACGACTTCAACTCGTCCATCGCTTTCTTGGGAACAAGAGTTTTCATCTCACCCGAAACGCCTTCAAACTTTCCGCCGATCCGTTCAATGTGCGCCAACCGGTGGCCGTCAGTCGCGACCATGGTGATTGATTCCGGTTTCAGCACCATCAATCCCCCGTTCAGTGTGTAGCGCGACTCTTCGCTGGCGATGGCGAAACCGGTTTTGGCAATCATCGATCGCAGAACCTGCGATGGGATTCTCACCACTCCAGAGGTCGGGAACGAAGGCAGGCTGGGAAAATTCGACCGCGCCATGCCAACCATTTTTGTATTCGACCGGCCACAGCGGATGCTGACCCAATGATTTTCCAGCAGCTTTATCGTAATGTCCGCGTCGGGCAGGAGCTTTACGTAGTCGTGCAGCTTGCGCGCGGGAATCGTGCAAGCACCTTCTTTTTTCACCTTGGCCACGCACGACGTGCGCAGGCTGAGATCTAAATCGGTGGCCGTAAGCGAAAGCTTGTCCGCTGCAGCTTCAAATAAATAGTTCGAGAGGATAGGGATCGTTGTCTTGCGCTCGACCACGCCTTGGGTTGCGGTGAGCTCTCGCAAGAGTTCAAACTTACTGACCGTAATTTCCATGGTGGTAGTTCCCGCCGCGGACGCTATGGCTTCTACCGGCATAACCTGAGTCTCCTGCCAAGTGGCGCTACTTTGAATACTTCGTTATATCAAAACGAAAACCCATAAGACTAGCAGGAACTGCAGGAAACGGGGAAAAGTGGAATTTCACCCTGACCCCGATTTTCATCCGCCCAACTGCTCCGTCAGTTTATTCAGCAAACGGTTCAAGTCCTTGTCCGTTTTGCGCACGCCGTCGATTTTTTCGACTGAGTGCAATACGGTGGTATGGTGCTTGCCACCAAACTGGCGCCCAATCTCGGGCAATGACGCTTCGGTCAGATGCTTAGCCAAATACATGGCGATCTGCCGGGGATAAACAATCGCCCGCGAGTTATTTTTTGCTTTGATCTCGACCAACCGCAATCCAAACTGCTCGGCAACGGACTTCTGTATCGATTCAATCGTGACCTTACGCGCCTGGGAGTCGATGAAATTCTTGAGCACCTGTTGGGTATAGGGGAGAGTGATCTCGGCCCCGATGAGCGAAGAATGCGCTACCAGCCGAATCAGCGCACCCTCCAACTCGCGGACGTTCGAGCGGATGTTGGACGCGATGTATAAGGCGACATCGGTAGGAAGCGTGACTTTTTCCTGCTCCGATTTTTTCTGCAGAATGGCCACCTTGGTCTCCAAATCAGGCGGCTGGATGTCGGCGATCAGGCCCCATTCGAAACGGCTGCGCAACCGGTCTTCAATTTCAGCGAGCTCTTTCGGGGAGCGATCGCTGGCAATCACGATCTGCTTCATCGACTCGTGCAGGGCGTTGAAGGTATGGAAGAACTCTTCTTGGGTGCGTTCTTTCTGCGCCAGAAACTGGATGTCGTCCACCAGCAGCACGTCGACATTGCGGAACTTGTCGCGGAAGCTGGTCATCTTGTCGTAGCGCAGCGAGTTGATCATTTCGTTGGTGAACTTCTCGCTGGATACGTAGCAGATAGCCAAATGCGGTTGCCGCTTGCTCACCTCGTGGCCAATCGCCTGCATCAGGTGAGTCTTGCCCATGCCGACGCCGCCGTACAGGAATAGCGGGTTGTACGCTTTCGAGGGACGCTCGGCAACCGCTTGGCACGCGGCGTGGGCAAACTGATTTCCGCTGCCGATCACAAATGCGTCGAACGTGTATCGCGGATTGAGTTGCGCCGCTCCGTCCCAATCGAAGCGTGACTGCGACGGGTGAGTGGCCGGAGTCGAGTAAGCAGAAAGGCCGCCATCGTGACGGACCGGTGTGGCGGCTGGATCGTCTCCGGGCGGAACGAACTTTACTTCCTGATACTCCAACCCAAGATTGTCGAGCGCCTCCTGGATCAGGTCGGCATATTTATCGCCCACTTGGCAGAACTCAGGCTTGGGCACCCACACGAAGAGCGTGCCTCCGCTCGAGTGACTGTAGCGAGTAGGCTTCAACCAGGTGTCGTAGGAATGCCGGTTGATCTTTTTTTCCAGCGCGTCAAGAATGCGCAACCACGGATTGGGAGCAAGAGTTGGACTTGAAACCGACATAAGAAATTCTTGGTGGCGCTGCGTAATCAGCGGCCTGAAATTAAATGATTGCGGTATGAAAGCGCTCATTTTCCAGCGCAGCAAGCCCCGCACTGCGGGGCGGTTTCGCTGGAGCGAGAAAAATTTTCAATGAGCAGGAACGGTCCGCATACTAGCACAAAAAAATTGTCTTGGTGGAAATCTTCGTTAAAGATCTCATTCAGTTCTACAATTCAAAACGCGAAAAAAAAAGTCTGTCAAGTGGCGACTTTGTAACTGCCGCATGCATGGTGCAGCAATTGACGAAATTGAATCGCTCATCAATCGCCCAACAGTGATCCTTCGTTACGGGAAATAACGCTTTGTTGCGACTTTCGTCATTGAGCGAGTTTGCCCGTCTGCCCTGGGTCATTTATACTTCTCATTCGT
>Ga0210391_10004556_pt1 | contig 11516 bp, 7 predicted proteins | sample IncBWC12OmetaG_FD_160573 | JGI IMG/M metagenome (GOLD analysis project Ga0210391, IMG submission 160573) | Forest soil microbial communities from Barre Woods Harvard Forest LTER site, Petersham, Massachusetts, United States - Inc-BW-C-12-O ...
GAAGAAGGAGGCTTTTCGGCTCCTCTCAGCGAAATGAGGAGGGACAATCGATGAACGGCGACTTGGGTACTAGGGATGCTTTCAAGACCCGAATTCGACGCATGTGCTCCCGCTTCTGTTGCCCCTGCCTATTTGGGCGAGAGTCGATAATAGGCTGCCATCGTTCTCATTTTGGTCACGTCGGGATACAAAACGTCGAGAGCTTGTCTGTCGGCGTCCCTGGCGCAATACCAGATCGCTCCATCTCGGGTGACCTCGATTTTCGGCATAGCCGTCCTCTGGGGGCTAGGGTAGTAGGTGAATTTCTGATTTCCCAGGCCGAAGCCGACGAGCGCGGTATCGTAATTCATCAACCCCTGCGGTATACCCGGTTTTCCTGCTTCGTTTAGATTCGAATCGTCTCCGATCCAGATGTTGCCCTCACCATCGGGCGATATATCGTAAGGCGTGGCAAACGGCATTGGCAGGGTGTATTCAACCATCTTACCTGTATTCGGATCGAGCTTCCCCAGCTTCCCAGCTCGAAACATGCCGTAGGCGTACCAAATCATCCCATCGGAATCTATTCGCAGGCGCTTCAGGACACATGGCGTGTTCAGCGGGGAGTATTCTGTAAACTTTTCAGTCTCCGGGTCAAACTTTGTAAACTTGCAACGGATCCATTCAGCCATCCATATCTTGTCGTTTCTGTCGACGACCAGGCCATACGGGTAGGAATTCTGACTCGGAGCCTCCCACAAGGTCATCTTCTTAGTCTGGGAGTCCCACTTGCCCAGCTTGTTCTCCAGGATGTTTGTGAACCAAACGTTTTTCTTCGAATCAAGTACGAGCGTGTGTCCATGAAACTCTTCGTGGCCCACCGGGTCGATTGGATAGATGTCCATTTTTTCCGTTTTTGCGTCCAAGCGACCCAAATCGAAGTTTCCGACCCACCACGGGTTGTCATCCGCGTCGACGGTTAGACCATGAGGGAACGCCTTGGGGTCTGGAATTTCAAAGTCCTTCCATGTAGCGGTACGGGGATCAAGTTTGCCAATCCGATCTCCTCCACGATCTGTGTACCAGACATTGCCCTCCTGATCGAAATGCGGGTCATGCAAGAGTCGGGTACCGTGGTCAGCGCGGGCTGGCAAGTAATACTCCACGTACATCGCCTTGCTGAGCTCCTTTTCGTCAAGCGGCATCTCGGCGCCGACATCGATTGTCCGCTTCGGACTGTCTGGACCGAAATTCTGGGCCAGATACGCTGACAGTTCCTGGCGATCCGTTGCGTCGAGGACGCCGGGCAGGATTCGTGGAGCAGCAGGAATGCTCATTTGTGCGATGGCTGCATTCCACATCGCAACATTCCAGTGATGTCGCGGCAGGAAGCCGGCGCCGTGGCAGATAATGCACGTCTTTTCGGCAAGCTCGCGGCCGCGCCCTGCCGGATACAAACCGTCATAACTTACGGAAACCACGTCGGAGGTGGAAGGATCCAGGCGAAGGGAAAAGTTCAGAGTGGCATTTGCACCGACGCCTACGACGACTTTTTGTGCGTCGGTGAGGAACCCCTTTTCCTCGACGTGAACTTCATAGTTGCCCGGAAACAAGTTCACTGCGCGATACGCACCACCCGACGTGTAGACCATGAACAGGACGTCTTTATCAACGTTCCTTGCGTATACTCTGGCGGCCTTGAACGGTCTGGGCGCTTTGACGGTTCCCGACAAACTCCCCGTGCCGGGGAGCAATCCATCCGTGGCAGCGGCCATCGAAAATTGGCGGCCCTGAAAGCCAAGAAAGACCACCATCACAGTGACGATCGCAGCGACGCCCACAAGGAATCTGTTGGTCATAGAAATCATCCTTCCGTTCAAACTGCTTCTAACCGTGTTCTTCGGTGCTGGTGATTACGTCGGTTGAAGGGTGCTCGTTGCGTCACGGATTCTTACTGCGACCCCCCGGCGGCGTCAACAAACTTTGTCGACGTTTCACGAAACTTTCTGCGATCGAATAAAATTCCTAATCGCGACCGATGGATGGGCGAGCCCGCTCGCCAAGGTGTCCGGCGGCCTTTTCGTAAGGCAATGATTGTGAACAACTTAATAGCCGTCAAAACCTGAGTTCTGGGCCTTCTGTTTTTCCGTCGCTTGCCTTTCTTGCTGTTCCTGGTCGTGCTGTCGGCGTTGACATTGGATACAAACTAAAATACAGTCTCTCGCTGCCGACGAACCGCGGAATCGTCGGTCGTTCCGTCCAAGATCGACCGGATGTAGAGACTACGAGCGTGCCTTTCGACGATTCTCTTCTTGGGGTTGTCCCTGGCAGCCGCCGCGGCAGAGGATGGTGTCGTTACCGACCGTAGCGGCAAACCTGTGCGGGGAGCCTTGGTAAGGGCGACGCTCGGCGGTAACACCGTAACGAGGTTCACTCCGCCGAACGGCCGCTGTACGATCGAACTGCGGCCCGGAAGCGATGGCCTCACGGTTGAGTCTATGGATTCAACCCAAAGCGAGTCGCCCGCACGGATGCCGGTCAGCCCGACCACACGCACTTAATGCTCGCCCCCGCAGCGCGGGTACGCCACCGGCACAGAGTCGTTGTCGGAAGGGAAAGGGGACGGATGCAATGTTCAGAGTAACTTTGACTCTTCTTGCATCGTGCTTGGCGCTTTCAACTTCCACGGATACCGGACCTACCTCAGCGATCTACGTGAGCAACGCCGACATTCAATCCACCTTGAGCCAAAGCTCCCCAGGTTCGGGGAGCGACCAGCCGATTCGAGTGGTTGACTTAGGAGCGTTAGGATACAACCTCGGTGTCGGTGTTGTTTCCCGACCGAAAGCGTCAACACCGACTGCTCCCGTGGAGCATGACGATGTTACCGAAATCTACCATGTGATCAAGGGGTCTGGAGAGCTGGTGACGGGAGGTGTGCTGGTTGACGGGAAACCAAGATCGCCCGACAGCGCCAATGTACGGAACGTCAATGGCCCCAGTCGAACGGGGACATCCATTCAGGGCGGTCACGTCCGCCGAATATCCGACGGCGATGTCGTAATTATTCCCGCAGGCGTTCCCCATTGGTTCAGTGAGATCGATGAGTCCCTCACGTACTTGGTGGTGCGGGTTGATCCGGGGAAGGTCATTGCGCTCAAGTAACCCAGGACGAGGCCGCTCGCGGAGGAGTTCGAAAGCCGGAGGGGACCCATCTCCCGCACGAAAGCCTGGAGGTGATTTCAGTGGGCAGGCCTGAGAACGATTCAGTCGATCGCCGCTCCTTTTTGAAGGTTGCCGCCGCAGGCACGGCCGCGCTGGTTACAAGTCCTGCAGGGGGAGCTCCGCCGGAGCTTCCGCACCGCAACGCCAGCGCCCCGATTCTCCCGAAGCCTCCCGTAGCCGACGCAGGTGCTAGCGCGGAGGTGCTTACCGTCGACCGCCCTGGATCCGATTTCATGGTGGATGTCCTCAAATCACTCGATTTCGAATACCTTTGTGCGAATCCGGGCAATTCCTATCGTAGTCTCCACGAATCGCTGATTAATTACGGTGGCAATAAAGCTCCCGAGTTCATTACCTGCTGCCACGAAGAGTCTTCGGTCGCCATGGGCCACGGCTATGCAAAAATTGAGGGTAAGCCGCTGCTCGTGTGCGTTCACGGTACGGTGGGTTTGCAGCACGCATCCATGGCCATCTACGACGCTTTCTGCGATCGCGTCCCTGTATACATTGTCCTTGGAAACTTCTCAGACGCCGGAGTGCGCTACGGCCAGGTAGATTGGACGCACGCCGCGCAGGATCCCGCGGCGATGATCCGCGATTTCGTAAAGTGGGACGACAATCCTCTATCGCTCCAGGGGTTTGCCGAGGCGGGCGTCCGCGCCTACAAGATTGCGATGACTCCACCTACGATGCCCGTGGCGTTAGTCGCGGGCCGTGAATTACAGGAACGTCCGATACCGGAAAACTCGAACTTGACGGTACCGCGGCTCGTGATGACTTCACCGCCCGCGGGTGATCCGGGCGCTGTATCCGAAGTTGCACGCCTTCTGGTCGCCGCCGAAAATCCAGTGCTGGTGACGGATCGAGTTGCGCGCACACCCGCGGGTTTGGCTGGGCTTATCGAACTCGCCGAAGTTCTGCAGGCCTCCGTTATCGATCGCAACGGGCGCATGAATTTCCCTACCCGCCATCCTCTGAATCAAACGGAGCGTGCAGAGGCAACAATCGCTGACGCGGACGTTATCGCTGGGCTTGAGCTGACAGATTTCTGGAGTTCGGTGAACTCTGTGCACGGACAGGTGTGGCCCGAATCACGTCCGACGACGAAACCAGGCGCAAAACTGATTAGTATCACTGCGAACGATTTGTACATGAAAAGCAACTATCAGGATTTCCAGCGCTATCAACCGATGGACATTGCGATTGCGGCCGACGGCGAAGCCACGCTGCCGTCGCTCGTGGAAGCCGTGAAGCTTCAAATCACCGGTGACCGTAAGCGCTTGTTTGCCGACCGTGGCGTGAAATTGGCAAAAGGACACCAGCAGGCAATGCAACAATCGCGCGACCTCGCGACGTCTGGTTGGGATGCGAGCCCAATCAGCACCGCGCGCATGTCCGCCGAGCTCTGGGCGCAGATCAAAGATGAAGATTGGTCGCTCGTCTCCAACTGCAAGTTCGTCAACCGCTGGCCGTTGCGTTTGTGGTCTTTCGACAAGCATTACCAATACATCGGCAACGAAGGCGGCTATGGTATCGGCTACGGTGCGCCGGCAGCGGTGGGTGCGGCGCTGGCGAATCGCAAGCATGGCCGTTTGACCGTCGCGATTCAAAATGACGGCGACCTGATGTTTGCTCCGGGAGTCCTCTGGACGGCCGCGCATTCCCGCATCCCGCTCCTGATCATCATGCACAATAACCGCGCCTATCATCAGGAGCTTATGCAGGTTCAGATCATGGCGAATCAGCATAGTCGCGGAATCACACGCGCGACGCTCGGCACGACACTGGTTGATCCGCCCATCGATTATTCGAAACTGGCACAGAGCATGGGCGTGCACGGCGAGGGGCCGATCAGCGATCCGCAGGACCTTGCGCCTGCAATCAAGCGCGCGATCGAAGTCGTGAAAGGCGGCGATCCTGCGCTGGTCGATGTGCTGACGCAGCCACGTTAAGCAGTGGCAAGGAGAGACTCTTTGGCTCGCTGGAATTCAGTCGTGGTCGCATTGATGCTGATGGCGGCATGTCCTTGCGTTGAGGCGCAGAACTCCGCCGAGAAACCGTCAGCCCCTAAAACTGCCGGAAGCGTCGAGAATGGGAAGCGATACTTCGCGAGCGCCGGCTGCATCACCTGCCATGGTCCACAAGGCCACGGTACCGCTCTCGCCCCTCAAATCTCTCCGCCACCTTTGGAACTCCAAGCGGTGATCGGTTATGTTCGCCAGCCGACTGGCAAGATGCCAGCGATTCCCAGCTCCACTGTCTCTGATCAGGAACTTACTGACATTTACGCTTTCCTGAAGTCGATCACGCCTGCGGCGGAGGCAGCGCCGACTGCGGCTGGCGACGCAGCGAACGGCAAGAAGCTTTTCTCGGCCTACGGCTGCTATGAATGTCATGACCGTCAAGGCCAGGGTGCGAGCACGGGGCCGAGGATCGGTCCTCCCAGAATTTCGCTCGCTGCGGTCCTACACTATGTACGTGCGCCAACCGGCCAGATGCCGCCATACACGGCCAAGGTCGTAAGTGATCAAGATTTGGCCGATATCTACGCATTTCTCAGCTCGTTTCCGCCGCCCGTACCATCGACGAGTATCCCGCTGCTGAATCCGTAGCAGTCAAGTTGGTACTTTACTTCAACCAGGGACACCATCCAGTCGCTCAGCAATTCGGGTGTTCCCATAATCGCGGTACCCGCACCCGTACATTTCGTGACGTTTACTTGTAGAGCCGTATGGGTGAAGTTAAGTGTGTATACCCAACTTCACCATCCATCGAGGATTGAAAAGGCCCGGAAAGTATTCAAAAGACACGAGCCATTGAATTGCCGACCCAAAAGCGTCGTCCCCGCACACTCTCAGAAATCGAAGACATTCTGCGTCAGTGCCGAAATCTATCCCGCGTCTTTTCACAGCGCGCCCGTATCAGGGCGGCGACCGCCGCAGCGACAGGATGTCCAAGGTCCATTTTTCCGAGCGCGGCGATGACAATCTCGGCCAGTTCGGGAACGCGCTGTTTCACCAAAGGCTTGCCGAGGGCCGCCTCCTCCGCCAGCTGCTCGAAGTTTCTTGGCAGGACTTTTTCCGAGGAATATTCACCTCCGATTTTCATGGCCATGTTTTGACTCAGTTCCGGGTAGTAGATGGTGCTGACAACGTCGTATAGGGGAGCCAGGCTGATCTCCACGTTCCCGGTGCCAATGCCGTGATAGAGCAGAGAAAAGTTCTTGCCGTGCGCGTCGTTGTTGCCGACGAAGTAGTTGTAGATGACGGCGTCCAGGAAGCGCGCGAGATCGACGACGGGTGCGCCTGAGACTTGACGCAACAGACTGAAACATTGTTTGAGCGACGGACCGCCCTCTTTCTGATATTTCATTTCAGAGACAATGCCCTGCGCCTGGCAGAAATCCTCCTGGTGGAGCCGGTCGAGCACGGGTGCACCGCCGCCTGGCGTCCGCCGGTGTGTCCGGTCATAGCGCTCTACCAGCAGATAATCGATGCTGTCGACCCTCCGCGCCTCGGCCCTGGCCGCCGGAAGCCCGGCGGCTGCGGCCAGCTTCATGCACAGCGCTTCGTTGAAGACGACGCCGTTGAAACGCTCGACCGCGGGTTTGAGAATATGCGTAGTGGGTGCGCCGCCGAGCGGCAAAGAAATGTCATCGCCTTCGATTCGGACGGCGACCTTGTCTTGTGCTCCTGCAAGCGAAAGACGTATTCCTTCATCGCCCGCCAGAAGCGGGCGTTTCGGAAGTTCCCTGAGAATTGCCGCAAGTTCGTCCGCAGAGAGCTTGCGATAGCTGTAATGTCGTTCCGGCAGTGATTCGCCCGCCGGAATGAAAGTGATGGCCCCGGCGCACTCGCCGCCGATCTGCTCCAGCATGGCGTAATCGTTGTGCGCGCTGATGCCGAGATTTCGGGCGATGATTTCGCGTTTGATCTCTTCGGGCAGGATTCCGCCGAAGAAGCCCCGGCATTCATGGCGCGAAAAGCGCTCTTTCCTGAGGGGCAGCGATTGCGACAGCGCCGTGGCGCTGGGCTTGTTCAGCCAGCTCTCCGCATAGTTGAAGACCATCTGGCCGCCGTCATCCTGGACGAGCTGGCCGGTGAGTTCATTGTGGAGGTAGACATCGAGCGTTCTTGCCATGTACTACTCTTCCTTTGCAAGCGCCGGTGGTGTCAGGGCGAGCCTGATGCCAAGCGTGTGCAGAATCGTCAGCGCTTTTCCGATCTGGCAGGTTTCCTTGCCCTTTTCGAGGTCAATCACGAAGCGCAGCCCTGTTCCCGAGGTCAAGGCGAGGGCCTTCTGCGTCACGCCGAGTTTCTTGCGCGTGTCGCGGATGAGGCGGCCGATCTGTTCGGTCGTATACTTCAAGTGGCCTCGCCCTAATGTTACCGAACGGGAATATTAGATGATTGGCGTGCAGAAATCAATACAATGTTACCGTACGGGAATGTCTACTGGAAATGCTGAAGAAACGGCGGGAATGTTACCGAGCGGGAACAGGCGCTGATCCGGACACGTTCTTGACCTGCGCAGGATGCGGGCCCCCGTCGGGCTATTCGAGGTGCAGGAAACCGATCCGCGAAAATCACGTCACAGACACGCGCGGTGCGGCTGGCAGCCGAAGAGACTGCTTTTGTCGATCCGACTGCTACACACGCGTGCTCGCGTCCACAGAAACGTGGGATTGGCAACGATCTAAAATCAAACCCTCCACGTAGCTTTCCGTCGGCCATTCCATACTAAAAGATCAGCTTCACCGCAAACTGGATCTGCCGAGACGTGGTGGCCGTTGAAGTTATGACGCCAGCGGTCCCGCTGATGAAGGGAGCCGCGCCCGTGCCGGCAAACACTGCGCCAGCCGGCTGTCCCAGATTTGCGTGATTGAGAATGTTAAAGAATTCCGCGCGAAACTCCGTGTCCAGTTTTTCCGTGATTCTGGTCTGCTTTATTACGGAGAAATCCAAGTCCAACAATCCAGGACCGATCAGTCCATCCCGAGGAACGTTGCCCAAAGTATTGGCAGGCTGAACCGTGTAGCAGGTCGCATCAAACCAGTTCACAAACGTCACGACGTTTGGCTGAGTCGGGTTGCGGACGGTGCTGTCTAAGATGTGATTGGGACTGCAGCCGGCGGCACCGGAAAAATCCGGACGGTCGCCCGTCAGACCGCCCGTATTGGAGCGCTGCGGTGTAAGCCCGGTCAGAACGTTGACCGGGAAACCGGCGGCTGCGCTCAGGATTTCACTCAGTTGCCATCCCGAAATCCATCGATTTCCGGTGAACGGCAAGGAATACACTGCGTTTACGCGCAAGGCCTGATCCACGTTGAATGAACTCGGACCTCGGTCGTAGACCTGATTGTAGACGTCGGTAATCTCGAAGTCCGATTGCTCGAGGCCGGAGCTGGCTGAACCGTTGTCAATGGAGCGCGACCAAGTGTAGGAAACCTGGCCCTGGAGGTTCCGGCTGATTTGGCGGGTGAGGCTTGCCACCAAGCCGTTGTAGGTTGAGTGACTGGTGGGCGCGGCGAAGTCCAGACCGAGCGCGGTTCCCACCGCGCAGGTTGCGCTCACCGGAAAGCAGAACGCCGGGTTCGGCGGCAGGCCCGTGAACGTGCAAGCTGAACTCGTGCATTCGCTGGGTCCGCCGACGATGGCACGCGTGTTGTAATTCCGCTGGCTGTAGAGGTGGACGCCTTGAGACCCGATATAACCGAGCGAGGCGACCATGCCGTGCCCCAGGTCCCGCTGAACGGTGAGGTTGTACTGCATCGCGTAGGGAGAAGTATCGGAACGGTAGTCATAACCGTACACCGCGCCATACACTGGACTGCATGCCGGGGCGCACTGGGCCGGATTGGGAAAGAGCGGAATCGCGCCGGGTCCGGAGAGCACGACCGTATTCGACGGGGGATCTTCCGAGTAGGCATTCAGATACGTGCGCGCTGCGAGCTGTTCATGAAAAATTCCAAATCCAGCTCGGATGGAAGTCTTGTGATCGTGTAACGGATCCCAAGCCAGCCCGATGCGGGGATCGAAATTCAGCCCATTCGGATTTACTTTCGCGGCGTGTCGAACCGCCACGAAGGCCGGAGACGTCAAAGGATCGAGCAGGTTCGTGCACGCAAACCCGGCCCCCCAGCATATGGGATTGGTTTCGAAGTCATAGCGCAGGCCGATATTTATCGTGAGGTTTGATCTAACTTTCCAGTCGTCTTCGACGTACGGGAAGAATTCAATGGCGCGCGAGTAGCGTGTGCGATTAAAGGTCGGAGAAGGGTTCGTCTCTCCCTGGAACTGCACCGGGGTTGCCGCCAGGAATCCCGGGAGGCTTCCGAACACGAAGATACCCCCCTCGCGACCAACCGCGATGTTGTCCTGAATCCTGGTTATAGACGCACCGAACGTAATGCTGTGGGCCCCGTGAGTCCATGAAACATCATCACCGCCGGTGAATTTATTCTCAATTAGATGGAAACGCGCCGTTGCGCCGGGGCCAATCGAAGAGGTGCCGCCGGCGACGATAATGTTGCCGTCTTCACGTTGTTCCGGCGTATAGCTGGGTGCGGTGAAGCCATTGGCGAGATAAAACTGCAGCGGGTCGCTGGCGGGATCCGCCAGGAAGTCCTGATTCGCGCGCTCATTGGTGCGCGAGAAACTGAAGCGAGCTTGATTGATCGCATCGGGCGAAATAATATGTTTTTCTTCGACGACGAAGTATTGATCGCCTCCGTGGTCTACCACCGGCCAAAGCGGCAAGTTCGAGAAGGGTACGGGCAGTTTGAAGTAGGCGGTGTCGGAGATGTATCGCCCGAAAATCGTGTCTTTGGAACTCAGCACGTAGTCGGTTCGGCCGAGGACGTAATTTTCGGTTTCCGGTTGGTTCGCAATCGTCGTTACGAGAGCGTTGCCGCTCGGGTAACCCTCGAACGGCCCGGCCGTCACCGTCTGTTCGAATGCACCCGGGAGCGGCGCCGGAAAAATATCGAGATACGGCGCAATGACCGGGCTGACGGGCACGGCCAGGCGGGCTCCGTTCGCGCAGGTCGCCGGCGTCTGCCCGGTCACCGTGTTGCACGGCACCATACCCGTGCGCGAGAGCGCATCCGGCACAAATTGATTCCCGGTAATTCCCAAGTTCGAGATGAGGCCTTCGTAGTTGACGAAGAAGAATAGTTTGTCCTTGACGACGGGGCCACCGAGGCTGCCTCCGAACTGATTCCTGGAGAAATCCGGGATCTGGGTCCCGTCGAAGAGGTTTCGCGCGTCGAGAGCGCTGTTGCGGACGAATTCGTACGCTGAGCCGTGGAATTCGTTGGTGCCGGCCTTGCTTGCAGCGTTGATCGCCGCGCCGGTGCCGCCGAATTGCGAGCTATAGGTGTTCGTCAGCACCTGGAATTCGTTGAGCGCCTCGATCCCCATTGAGTTGCCGGTGATATTCGATCCCGTCCCTTTTTCCCAGTAGCCCTGCAGATCTTGGTTGTCGAGCAGGAAGACTTGACCGACTGGCCGCGATCCGGCTACCGAATACGTTTGCCCCGGCCCGTAGAAGCCGGATGAAATTCCGCCCCCGCCGCCACCGGTAATATAAGTTTGCGTTACCGACTGCACACCGGGGGCGAGCGAGATCAGCTGCTCGAAGTTGCGACCGTTCAACGGCAATTGGCTGACTTGTTGCGATGTCACCAGAGAGGACACGGCGGCGGTCTGTGTTTCGACGCGCGAGACTTCGCTTTCGACGCTGACAGTCTGCGAGATCTGACCGACAGGAAGCGAGAAATCGACGACGAGATTGGCGCCGACCGTCAGAACGATGCCTTTGTGGAGGACGGTCTGGAATCCGTTGAGCGATGCCGAAACCTCGTAGGTGCCGATGGGAAGATCGGAGATACGGTAGCGACCCGCAGAATCGGACCCCGTGGACTGGGTGATGTTGGTGCCGACATTCTTGGCGTGAATGCTCGCACCGGCGAGCACCGCGCCGGAACTATCTGTCGCTGTACCGGAGATTGTCGCGGTCTCGACTTGCGCCGCGACGCGACCGACTGCAACCACCGCAATGAACAGGATCAGTCTACGTATCCACCTCGAGACACACTTCTCCGCCCCCTTGGCTACGCTCATGTGTGACCGCTCCTTGGTTGAGCATGTGGGCCACCCGCCCAGGACCGATGGTCGGCTGTTTACTACTGAAGGATAAGGTTGTCAATCGGGCTAATACCCCAGGGGCGGGCAAGGAAAGACTGGATGGAACCGTTCCCTCCCGAATCTGTGGTCGAAGCCAGGGAAACTGACGCAGAGCCTGACGGAGCA
>Ga0210391_10004562_pt1 | contig 11510 bp, 9 predicted proteins | sample IncBWC12OmetaG_FD_160573 | JGI IMG/M metagenome (GOLD analysis project Ga0210391, IMG submission 160573) | Forest soil microbial communities from Barre Woods Harvard Forest LTER site, Petersham, Massachusetts, United States - Inc-BW-C-12-O ...
TTTCTTCGCGCCCGGCGGCACGCTCTCGCGCTCCAGCCTCCCTTACGAATTCCGCCGCGGCCAGCTCGAAATGGCTCAGGCCGTCGAACGCGCCTTCACTGACAATCGTCACCTCATCGTCGAAGCAGGCACCGGCACCGGAAAAACCCTCGCCTATCTGCTGCCCGCTCTTCGCGCCGCCGCTGCCACCGGACGCCGCGTCATCATCTCCACCGGCACCAAAAATCTTCAGGAACAGCTCTTCTTCAAAGACGTTCCGTTCCTTGAATCCCTCCTCGGCCCGCTGCGCGTCTGCTACATGAAAGGCCGCGCCAACTACCTCTGCCGCCACAAACTCTTCGCCCTCCGCAACCAGCCCATCCTCTCCGGCCTCGAAGAAATCTCTCAGTACCAGGCCATCGCCGAGTGGGAAAAGGCCACCGGAACCGGCGACCGCGTCGAAATCGAAGACCTGCCCGAAGCCAGCCTCCTCTGGTCCAAACTCGACGCCCGGAGCGAAGCCTGCCTCGGCCAAACCTGTCCCGACTACGGCCGCTGCTTCATCACGGAAATGCGCCGCCGCGCAGCCGAGAGCGACATCGTCATCGTTAATCACCATCTCTTCTTCGCCGATCTCGCCATCCGCCAGTCCTCCGGCGGCGCGCCCGACGCAGGAGTGCTGCCCGAGGCCGGCATCGTTATCTTCGACGAAGCCCATGAGCTCGAAGACGTAGCCTCCAGCTACTTCGGCATCGGCCTCAGCAATCTTCGCTTTGAAGAATTAGCCCGCGACATCGAATCGCTCCTCCGCGGCAGCGGCGAGCTCAAGTCGGAAGTCGTCACTGCCGCGCAGATGATCCGCGAGCGCTCCCGCCTCTTCTTCGCCGCGTTGCCCACTCGCTCCGGCATCGGCGACCGCGCCAACTTCGGCGAAGGCCGCATGCCCTTCACCAACCGCGAAGAGTTTCTCGAAATCCAGGGCGACGTCTACCTCGGCGTCCTCAACGCCCTCCACCGCATGGAAGGAGAGCTAGAGCGCCTGCGTAACGCTGAGGACGCGCAGCCCCTGCGTCGCCGCACCGGCACCGTTCGCGAACAGCTCAAGTTCCTCATGGAATCCGAAGACCGCAATACCGTCTTCTGGCTCGAGCGACGCGGCGGCCGCCAGCTCAGCACCCACCTCCAGGCCACGCCCATCGACGTTTCCGAGCTGCTCCGCGAACTGCTCTTCAAGAATTACCCCAGTGTCGTCCTTACCTCCGCCACCCTCACCGTGCAGGGCGGGTTCTCCCACATCCGCAAACGCCTCGGCCTCGACGACGCCCGCGAGCTCGTCGTCCCTTCGCACTTCAAATACGATCGCCAGGCACTGCTCTATCTCCCGCCCGGCATGCCCGATCCCCGCGAGCCCAACTTCCAGGACGAAGCCGCACGCCGCATCCGCCGCATGCTCGAAATCACTCGCGGCCGCGCCTTCTGCCTCTTCACCAGCTACCAGCAAATGCGCGAACTCTACGAGCGCCTTCTCGTGGAAGTCCCCTTCCCGCTTCTGCTGCAGGGCACCGCGCCGCGCAAAACGCTGCTCGAAGAATTCCGCATCACGCCGAACGCCGTTCTCTTCGGCACGTCGAGTTTCTGGCAGGGCGTCGACGTCCAGGGCGAAGCCCTCAGCTGCGTCATTGTTGACCGTTTGCCCTTCGCCGTCCCCACTGATCCCATCGTCCAGGCCCGCATGCGCGCCATTGAAGAAGCCGGCGGCAAGCCCTTCTTCGAATACCAGGTCCCCTCCGCCGTCATCGCCCTCAAGCAGGGCTTCGGCCGCCTCATCCGCTCTCTCGACGACCGCGGCGTCCTCATGCTTCTCGATCCCCGCCTCGAACGCCAGCGCTACGGCCGCGTCTTCCTCGAAAGCCTGCCCCCCTACCGCATCACCCAGGACATCACCGACGTAGAGGCCTTCTTCGCCGCCGAATTGTCATCCTAACCTCTGCGAACAGCCTCTCCCCTCACTGATGTCATCCTGAACGAAGTGAAGGATCTGCGGTTGTTCTTCGCCAGTACAACCACAAATCCGTACACGAAAAACGTCATCCGATGCGGAGCTGGCCGCGCCCTTTGGCCCTGCGACGCATGACCGGGACCGCTGGCCGCATCCAGTCCGCCATCGCAATCCTCCCGAGAATATCGATTTACTCATCCGCCAACCTCTCTCCCCGCAGTGGCACAGCCAATCCCGAAGGCATCTCTCGCCTGACCAATGAAATATCCGACGGCCGGCCTATTTGCAATTTGGTAAAAGAGTGTTACTTTTCAGTAATCAAAAAATCGACTGCTTTTCCCGCAGCCAATCCGATCCTGCCTTAAGCCGCCATCCCCCACCCTTAAGGAGATTTGCCGTGACCCGAGTGTTTTGCTGGAAGTTAGTTGTTTTCGCCACCCTTTTTCTTACCCTCCCATCGTCGTATGAACTGCGCGCCCAGGATACTTCAGCATCGCTCACCGGTACAGTTGCCGATGCCAGCGGCGCCATGGTCCCTTCCGCGAATATTGAGCTGGTCAACCCCGCTACGGGCCAGTCCTACAAAGCAATCACCAACGCGAACGGCTCATATACCATCGGCAACATTACCCCCGGCCCCGGCTATACGGAGACCGTCTCCCGCCAGGGCTTCCAGAAAACTGTGCTGACCGGCCTGTATCTGAATGTCGCCTCCACGCGAACCCAGAACGTCACGCTCACTGTCGGCGCGGTTACTGAAACCGTTGCCGTGTCCGCCTCCAACCAGGATGTAACCCTCGACACAACCGACGCTACCGTCGGCAACAACTTCTAGGTTCAGTATCTGAACGAACTCCCAATCTCCTACCGCGACACCCCCGCCTCGCTCTTTACTCAGCAACCGGGCATGACGCAGGATGGTTCGGCGACCGGCGCTCGTCAGGACCAGGACCGCGTCACCCTCGACGGCCTCGACGTCAACGACGAAGCCACAGGCGGCTATAACAGCAGCACCCATACCTTTGGCACAATCATCGCCAACGCACCGGTCGATTCAGTGCAGGAGATGCGTGGCACCACCGCCGGCATGCTGGTCAGCAACGGTGCTGGTGGCGGCGGACAATTCGATATGGTCACCCGCTCCGGGAGCAACTCATTCCATGGCGATATCAACGAGTACCACCGCGACACCGACCTTGAAGCGAACGAGTGGTTTAGCAACTTCGTGGGCCAACCGCGCTCACCCCTCATCCGCAATCAGTTTGGCGGCAATATTGGCGGGCCGATCTGGAAGGACAGGGCCTTCTTCTTCTTCGACTACAACGGCCGCCACGACAACGTCGCCGGCGTAACCACGCGCACCGTTCCCACTGACACCTTCCTCAAAAACCAAACCATCACCTATTTCACCGACATCGCGTCCGGAGCCACCAACAGCATCGGCGCACAACAAATCGCCAGCTACGACCCCCAGGGCGTCGGCCTGAATCAGGCCATGTTCGGCCTTTTGAATGGCAAATGTGGGACTCGCCCCTGCTACCCCTCTCCCAACGACTTCACCGGAGATGCCGGCGATCTGCTCAATACTGCAGGATTCCGCTTCAACTCCCCCACGCCCTACAAGGAAAACAACTACGTCGGCCGCCTGGACATTAGTCTCACGACCAACCACCATCTCTTCGGGCGCGTCACTTATAACCGCATTAATGCGGTGCAGTCGGCCGTTCAATTCCCTGGCGATCCCACCACCTTTCCCTTCATCGATCGCAGCCATGCCTGGGTGGCCGGCTGGAACTGGTCCATCGGCAGCAACAAGACCAACAGCCTCATCTGGGGCGAGACCGTGGCCAATCTTGGCTTCCCGGCAACTTACAATCCCCAGGGTGCGAACCAATACTCCTGGGACGGTGACCCGACCGGCGGTTCTTTCCTCTCCGGCATCTACGCTGGCGTCGGCGGAGCCCAGTCGCGCATCTTCCCCATCCCGATTGTGCGCGACGATTTCCAGTGGGAGAAAGGCCGTCACAGCTTCACCATCGGTGGCGATTTCAAATATCCCAGCCCCCATTTCAGCGTCTATAACGACTACAACGGTCCCAACCTCGGGCTCGGCGGCGGCATCACCGGCCTGACCGATACCGACCCCAGCCATTGGCAGTTCCGCCCCAAAGATCTCGATCGTAACCAGACCAGCGAGACGGTCTACGACTCAGCATTCGTCTTCGGCCTCGGGCGCTACTCCAGCGAAGGCGCTACCTTCAATTACAACGCGAGCGGCACCACTGTAGCTCAGGGCACCGGCTTGCAGACCAAGTTCCGCTATTACGAAACAGAGGTCTATTTCGGAGACTCCTGGAAGGTGACGCCGAAGCTGACCGTCACCTACGGCGCGCGCTATCAGAACTTCACCGTACCCTACGAGATTCACGGTCTCGAGTCAGTGCAGAGCGAGAGCTTCTGGGATTACATGGACGATCGTGTCGCTCAGAGCAACGCAGGCCTTTCGGGCGCCGCCACGCTGCCGCTGATCACCTATGCTCTGGGCGGCAAAGCCAATCACGGTCCCGCCTATTTCACCCCCAGCAACCTGAACCTTGCCCCGCGCCTGGCCTTTGCCTGGACTCCCTCGAAAGACGGAAAAATGGTCATCAATGGCGGTGGCGGCGTCGTCTACGACGAGACCGTCATCAACGCCATCCTCCAGGAGCAGGCATCCTATTCCTACCTCTTTCAGAGCGCGAGTACGAACGACTACGGGCTCCCCGGCACCACGGCCCATTCCGCGGCGTATAACTCGCTCTTACAGAATCCGCGTTTCACGGCGCTCACCTCTCCTCCGGGAGCACCCACTCCGCCCACCATCACCAAGCCCTACACGCCGTTCGTCGGACCGGCCGATCCGGAGTGCGGCGGCGCCACCGGGCCGTGCGGCCTCGCTAACGGAGGCGCGTTCAACATCTCTGTCGATCGAAAATTGCCTACGCCCTACAACATCACCTATAACCTTGGCATTCAACAACAGCTCCAGGGTGGCTTCATCTTCAAGATTAGTTACGTCGGCCGTCTCGGCCGCCGTTTGCTCGCCCAGGCCGATGCTGAGCAACTCGTCGACTTCCCGGATAAGGTGTCTGGACAGAAGCTGAGCCAGGCGATCGCCGCCCTGACAACCTGGCTGCGAGACAACCCGAACGGCGGCACGCCCCCATCACAACCCTGGTTTGAAAATGTCCTGAACCCCGTCGGTCCGCAGTCAGGCACCACCAATACCGCCTACATTGCGGGTCAATGCTCTCCCTATCCTGCGCGCGGCGACGTCGCCGACACCACGCAGTGCATGTCGTATTACGGCTTGCTTCCCGACAACGTGGGTATGGCCGCTCAGTACTCCGAAAATACTTTCTTCACCGATATGGGCTTCTCCACCTACAACGGCATGCTGGCCACCCTGCATAAGAATGCCGGACACGGTCTACAGTTCGATCTCAACTACACCTGGTCGCACTCCATCGACAACACCTCACAGATCGCCAACTCCGAGGCATATGGAGGTTACGGCTTCATCTGCGATGTTCTCCGTCCACGCCTCTGCCGCGGCAATTCAGATTTCGACGTCGCAAATTACCTCAATGGCAATTTCCTCTATCAGTTGCCTTTCGGCCGTGGCCGTGACTTCGGGGCTAATATGCCCCGCTGGGCCGACGAGGCCGTCGGCGGATGGGAACTGAGCGGCCTGCCTGTCTGGCATACCGGCACTCCCTTCATGGCGAACTCCGTGGCCTTCCTCATGAGCTACTCCAACGAGGATCCGGCCATCCTGACCGGCACTCTTGGACCCCTGCAGACGCATGTCAACGTACAAAACGGTCAGGTTTATGCCTTCAAAAATCCGTCCCTGGCCTATAACCAATTCAGCGGACCCGTGGGCTTCGAAATGGGTTCGCGCAACAACCTGCGCGGTCCCGGCTACGTCGACCTCGACCTTGGACTCGGCAAGACCTTCCCGCTCTCTCGCGCGCGAGAGGGCATTGATCTGAAGTTCAGAGCCGATGCCTATAACGCTTTCAACCATCCGAACTTCGAGGCGCCCGTCTTCCAGAACAACATGAGCCTGGTCGCCCCACCGAACGAGTTCGGCGTAATTCCCGGTACGGTGACGCCCGCGGGCAGCGATCTTTCGGCTCGCGTGCTGCAGGGCGCATTGCGAGTGGAGTTCTAATCGTCAACGGGCACACGGCCCGGCTCAAGAGCCGGGCCGTTTGCTCTTCCTCGTTGGGTCCGCGATAACTTCCGCGACATCTGCTCTCCGTCGTCAGCCAGGACTCTGACAACACGCCGACCGATCGAACCCAACACCCGCTAAACTAAATCCGTGGCCCGCAACCTCTACATCCTGGCCGGAACTCTGCTCCTCTTTGCAGCCATCTCCTTCGTTATGGCCATGACTGCCGGCCGCTTCCAGCCCAATCTGCCCGCCAGTGGCACCCTCTGGAAAACCACCGCCCTCTTCCTCACCGTCGGCGGCCTGCTCGTTTCGCTCCTTGGCGTCATCACCGCCCTCTTTGAACAAATCGATCGCCGCACCGAACTGCGCCGCATCGACCGGGCCAACCGCCGTAATCCCCACAACACCGGGCCCGCCGGACCAGCCCGATAAAGCCCCTCCCGATAGAATGGAAGCAGGGCACCCATGCCCCTGAAAAGAACCGACCGACCATGTATGAACTGACCGTTGAGCGCGGGTTTTCCTCCGGCCACTACCTCCGCAACTACAAAGGGAAGTGCGAGAACCCGCATGGCCACAACTACAAGGTGAAGATCACCCTGCGCGGCGAATCCCTCGACCACGCCGGCCTCCTGCTCGATTTCCGCGACCTCAAGCTCGTCATGCACCCCGTCATCGATCGCCTCGACCACCAGATGCTCAACGACCTTGAGCCCTTCACCACCCTCAACCCCTCGGCTGAGAATCTTGCGAAATACTTCTACGACGAAACCAACCGCCAACTCGCCGAAATGACCGGCGGCCGCGTCCACGTCAAAGACTGCACCATCTACGAAACCGACACCACCACCGCCACCTACTACGAGTAGCCGCGCTTGTATCTCATCGAAATCTACAAATCCATTCAGGGCGAATCCAGCTTCGCCGGACTCCCCTGCATCTTCGTCCGGCTCGCCGGATGCAACCTCCGCTGCTCGTGGTGCGACTCCGAATACACCTTCACCGGCGGTTACAAATTGTCGGAAAACCAAATCGTCGCAGAAATTGAAAAGCTCGCTCCCACCCGCCTGATCGAGTTCACCGGCGGCGAGCCCATGCTGCAGGAGCGCGAGCTCATCCCCCTGATGCAGCGCCTGCTCGCCCAGAATTGTCAGCTCATGATCGAGACCAGCGGCGAGCGCCCCCTCGAAGCCGTCCCCACCGAAGTCCACAAGATTGTCGACGTCAAATGTCCCGGCTCCGGCGAATCCGCCAGCTTCCGCCTCGCCAACCTCGACTGCCTCACCCCGCGCGACGAAGTGAAATTCGTCATCGCCGACCGCGTTGACTACGAATTCGCCCGCGACTTCATCCGCACCCACGCGCTCGAAGCCCGCGCCGGACAAATTCTGCTCTCGCCCGCGTTTTCCAAAACCCCCACACCCCAGCGCACTACCGACAACGCCCTCCTCGATCCGCGCCAGCTTGTCGACTGGATGCTCACCGACGCGCTCCCCGCCCGCCTCAGCCTGCAAATTCACAAGTATGTCTGGGAGCCGCAGAAAAAAGGTGTCTGATTCAAGAAACCGAAGGGAAGCCTGCGCCGCCTCACTTTGCTGGCCGAACCTATCGGAGGTACGCTTGCGTAATGCGACCCCTTCGGTATTCCATCAACGTTACATTGGACGGCTGCTGCGATCATCGCGCAATGATCCCGGATGAACACTTGCATCGTAACGCGACCGAGAACCTCAACCAGGCCGATGCCCTCCTCCTTGGCCGGGTGACGTACGAAATGATGGAGGCAGCGTGGCGGCATCCCACGCCGGCTGGGGCGAGGCCGGAGTGGATGGAGCCCTTCGGCCGGACGATCGATGCGGCAAAGAAGTACGTCGTGTCGACCACTCTGGACCGCGTCGATTGGAACGCAGAGCTGCTGCGCGGTGATCTGGAAACGGCCGTGCAGCAGCTCAAGCAGGAGCCGGGTAAGGGCCTGTTCGTGGGAGGCATAAAGCTCCCGCAGGCGCTGGCGGAGATGGGATTGATCGACGAGTACGAGTTCGTGGTGCATCCCAGGCTAGCGGGTCACGGGCCGACGATGTTCGCGGGGCTATCGAAGCACATCGACTTGAGGCTCGTGAGCCGCCTGGAGTTTCGCTCCGGGGCGGTGGCCATGCGGTATGAGCCGAGAAGATAGCCAATGGGTCTGTTAGTCGGAGGTCGGTGGCATCCGCAGCAATCTTATCTCCGCGACACGCCACTAATGCGCCTTCTGCGCCTCAAGGTATTTATCGAAGGGAATTTCAAAATACCAAAGCTCTTTCCCATCCGCGTCCTTCAGTTCTCGCAGCACCAGCTTCGCCCCATGCAGCGGCGTATCGCCCAGTCCCTGCATGTCATAAAACAAAAATCCTGCCCGCGTCATGTGCGGTTCCACCACCAGCGCCGCATATTCAAACGAATTGAAATCCGCCTCAATCTTGCTGTCGGTCGCCGAGCCCTTCGTGTGCACCTTGATCGGCCCAATCGGGATATTCGTTCCCTGGCGCTCCTTCGGGGTCGTTCGCCGCTCCACATCCTCCGGCTCCGCTGCGTCAATCCGATTGCCCGTCGCGTCCACAAAATAGATCCGCGCATCGTTCAGCGAAATCGGCCGATCCCCCATGTTCGTCACAATGATCCGAATCGGCAGAATGTTGAACTTCAGATAATCCACCTGGAAAATCTTGCATTTCTCTTTCGTGTCGAACGGCTCCGCCGCAATCGCTACTTTTTCCTTCGCATGAACATCGACCGCAGGATAAGTGTTAGCCTCCTTCACCGGCGGCGCGTCCGTCTCAGCCAGGCCAGTCTCAGCCATTCCAGCAGAGGCCAGCGTCGCCGCAGCCAAGGCAGCCAGCAAAAATCCAGTGGCCCAAAAACGGGCGCACGGGAGCAGACAAAACGGGCGGGAGCGCATGGTCCCCATTATCATCTTGCCTTATGACCCAGGGAAAGCGAGATTGGTAAGCGGATGTTGATTCTCTATAGCCTCGCACTCTGCCTGGTCCTCGTCCTCGGCTCTCCGTGGTGGCTCTTCCGCATGGCCACCAGCGGCAAATATCGCGAGGGCCTTACAGAACGCCTCGGCTTCATCCCCCAGCGCCTCCGCGCTTCCTGTGGCTCCGGCCCCATCCTTTGGATCCACGCCGTCTCTGTCGGCGAAATCCTCGCTGCCAGCCGCCTCATCACCGAATTAACCCAGCGCCTTGCCCCCTCCGGCATTCGCGTCGTCGTTTCCACCACCACGCGCACCGGCCAGAATCTTGCCCGCGACCGCTTCGGCCACGATCAATTCGGTTCAGCCCGCGTTTTTTATTTTCCTCTCGACTTTGCCTGGGCCGTCCGCCGCTGGCTCCGCTTCCTTCACCCCCGTCTCCTCATCCTTCTCGAAACCGAATTCTGGCCGCGCCTCCTCGTCGAATGCCGCCACGCCCGCATCCCCGTCGCCGTCGTCAATGCGCGCATCTCCGATCGTTCCTGGCCACGCTACCGACGCCTCGCCTTCCTCTGGAGGCGCCTCCTCAACTCGCTCGCCGCGGTCCTCGCCCAAACCCCGCTCGATGCCGAACGCCTCCAATTTCTCGGCGCTGCCAACGTCCGCGTCGCCGGCAATCTCAAATACGACATCCGCACCGCCGAACCCGCGCCCATCGTCGCTCTCCTTCGCGAACATCTCCCGCCCGCTACGCCGGTCCTCGTCTGCGGCTCCACGCTCGCTGGCGAAGATGACCTCCTGCTCAGCGCCATCCCGCCCAACATCGTCACCATCCTCGCGCCTCGCCATCCTGAGCGCTTCAGCCAGGTCGCGCAGCTTCTTCGCAAACGCGGCGGCTCTTTTATTCGCCGCTCCGAATGGTTTGGATCCCCGCAGCCTATCGTCCCCGGCACCGTTTTCCTCCTCGACTCCATCGGCGAACTCGCTTCCGTCTATGCCCTTGCCACAGCGGCTTTTGTCGGCGGCAGCCTCATCCCCGCCGGTGGCCACAACCCCCTCGAGCCCGCGCAGTTCGGCGTTCCTATCGCCATGGGTCCGTACTACGAAAACTTTCGCGGCATCGTCGACACGCTCCTCCAGCGCAACGCCCTCCGCATCGTCACTCCAGAAAATCTGCAGCTCGCGCTCGCCGAACTCCTCTCCGCCAGCCCCGCGACGCAAGCTATAGGCGCGCGCGCCAAAGAAATCTTCGCCACCGAATCCGGCGCGATGCAAAAAGCCATCGACGCCATCCTTGCTCTGCTCGAGGCGCAGCCGTGACCTGCGTCCTCCTGCCTCTCACCCCGCTCTACGCCGTCGCCGTCGCCACAAAAAATCTCGCCTACGCCCGCGGATGGGCCCGCCCCCAGCGCCTCGAATCGCCAGTCGTCAGCATCGGCAACCTCTCCACTGGAGGCTCCGGCAAAACGCCCCTCACCATCCGTCTCGCAGAATTGCTCCGCGACCACGGCGTTGCCGTCGACGTCCTCTCCCGCGGCTATGGCCGCTCCTCCAAACAAATCCAGCGTGTCGACCCAAACGGCTCTCCGGATGAGTACGGCGACGAACCAATCCTCATCGCCCGCTCCACCGGCCTCCCCGTCTACGTCGGCCCCAGCCGATACGAAGCCGGCCGATTCGCCGAAAGGGAACTGGGGACCGCAGGCCCCCGCCTCCATCTCCTCGACGATGGCTTCCAGCACCGCCGCCTCGCTCGCGACCTCGACATCGTCATCCTCCACCGCAACGATTTCTCCGCGCACTTGCTCCCCGCCGGCAATCTCCGCGAACCCTTTACGTCACTGTCACGCGCACAAATACTCGCCCTCCGCGAAGAAGACCGCGACCTCGAGCCAACGCTCCGCGCCCGCGGCTTCCACCAACCCGTCCTCTGGATGACCCGCACCCTCACCATCCCCAAAACCATCACCAGCGCCATCGCTTTCAGCGCCATCGCGCATCCCGAAGAATTCCTCGCATCTCTTCGCAAATCCGGCGTCACCGTCGCCGCCGAACGCTCCTGGCGTGACCATCACTGCTTCACGACTGCAGATATCGCCGAGCTCATCGTCCTGCAGCGCCAAAATCCCGCCTCCGCCTTCCTCACCACGGAAAAGGATTACGTCCGCCTCACCCCCGACCAGCGCCGTTCCCTCGAATCCGCCGCCCCGCTCCACGCCGCCCGCCTCACTGTCCGCCTGGCCGACGAACCCTCCGCAATCCAGCAGATCGTCACCGTCGCCATGAGAAAATAGGAGATTGCGGAAGAGCCCTGAAAATCTGCGTCTGCTCGTCGTCCGGCTCGGCGCGATGGG
>Ga0210391_10004563_pt1 | contig 11508 bp, 10 predicted proteins | sample IncBWC12OmetaG_FD_160573 | JGI IMG/M metagenome (GOLD analysis project Ga0210391, IMG submission 160573) | Forest soil microbial communities from Barre Woods Harvard Forest LTER site, Petersham, Massachusetts, United States - Inc-BW-C-12-O ...
GGATGCTTGGCGATAAGCCGATGGCTTTGCCCGGACCGTCGTCAAGCTGAAAAACGGGAGGGTCGATTCCTCCACGCAAGAGCCGCGGCGCAGGTTCAAAACCGGAGGGATACTGGGCTCCGAGCGCCACATTCGTAATTGTCAAAAGTGATAGTCTCGCTGCGGACGATCGCAACCGGCATCTCGCTACGACGGATATTTCTTGAACATCTTGGCGACCGCTTTGTCCACCAGCTGCATATTTTTCTGCGAGTTCTTTTCGTTCAAGGTGCCTTGCCCGACGCCACGCCAGACCAATTCTTTGGCTTTCACGTCGTAAATATCCACGATCAACGTGCCGTTCACGTTCTGCTCCGGAGTAATCCCGCCCATTCCGCCACCGATCCCGCGCATACCCCAAGCGTTGTAGGAGGTCGACACCTTCATCCCACCGCTGCCGACAACGATTAAATCGGGATTCTCCGACTCTTGAACCAACTTGAGGCCCTTACTCTGCAGTTGATTGTTGATCTGCGTCTTCGCTTCCTGCGCCAGAAATGAATTGGCGATCTGGTTGGGATTCTCTTGCTGTCCCCAGGCATAGGTGTGATATTGAGAAAAAGTCGCATTGGGACTGGAGTTCACATAAACATCTTGTGCGGAAGCCGCTGTAAAAGTGAGACCAATCAGCAGCGACAGAGAGAGAAGCAATCGTGTTTTCATCGGATTTTCCTTTTACAAATCGGTTCTTTTGAAAACTGCCAGGGATTCATTCCCGAATCGTTGCCTCCGTGCTTTGCGAGCGGACGATGACCCACTTGCCGTCGCGCTTAACAAAGACATCCATCCAGGCATATTTCCCGCTGGAATCTTTTCCATCAGTGGTCGTACTTTTTTCGGTGTTGCTGCCCTGGACGATGGCAACACTCCCCAACACCTTCACATCCATGGGCCCGAATTCGAACGACTCAAGCTTCGCCGTGCCGGACTTCATCTCCGCCAGATGGTTCTTCTTCGTTTCCCTGGTGCCGTCGTAACCGACGCCGATCCAATCGTCGGCAAGGATCTCGCTAACTTTGTCAGCATCACCGGCTTTCACCGCATCAACCCAGTCGTGTTCGATTTGCTTGACTGCTTCCGCCACGCTCGGACCTTTGGCCGGTGGTGCCTGCGATTGCGCGAAGGCTAGCCCAAAGCAGGCCGACACTAACAAGACTGCCGCTACGAGTTTCATTGTGTTTACTCTCCTATCGGAATTTAAGGCACTTCTATTTGCTATGTTCAAAGTGACGGTCAACCGCGATCGGCATCTCTGAAACTTTTGGTACGACACACAGATGTTCCTACTTAAGGCATGTCCTCTTGAGACGGAAAACAAGACGTGAATGTATGACCAGCCAGCGCCTCATTCATCGCCGGCACTAAGTCCGTATCCATCAGTACCTTGATGACGTATCCCAACCCGCCGGCAGCCCGGCAGGTGTTCAGAATGTCCCGATCCTCGTGAACCGTGAGAAATACGATCTTGGCTTTGTTACCTTGTCTCGTAAGTTCTTCCGCGACTTCGATCCCACTCATCACCGGCATCGAGATGTCTAAAAGCACCAGATCGGGTTTGAGCTTCAACGTTGCTTCCAGAGCCGCGCGACCATCGGAAACCGTGTCAACGACGTCGAATGACTCGCGTAACAATGCGACCACGGTGCTCAACACGGGAGCGAGATCATCCGCGACTAACACGCGTTTTCGGGTCATGAGAGCTCATCCCTGAGCTGTTCTCTAGTCCTCCACAAGGGGTTTGGGACGCCGTTGCAGCGTGAAAGGCTCGTCAAACTCGGCCTTCGAGTTCGTCTCGCTCAGCGTGGAGGAGGCGTCCACACCTATCTTGGGCACGATTCCACCGGCTGGATATTGGCAAAATTAACAGTAAGGAAGAATTGGCTTGGTTAGACGGAGATTATTTTGCTCTTGATGGCGTACTGAACCAGTTCGGCGTTCGTCTTAATCCGCAAAAGTTCCATGGCATGGTATTTGTGCGCAGCGACAGTACGGGTAGTTATTTTCAGCACGCTAGCTGCTTCTTTCATAGTGCGACCCTCCGCCAATAACTGAATGACTTCCCGCTCTCGTCCGCTTGGTCCTGGGACATGTTCGCGGGCCTTGGGCTCTCGCATCGAGATACTCGCCAGACCTTTTGCGGCGCGGGGAGTCACGTATCTACCTCCCTTCAACACTTTTTCAATCGCCTCGATCAACTCAAAGCCCGCTGCCTGTTTCAGAAGAAATGCCGATGCCCCCGCGCGAAAAGCCTCCCCTATTAGGTAAGGGTCCTCATTCATTGTCATGTAAATAAGTTTGACGCCAGGCATCTTCTGTTGGAGCTTTCTTCCTGCGTCTAGGCCATTTAGCTGGGGCATGGCGATATCGAGCACGATGACGTCAGGGCGCAACCTCTCGGCAGCATCCAGAAGCGAACGCCCGTCGGTCACCGACCCGACTACTTCACAGCGGGGTTCCAGGACGCTCTTCAGCGCATCAACTAACATCTGATGGTCATCTGCTAACAATACACGGGTGCGTCTCATGATCCTGTTCCTCCCGCGCTGGCGGTACTTGCATGTGCCGCATCAGCGGAAACCGATAATGGAACCTCCGCAAGAATTGCAGTCCCGCGCGTGGGCGCCGACTGCACCGACAGTTTTCCGCCAACCAGTCGTAGCCGCTCGCGCATTCCGATTAGTCCGATACCCACGTCTGTGTGGCTGAGAGTGACATCAAAACCAGCGCCAGCGTCCACAATCTGCAGGCGAATTTCATCCCGCGCCTTACAAAGTTCCACCTGTGCTTGCTTGGCCCGACTGTGCTTAACCACGTTACTCAGCGCCTCCTGGGTAACCCGGAAGAGACACAGCCCCACGTCCTTCGGAATTTCCGGTGCAACTCCACGGTCCGTGAACTCGACCTGAATCCCATACTTTTCGCTGATCTCTTCGCAAAGCCCCATCAGAGCCGGGCCCAGGCCCACGTGCTGCAGTTTACTGGAATGAAGTTGATGGGAAAGGCGATGCACGTCTGAAGATATTTCCTGGGTTCGATTCCATAATTCCCGCACCACCGTCCTTTCCTCTTCTTCTGACTCGGGCCGCTTCTTCCACAATCGCGACAGTCCGATGCCCAGCAACGCCAACCGCTGGCTGAAGTCGTCGTGCAGCTCTCTGGCGATGCGCCCGCGCTCTATCTCTTGCGCCGCGATCAGGCGTCCGCTCAGTTCTTCCAGCGATTCTGCATTCATCTTGCGGTCCGTGATGTCCACGCACGAACCGATATACCCACAGAAGGTTCCATCGGACTCAAGCCTGGGTACACCGTAGTCAACAATCCAGCGATATTTTCCATCGTAGCGTCGCAGCCGGTATTCCATCTCGAAATCCACCCGGGCGTCGAACGCACCGGAGGAGATACTGAGGCAATGTTCCAGGTCCGCAGGATGCACTCCCCGCGCCCAGCCTTCCCCAAGCTCTTGTTTGACAGTGCGACCGGTGAAGTCGAGCCAGCACTTGTTGAAGAAAGTGCGTAGTTTGTCGGTTCCGGACATCCAAATCAGCACCGGGGCTGAGTTGGCAACCAGCCGAAACCGTCCTTCACTCTCGATCAGGTCCTGGTTTATGCGTTTGCGTTCGGTGATATCCAGCACCTCGGCAACGAAGTACAGACCTCTTCCGTGGGCGTCACGGATCAAAGAACCGCTGCACTCCCCGTGCAGTACCTTTCCACTCTTGTGCAGACAGCGCTTCTCCACGCCCTGGAAGCTGCTGCCGTCCGTGAGCGCTTGATCCAACCTCTGCGAAAACCTCGGCCAGTCGTCCGGATGAGTGACGGATTGCACGGTCTTGCCGAGAAGTTCCTCTTCCGTATAGCCAATGAACTTGCAAAATGCTTCATTGCCGGCAAGAAACCGGCCTCCGGGTGAAACGATCGCCATTCCTATACCGGCATCCCGGAACACACTGCGGAATTTTCCCTCACTCTCGCCGAGCTTATCCGCCGCAGCCTTGCGCTCTTCCACAAGGGCGGCGAGGACCATAAAAGGCGCTGCCGCGAAGAATAAGAAAAACTGCAGCGACAACAGGTTATTGATGTGTTGCGGTTGCGTGAACGGACCTCGGCCATTGGTTGCACCCCAAATCGACAGGAATGCGATCAAAATGACCGATGTGCTGACCCCGGTCGAACCGAAACGCAGCGCGGACCACAACATAATTGGCACGAGGAAATAGAACACTTCAGGCGGGCTGGCGTTTCCCGAAGCAATGAACACCACAAATCCGAATAGCAGCAATGCGGCGATCAGTGCACTGCCTTCCAGGTAGTAAGCACGCGACCTGTGCTTCCCGGGCGAACTCTTGCCCCCCCAACTAAGAATAGCGGGCATCAGGGTGAGGAAACCGAGGGCCTCGGAAAAGAAGCTCGTCCGCCAATTCGCCCAATAGCTCCCCGGGACGGCAAGCGCGCCGACAAACGCTCCCAACGCCGGTGCCAGGATCACCGCAAAGGCTGAAAACTTAGCCAGCGCGACTACACTATTTAGCCGCGGTACACCCTCAAAAAAATAGGTAAGACACAATGCGGCGATGAGAATTTCCACCGTGTCCGCCAACGCGAGCAAGGCAGCTGTACTCGCCGGCACTCGGTTCTGCAGGTCATCGAAAAAAAATACAGCCAGGGATGTCACAATGAGGAGCGGCCACGTCCGTCGCGGGACCAGCAGCAACACCGACACCAGAAGCACGCAGCCTGGCCAGAGCGTCGAAAGCATTTGGGGACGCAGCACCAGTGCGTCCCCTAGCGCGGAAGCCCCGTAAGAAAGGATGGCAACGAGGCACACTAAAAGCAGTGTGCGCAAAAGAGGACTCGCATGCGCAACGTCCCACCAAGGACGGCCAGAGGCGATTTTCATCACCAACCTCCGCTGCGAACGACCGCGAAGGCAAAAACGAAAACTGCCGTCCACATGCGCGGAGATACCGACTTCCTATCGATGCGCCGGACAGGCGTTCCTGTCCATAGAGGTCGTTGTTCCTTCATATTGTCCGCGACGGTACAAACCGTGGAGGATCTGAACCGTCAGTTCAATTCGAGGTGCATTAGGCCAGGCTACGGTTGACGCTGGTTGCAGAGTGTACCACACGACCAATAATCGAGCCTTTAAAATGGAACACCCCACGAGGTTTCCTCGGGTCATCACACCAGGGCCAAATGATCACTCCTCAGCGCATCGCTACATTGCGAGCGGATTGGCAATAACACTGTCATTACTGACAATTCCATTGGGCGTTCCCTTCGCTCAATCTTCCGGGTTCCCGGCGTCGGTCGCCCCAGCGAATGCAGGCGCGCGTTGGTTCGATGGGGCGGCGGTGCAAAGTGCCGGGCGAAAAACGGGAAGGTTCTATGAATGCCGAAGATCCTAAGAAAGCGACTCTGCAGCAGCGGGCCACGCACGAATTGCGCGAATTTGCCGCGATCTCCTTGTATCTAGCTTTCTTTTTCTGCGCCATCGCGACCTACAGCATGCTCCTGCTAAACCAGATTCACGTCTCGTATTTCATTTATGGTTCAGCGCTGATCAATGCTGTGGTAATCGCCAAGGTCATTCTCATCGGCGAATACGCGCACCTTGGCAGGAAACACGAATCCAAGCCACTGTTTCAGTCCGCACTATATAAGGCGTTTCTTTTTAGCTTGCTGGTGTTCGCCTTTCACATCGTCGAGGAAGCGATCAAACGACGCTGGCACGGCGAAAATTTTGCGGCCGCGTACCGCGGGATACGCATCAACGAGCTCCTCGCCCGTAGTGTCATCGTGTTTTGTACTTTCCTTCCACTCTTTGCGTTCCGGGAGTTGCGGCGGGTATTAGGCCAGGAAAACTTCTGGTCCCTGTTCTTCCGAAGAGGAGCGCCGACGAAGACAGACGCAGATTGGCGAGCGCAGATTATTGAGTGACGGCTGGCAACTCACCTTTCACGCAGCGAAAACCGAGGTGATTCGTCCCGGTGCTAACCTCGCCCTTGCCCCGCGTGCCCACCATGTAGCGCGAGCAATACTGATCGGTGCATAGGAACGAACCTCCGCGTTGGGTTTTCTTTGGCTCGGTGGGTTCGGCAGGGTCGAAGGACGACTCAGGACCCTTGGGATTGCGCGCAATGCCACCCGCCGCTACCAATTGCTTGTAGTAATCCGGGCGATACCAATCACTGGTCCATTGCCACACGTTCCCGGCCATGTCGTAAAGCCCGTAGCCGTTCGCCGGAAACCGCCCTACTGCAGTCACCCCAATATACTTGTCCGCGCCCGTGTCCTTGTCGGGAAAATGACCCTGAAAGGTATTCGCCATCCACACTCCGTGCGGGCGAAATTCGTCGCCCCAAACAAATGATTGTCCCGTCAGTCCACCACGTGCTGCGAATTCCCACTCAGCCTCGGTAGGCAATCGCTTCCCGGCCCACTTGGCGTATGCCGCAGCATCTTGATACGCGACTTGCAGCACAGGATATTCCGCTTTTCCCTGGATGCTGCTCGCCGGGCCCTGCGGGTGACGCCAGTTCGCGCCGGGGACATACGCCCACCATTGATAGTGGTCGTTCAAGGGCACTGCATGGTCAGGCGGCGAGAAGACTACCGATCCCGCCACCAGGTTTTCTGGCGGCGCCCCTGGAAAGTCCTCCGCCTTGGGCTTGTGCTCCGCAACGGTGACGTACCCCGTTGCTTTCACGAACTTGGTGAACTCCCCATTCGTGACGTCAGTCCTATCCATCCAGAAGCCGTCCACGTACACGCGGTGAATCGGACGTGAATCCAGCGTAGCCTGCATTCCAACCTGGTCCATCGCCGGTGGGTCCTGCGCTCCCATAGAGAATTCACCGCCAGGGATCCAAGCCATCCCCTCAGGCGTGGGCCCGGCGGGAGTTTTTTTGTTCTCAACGGTTGACGCAAAGTCGCTCGTGGCGGTGGCTGTGGCAGTCGGCAGGCCTTCGGCCGTCGCCATCCGGTGGAGTTGAGTCGCCTGAACAGTTTGGCGGGTTGCATATTTCCAGAAGCCGAGCCCTGCCAGCAGCACCGCGGCGCACACGACGATCTTCACACCATTCTTTGTTGTGGTGGCCTTCGAATCTTTTTCCGCGGGCCTTCTCTTATTCATGGGGTCACTTCCTGCGAATGCCAGGTGGATCAGCTCGCAGACTCAGAACTATCACCTCTGGCGATGACGGGCGCTATTGTCACTTTTTACAGCTGAAAGCGACTACCCGCGGATCGCCCCAGAGTTCTGCGGTCGACCGCCCCAAGACTTGTCGTTGCGTCAGATCGTCTTTGTAGCGCACAACACCTATCCTCGATTCATGGTCAGCCCCGGCTATCAACGTGGGCATCAACGGTAGGCTGCGGAATACGAACCCGAATTCGCGCCCCATGCGATGGCTCGGATTCGACCGATAGTTGACCCCCGACCAATCGCAGCCGTTCCTGCATGCTGATTAAACCAAGACCGGAAGTTTGCTTCGCAGACTCGGGACTGAATCCTACACCACAGTCGGATATGCATAGCTCGATTCGATCGTCATGGCCCAATAGTTGCACTTCGGCCTCCGCCGCTCCGCTGTGCTTCACGACATTTCGCAAAGCCTCCTGCGTGATCCGGTAGAGGCACAGGGCAACATTCTTGGGGATCTGCTCCGGAATGCCCTGATGGATAAACTTAATCTGCAGGTTGTGCCTATCGGAAATTTCTCTGCAGAGGCGCTCGATGGATGCTTCCGGGCCCAAAAGATCGAGCAGCGAGGGCCGCAGCCGGTGCGACAGATTGTGAATGCTGGACGCAATTTCCGTGGCTACTTCCGTTAGGCTGTGGAGTTGTATTCTAGCCTGGGGCGACAGGCCAGGAACATCCCGCTCGAACTGCCCGAGGCCGATTTGGAGGAGCGCCATCCGTTGATTCAGATCCTCGCGCAATTCTCCGGCAACGCGGCCGCGTTCCGTCTCCTGCGCCTCGATCAATCTGGGGCTCAAGCTAGTCAGCGTGCCCTCCGCGAGCCTGCGCTCGGTAATGTCTCGAACCACGGCCACCGCATACGCCCGGTCTAGCTGGATATACTTGATATTGATTTCCACCGGGAATGTCGATCCGTCCTTTCGCCGGTGCTGGCTCTCTATGATCGCGAACCCTGATTTACCCATCTTTTGGGTCATGCGTGTGTGCAGAGACGCGTCGAGCAGGGGATCAATATCATATACAGTCATCGACAGCATCTCTTCGCGACGATAACCAAGGTCGAGGCAAGCCTTGTCATTCATGTCGAGGAATTTCAACGTTATGGGGTCAAGCACCTCAATGGCGTCATTGGATCCGTCAATCAATTTTCGGAACAAGGCCATTGATTCTTCGGTTCGCTTGCGCGCGGTAATGTCTCCGCTCACCCCCACCAGTTCGATCGTTACTCCATTCTCGACGATGACATTCACAATCTCGTGCAGCCACACGATCCGGCCATCCGCTGCAATCATGCGGTACTCTAGTTCATGATTCCGTTGCTCCCTTATGGCCTTTTCCGTTAAGGCTACAGTGCGCTCGCGATCTTCTGGATGGAGGTGCTCGACCCAAAACGACGGGTGATTCAGCCAACCTTTCACTGGATATCCAAGGATCTCTTCCACGTGCTTGTTTACGAAAGTCGTCCGGAAAGAACTGGGCTCCGCCCTGCGCAGAATGGCCCGCGCCGATTCAACGAGTTCTCGATTTAGGGCTTCCAGCCTCTTGGCATCGCTGCGGAATCCGTCCTTCGTGAGTTGCTCCGCTAAAAGAGCCACAACCGCCAGCGACAGTCCACAAGCGAGCACCACCAGCAGGCGAAATGTCCGCAGGCTTGGAGTTTCGTCATGTCGAAGGAGTTCCCATAGCCCAACGACGGGCACCGCCGCCACTACGGCCATCGCCAGTAGTGAAGTGAGGTTGCTATCCTCGCGCATCAAGTTCTTCCGCCGAGCTTGCAGCTGGCGCCAGGTGTCGAGCGTGCAGCGGCACCCACAGAAACCAGCAAGCCGCAGCGTTTAGGGCCAAAGAATACAGGCTTCCGTTGTAAGCCCTTCCCAAATCAATGGCCACGTTCGCCACCGCTGAACTCGCCGCGTACAATGTGGACGCTCCTAATAAATGATAATAAATTGAAGTCCACGGACGCTGCGCGCGACGGACCACCAGGCACAGAATCAGGATCAGAGCGAGATTTTCAATCCCGTATAAGGTAGTAAACCGCGGGTTATAGATGTCAGGGCTCGCAAACAAATACTGGTACGGAAACAGCGCATAAGCATACAGAAAGACCCATGCGACCAGCAGGAAAAGAAAGGTCAAGCTCGCTCGGTATGCTTTCTGGTCGGACCGATTCAGATGTGGCTGCATCACCACCGCCGCCATCAGGGGGACGAGGTGCAGAAACAGTGCCGGATCAGCAATGGAACTATCTGGAACGTCGATGTTCCGGAAAACCACGTAGTACACAAAAAGCCATTGGTCGAGCGCCCAAAGTCCATAACCGACCGCAATAAACACCCAAAAGGCTCGACGACCCAGCGTTCTCTCGATTGCGTTCCGGATAGCGAAACCGGTCGCCAGAAGAAGCAGAAGGAAGTAAATGCTGGTCCCGTACGGGGCCAACTTATCACCGAGCCCCAGGCCAAGGGAGAGGATAGCTTTGATCGCAAGGAATCCAAAGAGCACACTTGACCAAATGGAGAGCGAAAACCCGTGCCTGGGAGGGCCAGAAGCGGTGACCTTCATGCGGTCTCTCCCGCAAGCCTTTGCGAAGCATCGCTAAAAATCGGCACTAGGACGCAATCCTTGATCCAGAAAGAAATGCGGACAGGTAATCCGCTAGTCGACTACAAATCGCGCGTTGGGCCGTCTTGCTCCAACATTTCTTAAGGCGAAACGACTCGGTCCCCATTTTTTCGTCACTTCCTCATAGGTTTAAATATCACATTCCTTGCGATACAGGGTAGACGTTCGGGGTTTCCTCAACTCAGCATATTCTGTCCAAAAGATGACGCATCCCTTCCGCCAGGTGCTTCGCGATCGAGATAACAGCGCGCCGTAGCGACTGTCAGTTATGACGATATGCGGCAAGGCATTTTGCATATAATCTTCAGTAACTTGGGGCTGACCGGGCTGATACGACGGTTGACAAACGCTTGCGATGGGAGTCATGCGAGGTGGATGGCATGATTTTGTAGCGCGCGGTGGTTCAGATGTTCAGACTCAGCAACGGTTGGAGCGCATTCGGATGGCCGTCCTTACAAATTTGCGGCTGCGGCGAAAACTATTGATTGCCATGCTTCCGCTCGCTCTGATGGTAGTGGCGGCGGGGGTCTATTCGTCGTTTGAAAGCAAGATGATCGACACGTGGTATAGCGAGTTGATCGCGAACCAAGTCGAAGCGCTCAGGAGCGTCGGCGAGGCGCGCGCGCATACGAACCGGTTCGGGCTGTTTCTGTTTGAACTGGCTGACCAGACCGATCCCGATCGCAGAGAGGTGATCGACGGACAACTGAGCAAGGTCGCCGACGATTACCGCACAGTGATGGCGGCGGCGCTGAAACAAAGCCCCGAGCGCGCAGAGAAGATCAACGCCGCATCCGCTCTGTTCGAGCAGGCAGAGAATGATGCTCGGCCCGTGCGCGCGGCAGCCCTGGCCGGCAATAATGTGAAAGCGTTAAATCTCCTACGTGGAGGCGTAAACCAGGAGCTGCAGCAAGCGCGCCAGAGCACCATCGAGGTCATGCAGGATTTGCAAACCTATATTGACCAGCGCTCCGATCAATTGACCAGTAATACGCATCACGCAATTTTGATCACCTGGCTCGTGATTGGTTTCGGCCTGCTGGCATCGTGGGCCGCCGCCTTCCGCATCGTGCAAACACAAGTGGTAAACGAACTGGTGTCACTGCAAGGCAGCATCCAGGATTTGGCCGATGGGCGACTGGATCAGAACATTCCCTACCTGGATCGCGAGAATGAAATCGGTGAGATCGGACGCGCGCTCCGTACCCTGCAACTCGGCGCTCGCGAGCGCGAAACGCAAGGATGGGTGAAGGCCGAAGTGGGCGCCACGCTCGAGGCCTTACAATCGGCGCAAGACTATCCAGGATTTGGGAAAGCTTTATTGTCGCGGTTGTCGCAATCCATTCCGTTGATTTACGGAGCGTTCTACGTCGCGGACGAAAGTCGCAAGCGTTTCTCGCGCGGGTATTCGTTTGCGAATTCGGACGCGGTCAGCCCCGGCGAATTTGCGCTGGGTGAGGGACTGGCCGGACAAGCTGCGGTGGAGCGGCGCATGCTCGAAGTTACAGCCGGGGAACAAGTTCGAATCTTGGCGGGCATGGGAACCTTGACGGTCGGCAAGATCCACTTCGTTCCAGTGCTGAATAAGGACGAAGTGACCGCTATCATCGAATTGGCGACCAATTCAACACTGTCGGAAC
>Ga0210391_10004564_pt1 | contig 11506 bp, 8 predicted proteins | sample IncBWC12OmetaG_FD_160573 | JGI IMG/M metagenome (GOLD analysis project Ga0210391, IMG submission 160573) | Forest soil microbial communities from Barre Woods Harvard Forest LTER site, Petersham, Massachusetts, United States - Inc-BW-C-12-O ...
CACGACGCTGAGTTGAGGGCTTGAAGAGCCTGCGGTCGACACCGATGTAATGGACACGAAGCTTGGCCGCAGGGTAACCGAGTTCAAGAGCGCGTTGGCGCACGAAGTCGGACACGCAGATGAACAGGGATGCCCGCTTCCACAAGGTTGGGAGCCTGAGTGAATAAACCATATTATCCAGCGAGGTTCGCGGCAGCGCCTTGCCAAAACTGGTTGGCGCGTGGGCGTGGAGGGTTACGATAAAGGGCACCTGGAGCCTGGACACAATTGGCAAGGCATGTACGCCGTCGAGGACAAAGTGCGCATGTAACAGTTGCGGATGGGTCTCAGCGACGCTGTTGAGGAATTCCGGGGCGAAGCCCGCTGTTTTGAATGCTACCTTGCCGAGCCTGGACATAGTAGACCGTTGCTTCATGAGGACTATGGGCTCGGATTCAAACTGATGCCCGTTGGCGACGCGCTCAAGCCCCACGTAGCAAGGTTCAAAGTCGCGCATTGCATTTACCTGGTCGGGAATGAACGTCTGTGTGGGCGGTAGCATGCCGGTCTTGTAGATGGCTATTTTGATCATTGCTGCGACTGTCCTCCGGTTTGAATGACGCCCCTATAGATTTCTTCGAGTTGCGCGGTTTGCTTTTGAAGATCGAAATTATCGGCAACCCATGAGACTGCTTTTCGACTGCAATCGTTCCAGAATGTATCGTCCGAGAAGAACCGGATGATGTGCTGAGCCAAGCGTTCGTGGTCCCTTTCGGGGGCTAGTAATCCTGTTACACCGTCCGAAACGACTTCGGGGATACCACCATGGAGAGAGCTAACAACTGGAACCCCCATCGCTTGGGCCTCGGCAAAGACGATGCCCAGTCCTTCACTGTCACCGGTTTTCGCCTTTACACTCGGCACACAGAATACGCGCGCGGAGCTCAATTCCTGACGTACCACGTGGCTGGATTGCGCGCCGCGAAACTCGCATTGGATTCCTGCTTCGCGAGCCTGCAATTCGAGACTTGCTCTTTCCGGCCCATCGCCGATGATGACCAGCCGGGCTAGGGGAAATTGGCTTTGTACCTGCTGCATGGCACGAATGAGGTAACGGCACCCTTTTTTCTCCACCAGACGGCCGACAAAAAGCACGTTTCGACGCGGTTGGCCGGTCACTGGCGGACTAAACAATTTCAAGTCGACACCGATGTAATGAACCTTAAGCTTGTCTTCCGGAAAGCCCCTCTCGATGGCGCTCCTGCGAAGAAAGTCAGATGAACAGAGGAACACCTTCACCGTGCTGAACATCCGCTCGCGCCGTAATAGATACAGCTGACCTCGGATCGCTCTGCGGTGTAGATGCTCTGACGTAGTGACGTCATTCCCATGAAGTGTGACGATGAGTGGTACTTTAGCAGCAAGGGCGACCGGCAGGGCGCACGCACCGTCCATGGCAAAATGAGCATTCACAAGGCTGGCGCCGGCCCGCCGTATGCGCTCATGGAAACCAGGCCACACTCCAGTTGCCCTATAGAGCATTCCCTTGGAGCGCGAGTACACGGAGTTGTCCTGCCCCAGGAGAATCGATCCATCGGGAAGAGGTAATCCGGCTTTTGAGCGCATTAAACCAGCGAAGACGGGCCGGAAGTTAGTAAGTGAAGCCGCCTGCTCAAGAATGAAGGTTTCACTCCTGGGCAGTAACTCATTGCGATAAATGAGCGCGACTTGCATCAAAATAGAATGTATCATAGTTACCCATTCATCTGACAGAGGCATAACTAACACACATGAGTCATTTGAGACCTCAACGATTGGCATACCTGATACTTGTCCATACCGACCCTCAGCAGGTTTACAGGCTGTGCGCAACTCTTCTGCTGGATGAACAGGCAGATATATATATCCATGTAGACCTGAAGTCGCGAGAAGATTTCTCAGCCTGCCAGGAACTGAGTGCAGAGAGAATCCGCTTTGTATCTGAGCGATACCGAGTGTATTGGGCAGGCTTCAACATGGTGCTGGCGACCCTCGCGCTCATGAAGGCGGCGGTCGAAGCTCGTGCGGGCTATCATCACCTGATATTACTATCCGGTAATGACTATCCCTTGAAGCATCCACAAGCTATTCATCACGACATTATTAATAGCGCCTTTCCGCAACTTATCAATCGGATCAACGCGTTTGATTCGGCCGAATACTATATTCACCAGGTTACCCACTTCCACTTTAGGGACGGGTGGATTCCGCTTACTACGCCGGACAAGATACTACGCAAGCTAGCTACTATCGCGGTACGACCTATCAGACGATCATTGCCCGAAGGCCTGGTCCCGTGCGAGGGATCTCAATGGTGGGCCTTAACGGAGGAATGCGCGCGGTACCTTCTGACGATGGTGCGTGAACGGCCGGAATTATCACGTCTCTATCGGTACGCGATGGCGCCGGACGAACATTTCTTTCACACCCTAGTACAAAACTCGCCCTTCGCCGCGGAGGCGCCGCCTATCATGCCCTACACGGGCAAAGGCATGTGGAAGAAGGCCAATATCCACGTGGTTCACCCATCGCTCAAGAAGATCTACACCTTAAGTGACTTTGACGAGCTGATGGCTACCGGTAAGCTATTCGTGCGCAAAGTTAACACGCTGCACTCAACACCGCTGATGGACAAGCTTGATCAAACCTTCCTGGCGAATGAGGCGGACTACATACCGGAATCTATGGCGAGTGCTGGTCGTTAACCCCACGGAGATAGGGCCCCAAATGTTCCCCCACAACGAACTTTCTAAAATGCGCGTTGCCATCGTTCATCCCTGGTTTATTACGGAGGGCGGCGGCGAACGTGTGATTGACGCCATCGCGGAGGTGTGTCCAACGGCGGACTTCTTTACCTTGATACTGGATCGCAGTACGCTTTCCCCAAACCTGCGTCACCGGAACATCCAGGCATCTTTTCTTAGTTCCATTCCCAAAGGCGGCCGATTCTATCAGCATCTGATGCCGCTCTATCAGCTGGCGACCGCCACGTTTGATCTTAGTGGATATGACCTGGTGATAAGCTCCGGCGGCCCGGCAACCAAGGGAGTGATTGTCGCCCAGGGAGCCCGCCATATTCATTACTGCCACAGTCCGGTGCGTTTCTTGTGGGACCAATTTCCGGTGTGGCAAAAACGGTTGCCGGCGCCGTTGCGTCCTGTTTTCGCTCTCAACGCCCACCACAATCGAGAGTGGGACTTCAGCTCCGCACAACGCGTGGATGAATTCATTGCCAATTCACACTTTGTGGCGCAACGTATCCGGACTTATTACCGGCGATCAAGTACGATCATCTATCCCCCCGTAGATACAAGCCGGGGCTATGTCGCCAGAGAGCACGACGACTACTTTATTTGTGTGGCCCGACTTGTTCCCAACAAGCGGATCGAGCTCCTCATCGAAGCCTGTAACATTCTGCGTGTCAACCTGGTGATCGTAGGCGGCGGCCCTGAACGCAAGTCTCTTGAAGCAGCCGCAGGCTATACGATCCGCTTTCTTGGACGCGTTGATAATGCAGCGCTATCGTGCTTGTACGCCCAGGCAAGAGCGTTTCTGTTTGCGGCGGAGGAGGACTTCGGGATTGCTCTCGTCGAAGCGCAGTCGTACGGTCTTCCGGTAATCGCGTACGGAGGCGGCGGGGCTCTCGAGACCGTCATTGACGCCAATCTCCACCCTTATGAGGCGCCCACCGGAGTGTTGTATGAAGACCAAACCGTCGAAAGCGTATGCCAGGCTATTCATCAGTTTGTCCGCCTGGAGGCTCAATTTGATCGCCTCGCCATTCAAGACCATGCGAGAAGATTCGACACTGCCACCTTTTCGAGAAAAATGCTGAACGCAATCACCGATGTCATCCAACATAAATCCCCGTCTCTCATGCCGCGCGAGGAGCACGAGCAACATGCGCGGCCCTTCGGCCTTCCCGGTGCGGAAACGAATGCGCACCCTTCGCTCCATCCGATGTCATCTATTCGCTAAATTGAGGGCGATCAACCCTTCTACACAGGCTGCGATTGCTGACGTCGCGCTGGCCTTTCTTGCCGTCCCTTCGGGACTTCATCTCTTAAACTAATCCTACCCAGCACTACCGTGCCGGGCCACAGTCTGTTCCGTCCCTGCGGGACTGGCTTCGTTGGCGCGGTCCCACATTCCCAAAAACCTCTCTTCGCTTCGGATCCTGTTTAAAGAATGATGACGACTGTTCAAGCCCCCCCACTTGAGACCACTGCTGCGGCAAAGCTAGGCGGCGCACATGGAGCACGTACTCATCGCTTCCATTTGTTGGATGGTCTTCGCGGATTTGCAGCGATCCTGGTTGTGCTTTACCACATACCGCCATATTTGCAACGGTGGTTTGCCTGCCCCAACGCCTTCCTTGCGGTCGATTTCTTCTTTTGCCTGAGCGGCTTCATTATCGCTTACAGCTATGAAAACCGCATCCTGCGTGGAATGAGCTTTCAAGACTTTTGCTCGGCTCGACTCATCCGCTTGTATCCTCTCTACTTCCTGGGCTCGCTCCTCGGGCTGCTTTCAGCTTGCATTCTGACCTACGGCGGCGGTCGAGGCCACCTAAGGCTCAGCGATTTGTTGGGGGCGGCTGTGCTCTCGCTTCTGGTGCTGCCGAACCTGGGAACAGCCTGGAGCAACCATAGTGTCTTTCCGCTCAATGGGCCGGCCTGGTCACTGTTCTTCGAGCTATTTGCGAACCTGATCTTCTGGTTCGCTATCCGCTTTCGGTTCGCCAGCAGATTGGCACTGTTGCTGGTTACAACCACCTCGCTCATCATACTTTCGCTCGCCGCGAGCCCTCTGTCGGATGTTGGGGCATTTACGGAAAGTTTTGCACCTGGGTTTGCGCGGGTGGCCTTCTCTTTTGGGATGGGCCTTATTACCTACAGGGTTTACAAAAGCCGACGTAGCTCTTTGTTGTCAGGGAAGATTGCTTCTGCTGCCTCATTCGCCGTGGTTGCCTTGCTCGGTGGGATGCTTCTGATGCGAGGGCGAATTGTCGAGGGGCACACAGCCCAGCTCTTCCTGGTGGTGATTGTGTCTCCGCTGATCGTCTATATCGGGTCCCGGGTAAGAGTACCTGCCGCAGCAGAGCGCGTCTGCAGTTTTTTTGGGGACTTCTCTTACCCTATCTACATCCTGCACCAGCCATTTTTGCTCGTGTGGGGAGGACACACGGCTCACCGCTTCAACGCGGTGCATCCGTTAGCTACGCAACTCAGCATTCCTCTCTTCTGTTTTGCCGTTGCCGGAATTTCATGGAGCGTAGGTGCTTTCTACGATATCCCCATCCGAATTCGTCTCGCCCGCTTGCGGCAAAGTCAATCGGTTGGCGTGGTAAAGGCGATTTGAGTGAATGAGATTTCGTTGTCTTCTCGATCGCTGGTGATGAGTCCTGTGAAATTTCGAAGGTGAGGTCCCCCATACTATGTCGGTGCTTGTTCAAGCGGTCGCGGAAGAATCGGCGGGTGCAGACGCCGCACACAGCCGGACCAGTAGGGCGGATTGCTATCCGTGGTTTGACTGGTTACGGCTTTCACTCGCCTGTATCGTGCTCTTCGGGCACGAGGGTCTTATCCAGTGGCGCAATGCCGGGAACTTTGCTGTCCAGGTCTTTTTTGCGTTAAGCGGATGGCTTATTGGCGGCCAGCTGGTCACCCTGCCGCGGCAGCAACTGCCACGGTTTTACTTCAACCGCGCCCTGCGGATATGGGGACCTTACTTTCTGGCCGTCTCCATAATGGTTGTGACGAGCGCGGCCCACGAGCATATTACGGCAAAGTGGGTCGAGATCGTCTTCTACGACTTCACGTCTGTCTTCAATCTGTTTGGTCAACCACAGGTCACACAATACCAGAGGCTCATGCCGCTCGACGGCACCGGGGGGCACTTCTGGAGCGTCAATGCTGAGGAGCAGTTCTACCTTCTGGCTCCCCTGATTCTGGTGCTCTTACCGGCACGCTATGGCCGGCGTGTGATTACCTGGGTGTGCATCGCATTGGCGCTATGGATCGCTAAGTGCTATGCAAGCGTCGCCTTCGGCGTGCTTGCCGCGATTCTCGCAAAACGCTACGGAGAGTTTTATACGCACCGAATCAGCCGGATCGCAAGTGGGCTCATCATAGCTATCTCGGTCGCCGGTTTCGTCAAACACGCGGACTACAACTTGATCGCCCCGGCCTGTGCCGTGTCGCTCGTCCTTCTGCTGGCTATCCGTGGCAAGCGGCATCCGGGCGGGGCACTCGCTGGGGGGATCTCTTATCCGCTCTATCTCAACGCCTGGATCGCCGTTTTCACAGTGCACGCGGTCTTTAAGCATTTCGGGTTACACAGTGTCGCCTTACGTGAAACGCTGGTGTTGATTCTGAGCATTTCGCTGGCAGCTCTGCTGTATTGGTCCTTCGATCGCCAATTGCTCAAGCGTAGAAACCAGCTTTATTCTCCTAGGATTGCCTACGCCACAATGTTTGTGGCGTATGTCGCAGCTACCCTGGGCATCGTTGGCGGATTAGTCATGCTTAGTCGCAGATGAACACCTGCCTTCCAGCTATCCATTGATCAATCAGGTTAGGCGCAACTCGTCACATCTGTATGATCTGGATCAGGAGCCGGTCAGATTGACCCGCTCGTAACGTTCTTGGTTGAGGTCACATGATTTCTACGCTCCGTATTGCCGGTTCTGCGATGCTCTTCATATTGATGGGGCTCGCATCGGCTCCGGCTTGCAAGGCAGATGGAACGCTAGACACTTTGAACACGAAGCATCCTCGCCTTGTGTTCACTGACAACGATCTCCCGGCGATCAGGCGGGCTATCAAGTCGGACCCATTCACAAAACTGCAATACCAAGAACTTCTGGCCAGGGGCGAAGCTCTTCTGGAAGTGCCGCCGGACAAATACCAGATTGGCGGCCCTGAGCATACCCTGCTCACCGTCGCCCGTGACCTCGAGGACCGCATCATCACGCTCGCCGCTCTTTATCGAATCAGCGGTGACCGGCGCTTCGCTACACGCGCCACACAGGAGATGCTCTCGGCAGCATCCTTCCCCAACTGGTTTCCCTCGCATTTTCTAGATACCGCTGAGGCCACTACGGCGCTGGGGATCGGTTACGACTGGCTGTACAACACCCTGTCTCCGCAGGACCGCAAGACGATCCGCGACGCGCTGATCACCAAAGGCATTGATCCGTGGCTCTCACTCATTGCGGCCGGTAAGGCGCATTACGCGAACAACTGGACCCAGGTATGCAACGGCGGCGAGACGATCGGTGCGCTGGCGATTGCCGACGAGGAACGTGACCGGGCAGAACAGGTGATTTCATTCGCTCGGCCGTCGATGACAGAGATCATGCGACTCTTCGCACCTGATGGCGGATTTGAGGAGGGACCCGGCTACTGGGCGTACGCTACCATCTATAACGTCCTCTATATCAACGCGCTGGAAACTGCGCTTGGTACTGATTCCGGCATCTCTGACAGTCCGGGATTCTCGCTGACACCGGAATACCGCATCCAGGCTACCGGACCAAGCAACTTATACGCCAACTTCGGTGATGCGAATTCCACCGCATCGCCTGCACCGCAGATGTTCTGGTTCGCGCGACGCTTTCATCGTCCCGCTTACGCGGTGTCGGAGCGCGAACTAGCAACCGCGCTCGACGGCCATATGGATTCGTATACCTTAAAGGACAGCGAGCGCTTCGCCGCTTTCGGTCTCATCTGGTCGGCGCTTGTCACGGGACCAGATAAAGTGTCCGAGCCTCCGCTGGTGCAGAGCTTCTCCCGCGTCGCGCAGGCATATATCCGTAGCGCCTGGCACGATCCCAACGCCTGGTACATCGCTTTCAAAGGCGGAGATGCACACGCCTCGCATGCACATCTCGACCTTGGCTCTTTTGTGTTTGATGCTCTGGGCCAACGTTGGGCGATCGACCTTGGCCCAGATAGCTATGGACTCCCTGGCTATTTCGGCAACCAACGCTGGACCTACTATCGAACGAGCACGGAAGGCCATAATACGATTACAATTAACGGACAAAATCAGGGGCTTGACGCGAAAGCCCCACTGACCGCGGTTGGACAGAACTTTGCAATCGCCAACCTCGATCAGGCGTACAAGGGCAAGATTCAATCGTGGAAACGTGGCGTTATGCTGCTTAATGGCCAGAGAATACTCGTCGAGGACGAACTGACGCCTACGAGCTCAGTCGATATGGCATGGAACTTCCATACGGCAGCCACTGTGCAGATTACGCCGGATGGCCGCTCCGCCAGCCTCACCCAAAAGGGCGCGACCATTAGCGCACGCATTCTTTCTCCGCTGAACTGCCGCTTCGCTACCGCAGACACTGAAATGCCTGCGCCGCAAGCGAGCAACAAGGGCATCACCAACCTGGTGGTCCGTTTGCCAAAACAGACCGCCCCGCAGACAATCACTGTGCTTTTTTCTCGCCCCGAGGACCACCTGACTCCTCCTGTCAAGCCCCTTGCTACATGGCGCTAGACCCGGCCAGAGGCAGGATATGAATCGACGAACTTAAGTCACTTAGAGAAGCCTTATGTGGCTCGTTTTGAACACCCTCACATCTTATGATTACGACATGTAGTTCTACCCACGCCCCGGCAGAGGGTACAGCTTTGCTCGTCGTACTTCACTTCCAAGCTTGACGGTTTTGCTCACGCTCGACTTCGTAGTGGCAAGGTTTTGCTTTCTTGCTACTCCGCTGCTGTTGACAGCGACTGAGAGTTAGGCCACCAGCTACACCGCAAAGCACTGCCTTCAATCTAGTTCTACTAAGCGACGAGGGCTCTTTCCGGCCTTCCGCTACAGCTGCGCCTACGCTCGGCGCGCGATGGTTAGTACATGTTCATAGGTGTTTTATCGAATTGTCGGTAACAAATATTTTGTAAGTGGTCATAGCCAAATAAGCGGGTAAAAGGAGATTCTGAATGAATAAAGCCAATGGCAGCCAGCCGCTGCTTTCCATCGTTGTTCCGGCCTACAATGAGGAAGGTACCTTGTCGGGAATCGTAGAGCGTCTGCTGGCAGTTGAAGAAGCCTGCGAAATCATCATCGTCAACGATTGCTCGACCGATGGGACTCGGGCCATCAGCGATCGGCTGGCGGCGGAGAATCCGAAGATCAAAGTTGCGCACCACCGGGTGAACGCAGGCAAGACGGAGGCCCTCAAGACGGGCTTTGCGTTGACAACGGGCCAGATCGTCATCGTGCAGGATGCCGATTTGGAATATGACCCGGAAGAAATCGGTGACGTGATTGCGCCGATCCTGGAAGGCAACGCAGACGTGGTTTACGGCTCGCGCTTTCTTGTGCGCAAGGGGTCGCGAGTGCTGTACTTCTATCACTACATCGCGAACAAGGGGTTAACGTTTCTTTCGAACCTGTGCACCAATGTCAATATGACCGACGTCGAAACCTGCTATAAGGCGTTTCGCGGCGAGATTGTCCGCAATATGAGGATCACCAGCACCGGATTCGGCTTCGAGATTGAAGTCACGGCGAAAGTGGCCAAACTTGGGGTCTCCATCTACGAGGTGCCGATTTCCTACCACGGGCGAACCTACGAGCAGGGCAAGAAGATCGGGATGAAGGACGCGATCGCAGCCTTCTGGTATATCTTCCGCTTCAACTTCTTGTGCAGCCTAGAGAATTCCTTCCACACACTTCCGGCCTCCGGAAGTGCACACCGCGCTGCCAAGGGACGGCTGGGAGAGAAGGCGCAGTTCCGGGAGTTGCCCGGCGATATTGCCCCTGTGGCCCGGAACGGATCGAGGGGTTGAGGCCAAGCTCTCTTCTCCTCGACATGAGAGGCCCACGCGACCTGGTCACCTCGTTGAAAAAATTACCAGTTAAAAGGAGTGCCGGCAGAATGCAGCCTTCGACCCTAGACGCTTCACAGCAACAAGTGTCAACTTTTTCGCAGGGCGCCGAGCCTCGAAAACGGCTGGGTGGATACGCAACCTGGACAATTTTGGCGCTGATTCTCTGCCTGCTACCGTGCGGCTACATCAATCATGGCGATGGAGCCGCTCGCTACTGCCAAGCTAAAGCGCTTTTACTCTATCATTCGCTTTCGATTCCTCCTGAAATCGCGTACGACAAGAACGGGGAATTGATCGGCAATATCCTGAGGGCTCCTGACGGAAAACTCTATTCTAAATACGGAGTTGGAACACCTCTCGTTTGGACCATTCCGACGGCAATCGGGTGGGCCGCTCATCGGTTCGCCGGCGCAAATCTGGATACAGTGGCTGCGTTTGGAATCAGCTTTGTAAACCTGATGATCGTTGTGGCGACCGTGCGATCCATCGTCTGGGTACTGTCAGAATTCGGCCAGGCACGAACGACCCAACTCCTGACAGTCCTGCTCTATATTTTCGGAGCGTCCACGCTTGCCTATGCGAATACAGCATTCAGCGAGCCTATGGTGGCCCTGTTGCTACTCTGGGCCATTGTCCTGCCAGTGGCAAGGCCTACAGTGAAGTCCGCTGTTATCTCGGGCTTCCTTTTGACTTTCTGCACCCTCGTGAAGCCAGAATTTGCCCCGCTTCCCGCCTGCTTGTTGCCGCTCTTCCTTGGTAAGGGACGCCGCCAATCCCTGGTCGCATTCGGCAGCGCCGCCGTGCTCGGCGGGTTACTTCTTGCGGTGAATAACTATATGTGCCGAGGATCTGTGACGCAGTTCAGCTACGGTGCTGAAGCGAACATGTTCCAGGGTCCCTGGGCCGGCCTCTCAAACTATTTTGGGGGACTGGATCGTAACATTCTCCTTTTCAATCCGGCACTGCTATTGGCCGCGGTGGGTGGAATCACGCTTTACAAAACTACACCGTGGAAGCGCGTCCTCCTGACGTCCTTGCTGGTATGGCTGGTTTATCTCCCTTTCTATGCATCCTGGTGGGCGTGGGATGGAGGAATGTGTTTTGGACCCCGGTTCTTCCAATCGTTCATGCCATTCACGCTATTGCCGAGTGGGGCGGGCTTGATGTGGTTAGCACAAAGGGCTCGACGGCGCGTTTGGGCCAAAGTCGGCGTAGGCGCCCTTTGTTCATTTGTCCTCTTGATGATTCCGCTGCAGATTGCCGGGATGAGCGTAAGTAACGAACAGGCTGTTCTGGTTAGCCGCTTTGCAGGAGAGTCGGAACTATGGGTTCACGTCCAACTTCTGGCACTCAAGTTGGGGCGCGGGATCAAACGTTCCGAGGTCTACCACAAGAGCGACTTCGTGGCGTTGCATAACGGTGAGCCCGACACGGAAGTGGATTATCGAGCGAAAGCAAGATTCCAGTATCTGAACCACTGGTGGCTGCTTTACATCTCGAACAAGGTCAGGGGCACGGGCAAAGCCGTACATCTGTAGGGTGTAGGTGGAAGAGTATCGGCGCCGCATGACCTCACCGTTCACGAGCTGCCGACTTTGAAAATGAAGCGTGGGGAACTGCTGAGCAAATCCTAC
>Ga0210391_10004565_pt1 | contig 11505 bp, 3 predicted proteins | sample IncBWC12OmetaG_FD_160573 | JGI IMG/M metagenome (GOLD analysis project Ga0210391, IMG submission 160573) | Forest soil microbial communities from Barre Woods Harvard Forest LTER site, Petersham, Massachusetts, United States - Inc-BW-C-12-O ...
CGGCTAGTCGTACCCATCAGCGGCACCGTGGACCAGATCAACAGTGCCTTGCACGTAAGGATGAATGTCTACCGCCATCCCACAGAGGATCGCACCTTCTACTCTGCGGATCGCGAGCCGTCGCTCGATTTGAGTGTGCCGGTCGCGCATATCGCCGGCCTGAACAACTTTCATATGCCGCGTCCGATGGCGACAGCGCCGCAGCAGGGCCATGAGGCGAACGTGTCCGGATCCGGCCCAGGAGGATCTTATCTCGCCAGCGACATGCGGGCAGCGTATTACGGGGGCACAACCCTCGATGGCAACGGTCAGGCGGTGGGCCTTCTGGAGTTTAGCGGCTACGATCTGAGCGACGTGGACAGCACCTTCAGTAATGCCGGGCAGACCTACAACGTCGCTGTCAATAACGTGTTGCTGGATGGCGCCACGGGACAGCCGGACGGCGGCAACGGACCTGCTGAAGTAGTGTTGGATATTGTCCAGGCGATCGGCATGGCTCCAGGCCTGAGCCAGGTTCGCGTGTATATCGGGCAGGGAGTCGACGATGCGAACATTCTCAACACCATGGCCTCCGAAAACATCGCAAAACAAATCAGCAGTTCCTGGAGCTGGACCCCCGACGACCCTGTGACGGACGATGTCTTCTTCCAGGAATTTGCCGCGCAGGGACAGAGCTTCTTCACTGCCTCTGGCGACAATGGCGCCTGGGATGCCTCGATCAGCCCATTTTTCTATCCGGCGGACGACCAGTATGTGACGGCTGTCGGGGGCACCCACCTGACCACGAATGGCGCCGGAGGCGGGTGGGCGTCAGAGACAGCCTGGAATTCGTCGGGAGACGGCAGCGGCGGCGGCATCAGTCCGGATAACATCGCGATTCCGGCCTGGCAAAGCGGCGTGGCCAACTCATCCAATGCCGGTTCGGCCACCCTGCGCAATGTGCCCGACGTAAGCATGGAAGGGGATTTCGATAACTATGTCTGTAGCCTGGGCTCTTGTAATGGAGGGTGGGCAGGCACCAGCTTTGCGGCTCCGCGCTGGGCTGGGTTCATGTCGCTTGTGAACGAACAGGCGGTCGAGGCAGGTACAGCACCCAAAGGTGGAGTGGGCTTCCTCAATCCAGCTCTTTATACCCTAGCTGAGGGGTCCACCTACAGCAACGATTTCCACGACATCACCTCCGGTAACAACGACACGGATAACCAGCCGGTATGGTTTAGCGCCGTCACCGGCTACGACCTGGTGACTGGATGGGGAAGCGCCAACGGACAGCACCTCATCGATGACCTGGCGGGGGCGCAGGTGCCGGGTTTCTGGATCCTGGGCACTCCGGCCACTGTTTTGTTGAACCAGGGGGCCTCCAGCTCCACCACCATCAACGTGACCGACGCCGGCGGGTTTAGCGGGAAGGTCACCCTGGCTGTGACCACACCGCTGCCCAGTGGTGTGACGGCGTTGTGGGGTACGAATCCGACGTCCGGGAGCAGTGTGCTGACGCTGACGGCAAGCAGTTCCGTGCCCAACTCAACCACCACGCTCACGATCAGTGGCACCTCCGGTAACCTGACGGCGAGCACTAACATCACGGTGGCAATTCATGCGCCCAGCTTTCTTCTGTCCCCTTCGCCCAGCAGCGTGGAGCTGAACCAGGGCGGTTCCGCAACCTCGACGATCACCGTCGGACCTCAATATGGATTTACCGGCAACGTGAATCTTTCCCTGTCAGGCCTGCCCAACGGCGTGAGCGCTTCATTCTCACCCACCTCCACGACCGGGACCAGCACGCTGACCCTGACGGCGAGCAGTACCGCCAACGTGGGCACCAGCACGCTGACCATCACAGGCACCTCCGGCAACCTGACAGAAACCGGCACCTTGTCACTCTCCATCCATGGGCCCAGCTTCACGCTCATCGGTCCGGGCATTTTGGCTCTAGGCCAAGGAAATTCCGGCAGCGCGTCTTTCTCAGTCGTCCCCGCGTTTGGATTCAACGGCAATGTGAACCTTGCCGTGTCCGGTTTGCCGCAAGGAGTGACTGCAAGCTTCGCCCCCAACCCCACGACGAATACGAGCATGCTGACTCTAACGGGGAGCAGTACCGCCACCGTGGGGACCAGCACGCTGACGATCTCGGGTACCTCGGGCAGTCTGACGGCGACCACAACTCTGACTCTTGGCGTATATGCGCCGACCTTTACACTTTCTGCCCTGGGTCTGAACATTGGCCAGGGAACGTCAGGCACGACCTATGTCGTGGTGAACCCACAGTATGGATTTACAGGCAATGTCACTCTTTCGATCTCCGGGCTGCCCAGCGGCGTGACGGCCCTGTGGAATCCGAATCCAACCACCGGCTCCAGCCTGCTGACGTTGACGGCAAGCAGTACTGCCGCTCCAGGGACGAAGACGCTGACGATCACCGGCACCTCGGGCAATCTGAACGTAACTACCACTGTGAGTCTTGGCGTGTATGCGCCCAGCTTTACACTTACCGGCCCGGGGAATCTGAATATTGGCCAGGGAACGTCGGGAACCGCCTACTTCTTTGTGAGTCCTCAATATGGATTCACTGGCAAAGTGAATTATTCCGTGTCCGGCCTGCCCAACGGTGTGACTGCGTCGTTTTCACCCAACCCCACAACCGGGCTCAGCATAATGACTCTGGTGGTCGGCAGTTCGGCCGCGCCGGGGACCAACACGCTGACGATCACCGGCACCTCGGGCAATCTGACCGCAACCACAACCCTGGTTCTTGCTGTCTATACACCCACATTCACCGTCTCCAGTTCCGGCTTGAGTGTCGGCCAGGGAACCTCTGGAACCGGCTACGTCTATGTAAATCCCCAGTACGGATTCGCCGGCCAGGTAAATCTTGCCGTGTCCGGCCTGCCCAGCGGTGTGACTGCGTCGTTTTCACCCAACCCCACGACTGGGTTCAGCACGCTGACAGTGACAGCCGGCAGTACGGCTCCCGTCGGCCAATACACACTCACCGTCACCGGCACGTCCGGCTCCCAGACCGCGACCACCACGATCACGCTGGGGATCTATGTGCCCAGCTTCACACTCTCCAGTCCCGGGTTTGTGTCATTGGGCCAGGCGAGTTCCAGCACCGAGTATGTCTATGTGAATCCACTGTACGGATTCTCCGGCAATGTGAATCTCTCCGTGTCCGGCCTGCCGAGCGGCGTGACCGCATCGTGGTCTCCGAACCCGGCCAACTCAAGCAGCTTACTGACGCTGACGACAAGCAGCACGGCTGCTCCGGGGCAATACGCCTTGACCATCACCGGCACCTCCGGCACGCAAACGATGACGGTACCCCTCGCGCTGGGAATTTATGCGCCGAGCTTCATCTTGTCCGTGGGAAGTATCATCGTTGGCCAGGGAACCGTAAGCACCTCAGATGTTTGGGTGTACCCGCAATACGGATTCAGCGGAAACGTGAACCTGTCTGTGTCCGGGCTGCCCAGCGGCGTGACAGCATCGTGGTCTCCGGACCCGACCACTTTCCACAGCACATTGACAGTCACCACCAGCAGCTCGGCAGCTCCGGGACAATACACGCTGACCGTTACCGGCACCTCCGGAACCCAGACTGTGACGGCCTCGATATATCTGGAAATTTATGCGCCGGGCTTCACGCTCTCGTCCTCTGCCTATAGCCTGAGCATGAACGAGGGCAGCACTGCTACCACCACCATCGATGTGTACCCGCAATGGGGATTTACCGGAAGCGTGAACTTTGCCGCGTCGGGGCTGCCCAGTGGAGTTACAGCATCCTTCTCTCCCAACCCTTCTACCGGGAACAGCACATTGACGCTGGTGACAAGCAACACGGCGACCCCGGGGAACGCGATCGTTACCATCACCGGCACCTCCGGAAGCCTGACCTCATCGACGAACATCAATCTGACCGTCAATGCAGCGAATTTCGCGATCAGCAATGCCCCCGGTGAAATCAACCTGGCGCCAGGCGGTTCCGGGGAATCAACCATCGCTGTGATTCCTCAATATGGATTCGAAGGCAACGTCAGCCTTGCAGCCGCCAGCCTACCCAGCGGTGCGACCGCGACCTTTTCTCCGAATCCGACTGCAACAGGAACCAGCGTGCTGACCCTGACGGCAAGCAGTTCTGCGCCGCTGGGTACAAAGACGGTGACCATTACCGGCACCTCGGGATCCCAGACTGCGACAACGTCTTTGGTGGTGACAATCGGGACTGCGGCCTCCACCTCGACAACCCTGCAGGTATCTTCGACCGGCAATCCGGTCACCTCGGTCGCATCCGGCACGGTAGTGATGCTCACCGCTACGGTGAAGGCCGGGGCCACAGCCCTGAACGGGCAGGTGAATTTCTGCGATGCGACAGCGAAGTACTGCGATCCAATCCATCTGCTCGGGAGCGCCCAGTTGACGAGCGCGGGAACAGCGAGTCTTCAATTCATCCCGGGAACGGGAAGCCACAGCTACAAAGCTATGTTCGCCGGCACCCTTGCCGACGCAAAGAGTTCCTCCGTAGCATCGAGTTTGACCGTCACCGCCTCACAGGCGTCAACCACGACCATCGCTCAAAGCGGGAATCCTGGCGATTACACACTCACCGCCACCGTGACGGGACAAGGACCGGTTGCCCCGGGAGGAACGTTGTCATTCCTTGACACCAGCAACGCGAACTCGGTGCTGGGCAGTGCGGCTCTGGGCAACGGCGTGGCGACCCTCAACTGGCAGAATCCTCAGTCCCCGGCCACAGGCGCGCAACCAGGGTCGATCGCGCTGGGCGATTTCAACGGGGACGGCGTCCTCGACATGGCGGTAACAAATAGCGGCGACAATACACTGACCATCCTGCTGGGGAACGGCGACGGCACCTTCACTGCCGCTGCATCGAATCCGCAAACGGGTGCCGGGCCCTCATTCGTAACCGTAGGAGATTTCAACCGCGATGGCAAAGCCGACCTGGCTGTTGCCAACCTCAGCGGCAATAACGTGACCATCCTTCTCGGCAACGGAGACGGTACGTTTACGGCTGCCGCCTCAAGCGAAGAAACCGGCTACCAACCGCAGTCGATGGCCATCGGGGACTTCAATGGCGACGGCATGCTGGATCTGGCCGTACTCAACACCGGGGTCAATACGGTCACCATTCTGCTGGGCAACGGCGACGGCACCTTTACCGCTTCTCCGTTGAGTTCGCAAACGGGCAGCCAGCCGACATCGCTGGTGTCCGGAGACTTCAACGGTGATGGCACCCTGGATCTGGCCGTGACGAACCGCGCCGCGAACACGATGACGATTCTGTTGGGCAATGGAGACGGATCGTTTACTACGGCGCCAAGTCCGGCGACAGGCGCCGATCCTTATGCAGCCGCCGTTGGAGACTTTAACCTGGACGGCAAGCTTGACCTGGCGGTGGCGAACCAATCGAGCGGTTCCGTGACCATTCTGCTGGGCAATGGAGACGGAACGTTTACCGCTGCAACGGCGAGTCCATTGGCGGGCACCGGTCCCGTTTCCGTATCGGTCGCGGACCTGAACAGAGACGGCAAGCCCGACCTGGTGGTAGCAAACGGAAGCAACGGCACGATCACGATTCTGCTGGGCAATGGGGACGGTACGTTTGCCTCAGCAAGCAGCCCGTCGGCAGGCTCAGATCCCGTTTCCATCGTAGTTGGAGACCTTAACGGCGACGGTATCCAGGACCTGGCAGCTGTGAACACCTACGGGAACAAGGTAAGCGTTCTCACCTTGCAGCTGACACAGGTTGCGACAGCGACGGCAACCGGCATCTCGCCCGCGGGCTCCGGAACGCACAATGTGGAAGCAAGCTACCCTGGAAACACCAGCTACCAATCCAGCGTTTCCGGTACCACGCCACTGACTGCAGAACTGGTCACGCCCACGCTGACCGTCACTCCCTCCTCATCAAGCATTGCCATGACGCAGGCGCTCACGGTGGAAGTAACTGTCAGCGGAGGAAGCGGCAATGCCGTACCGACTGGTTCGGTTACGCTGACCAGCGGAAGTTACACGTCGGCAGCGGTGATACTCAGCGGTGGCAGCGCCACAATCAACATCCCTGCTGGATCGCTGGCCGTGGGCACCGATCCGCTGACGGTAAGCTACACGCCAGACTCCTTCAGTGCGTCGATCTGTAACCGCGCCACTGGCTCGAATTCTGTGACCGTGACGAATGAGGCGAAAGTGGCACCGACGATCTCACTGACCCCGTCCTCTTCGAGTGTCACCACAACGCAGCCGTTGTCGGTGAGCGTGACGGTCAGCGGAGCAAGCAGCAACGCCCCACCGTCTGGTTCCGTTATGCTGACCGGCGGAAGTTATCGCAGTCAACAAAATCTGGCCACAGGCACAACCACGTTCAACCTGGCGGCAGGCGCGCTTCCGGTGGGTAAGAATACTCTCAGCGCGGCGTATACGCCTGACGTTTCCGCAGCCGGCGCGTATACAAACGCAACCCAATCGGTCAGCGTCACCGTGATGCAAGCACCAGGCACGATCGCTCCGGCCATAACCGCAAAAGCCTCCGTTGCGACCGTTACCGACCTCGAAAGCATTCAGGTGACGGTCTCGCTTTCGGGTGTAAGCGGGCACGCAACGCCCACCGGGAGCATTTCACTGTCCAGCGGCACCTACAACGCGCAGCTGGCCGTGTCCAGCGGAGTGGCCACCTTCACCATTGCGCCGGGAAGTTTGAGCAGCGGCGCCAATACATTGACTGCTACTTATTCAGGGGATGCGACCTATGCCACGGCAAGCGCGACGACCGTTGTCACCCTCGCTCCGTTTGTGATGTCCGTGCTCCCCTTGTCTCCGGTTTCTCCCGGGTCGAGTGCTACCGGGAGCGTCACTTTGATGGCTGGCAGCACGTATTCGGGAACTATGAATCTGACTTGTTCTCTGATGGCATCACCGGCAGGCGCACAGGGGCTACCCACGTGTAGCCTGAATCCGGTGAGCATGAATCTTGCATCCGGCGGAAGCGCAACCGCCGTGCTGACCGTGAGCACGACTGCAGCTTCGCCTGCTTCGGCGCGACTGGACTCCTGGCCCATGGGCGGGGGTTCAATTTTGGCTGCTCTAATCATCTTTGGCATACCTTCGCGGCGTCATCGCTGGGCCTCGGCACTGATGCTGCTGTTGGTCATGGCCGGTGGGGGAATCATAGGATGCGGTGGAGGTGGAGGTGGAGGAGGAGGTGGTGGTGGGAGCGAGAAATCTGTGCAACCGAGTACGCCGGCCACAACCGCGGGCAGCTATACATTTTCCGTGACGGCGACAGACGCAGCCAATTCGAAGCTCACAACCTCTACCAACGTTATCCTCACCGTGGAGTAGTGGGTTGCGGTTTTGGAACTTGATCAACGGCGAGAGCGTGACGGCTTCAGTCAACAGAAGCGCATCGGTACTTAGTCGTCAGGCTTTCTATTTCAGCCTTAATGGGTTCTGTGTTCCATTTTTGAGGCCAAAACAATAAACATGAGAATCATGATCGACCGCATACACTTGTCCGTCACTGACTGCTAGCCCACTGAAGTGAACCCAGGTCTTCATGGCACTTCCACTCTCATAGAGAAGCTTTCCAGTTCTTGCATCCAGGGCATACAAGACGGCAGGATGAGTCCCCTGCCCTCTCTGTTCCGTTGTGAGAAGATTCTTTTTCCACTCCTCTGTGCTGTTGAAATGAAGTATTCCCTGATCATGTTGCTGCTGGGGATTCTCTCCGGTTGAGAGCGCAAAAAGCACGCCGTTGGTAATTATCGGAGGGTCGGGAAAACTGAAATCGGGTGAAATCCAGGCAGGCCGCAGAATAGGCTGATGAGTCTGTTTATCGTCGACTACATTGAACGCCATGATAGAGCCATGGGGAACTTCCCCGTTCGTCAAGGGAAATGTAGGAGCATTTTGGGACACCGGGCCCCATATAGTCACATAGAGCCATGTTTGATTATTTTTGCTGTCTGTCCAAACTGCGGGTGCACCCCACATGCCCTTCTGCTCCAACGCCTTCTCATCATTGGCAAGTGGCAACGTAATATCGAGAGGGGTGTGATGATCCTTGCCGCCCATCGAGTTCCCGCTCATCAAATAAAGAACTGCTTCTTTACCGCCTCCTGCGATCAAGTCTTGATGCTTGTAAGTAAATGCGACCAGGCCACCCGAGGATAGGTCCAGGTCGTGCTTATTGATGTCTTTGTAATTTGAAGGCGTGTAATAGTCGAGCAGCCGGAAATCTCGCAGCGTAGTAGCGAGGAAGCTGCTTCCAAAGTCACCGACAGTGGGGTCATAGTTTGCATCGCCAGTGGCGGTGTATAGCCGATGATTATCACCGATCACCACGCCTCCCCGTGTCCACATCCCGGCACCGTAGCCTGTTCGAACAGAGAACTGATGGATAACGGGACGCATTGCATCGGTCACGTCCATTGAGTAAAGTGCCGAGCGATCATGACCGCAGCCTTGAGAGGTGCTGGTGTAGACCACTCCCTCATAAAGACTCAGACTCCACGGTTTGGCAAAGGCTGGTACAAATTGGAAAGGCCCGTATTTCGTTTTTCCGGAACCCAGGTCAAGACCATACAATTTGCCGTCGCGCGCAATCGTGTACACGATTGCTTTGCTTCGATCGATGGCTGGCGTCGCGTTGACGGCGTTCGGACAAAGGAAGAAGCTCTCGCTACCGGGTTTGACCGCCGAGTCAAAGGTGCGGCTCCAAAGGACTTTTCCGTCCTGCGCATCCAGAGCAAAGAAAGTATCTGAAGAGCCGGCCACGTACACCACTGTCCTCACCCCCTGCGGAGTAGCCACGCCGCTTGCCGCGAGGGGTTCGGTTAAGGAATTTAGTGCAAGCGGAACATTGTCAAGCTGGCTCGTCCACTTAAGCTCCAGACCAGGAACATTTTCGGGAGACAGAATGGTCTCCGGGGTCCAACCGGATCGTTGAGGATCGTGCCCGAACGTCAGCCAGTCCGCCGCAGTGACACGTCTAACCGAACTAACAACCAGGAACAGAATTGAACCGAAAATCCAAAACCTGATATTTGTTTTTCCCACGCTACCCCAGCTCCAGTGAAATGTTCACGCTGTTGAATCAAGCGTTGTTGCGGGCCGCGATCAGCCCTCGAATAAACATCAGGTTGCGGCGCATATCGGCTTCCACGGACGTTGGGCAATTGGTCTCGAGTTGAGCCCACTTGTCAAAGCCAATGTCGGCGAGCGCATCGATCACTGCTCTGAAGTCGATTGTTCCTTCGCCAAGATAGTGAGGATTGTCTTTAAGGTGGACCTCGCAGATTCGCGCGGGTCCTAGCCAGCGAATCTCTTCCACGACGTCAAATCCACCCTTGGTCGAATTGCCCACGTCGTAGTAAGTGAGGACGGCAGGCGACTTGGTTCGATCCATGATGCGCACGTTGTCCCGGGCTGAGATCGTGTCCTCGAGCCCTAAAATAACGCCCTCCTTCTCGGCAGAGGGAGCGACCTCCCTGAGGGCGTCTGCAACCGTGTCCATCTCCGCGGTATTATTCAGCGCGCCCTTGCCGAAGAAAGGAAGCAGCACCACACGCACGCCCATCGCCTTGGCGATGGGGACCGAGTCGGCCACCCAACGTTGGCCGAGAGGGTCAGACTTCAAATAATTCTGATGAAGGACGTTAAGGCATAGGGATGAAATCTTAAGATCGACCCGTTGCGACTCATCTAAAAACGCTTTCTGCAAACCGGGGTCGGAAAGGGGCAGCTTGTCAGTGCCTTTACCGATGCTGACTTGTACCCCGTCAAAGCCCAGCTCTTTGGCAAGGGCGATGGACTCAACCTTGCCCTCCTGTTTCAGGTTCCAATCGGTGACCCCAACCTTGAACTTGACCCCCGCCTTAGCGGCGAACGCCTGCAGGTCCGAGATCGCCAACGCGGCTGAGGCACCTAAGCCGATGTGCATGAAATCTCGCCGAGTGATCATTTGAATGTTCCGAGCCTCCCGCCGCTGGTGGGCAACGCCGATCGCTGTGTCGCTCCGTAACGGGACCCAAACCCGGTTGAGCCTTTAGGAGTGGTTTGGCACGCCGGTTGCCTCGAGATCACTCCGATCGAGGCGAAGACACTTTGCCTTGAAGACTCTGAAAAGTTTGTAACTCTCGCCGTGACTGTTCCTCGTTTCCGGCGCGCCTATAGACTCTCGCCAGCACATAATGTGGTTGCGGATCTGCTTCGTCAAGAACGGCAGCTCGATTCAGCTCTTCGATAGCGGGGGTGGTTTCGTTGTGTTTTTCCATCAGAACGCCGAGCTGGTAGTGTGCCTGGGAGAAATTCGGGTCAAACTTCAAAGACTCTCTAAGGAAAGGCCGCGCCTCGTCCAACCGGTCGAGCTTCACGAGCAAGGCACCCAGATCCAGGGACGGCCACGCGGAATTGAGGTTGTGTTCGCGATTGAGCTCGACGGCGTGCCGGTATTGCTCAATCGCCTCCTCATACTTCCCGATCCCTTCAAAACATAAGCCGAGGTTGTCATATGCCTTCATGAAGCCAGGATCGAGAGTAATGACTTTCTGGAACTGATCGATCGCCGCAACAAGGTCCTGGCGGTCATAATTCAACCTTCCCTGCCAGTAAGGATAGAGGGGGTTTCGCGGGCTAGTCTGTACCAGATTCTCCAACTCCGGCCGAGCCCAATCGGAATGTCCGATAAGAACGTAGGCCATCGCAAGCGTGAAACGATCCTTTTCATTGAGCGGCTGCAGGGCTTCGGCCTTTTTCATGGCGATGGCCGTGTTCAGGTATTTATGATCAATGAAAAATATTTTGCCCAGATAGCTGTAGAGCAGCGGTTCATTCGGATGCTCGTTTGCTGCGTTGAGCAGCGTACCTTCAGCTCCTGCGTAATCGTGACGCTTCAACGACAGCTCTATCTCATGACGCGCGGCGGGTTCGAGTGGCAGAGTGTTGAGGGTGACGTCGGTGAGCGAGGCGAAAGATGTATCAGCCGCACGAAGGGAAATAGAGTCGAGTAACGGGAAAAAGGCCAGGAGCAACATCGGGATGCACAGCCGATGAACTGTGGATGTGAAATAAGACACGGTATCTCCTCTCCTCTCGTGCGTTCTCCCGCCTTACTTAAAAGATCATTTTCAAGGCAAACTGAATGTTCCTGGGCACGCTCACGGCTCCGTTCGAGTCACCAAACGTTGGGCTCGCAATATCGTTGTCGAACCCTGTCGAACCGAAGCATCGGGTTTCGCAGACAAAAAAGTGCTCGTTCCAGGCATTGAAAAACTCCGTCTGGAAGCGTAGGCCGATTCGATCTGTCAATCTGATGTTTTTGATGATGCTGATGTCCTCATTGGAAAACGTGGGTCCGCGTAAGTCGCTGATGCGTGGACCGTCGCCGAAATCAAAATTGAATGAGCTCGGGCTTTGGAACGCGGCCTCATTAAAGAGCGGCCCCTTGGCTGGATTGTAGTTAGTTGGCTTCTGCAGTAACGGTTTGACGCC
>Ga0210391_10004566_pt1 | contig 11504 bp, 7 predicted proteins | sample IncBWC12OmetaG_FD_160573 | JGI IMG/M metagenome (GOLD analysis project Ga0210391, IMG submission 160573) | Forest soil microbial communities from Barre Woods Harvard Forest LTER site, Petersham, Massachusetts, United States - Inc-BW-C-12-O ...
TCCTCATTCCGAACTCGACCTGACTGGCGGCGTGGCCGATTCCGCGCGTCGCATTTACAGCGGCAGCATCGGCGTTGAGTTCATGCACATTCCGGACCTGGAGAAGCGTTTGTGGATCCAGGAGCGGATGGAGTCGGAGCGGCAGGAATCGATTGATCGCCCGCGCATTCTGGATCAGCTGGTCCGCGCCGATGTCTTCGAGCAGACGATTCACTCGCGCTACATCGGAACGAAGCGCTACTCGCTGGAAGGCAACACGGCGCTGATTCCGTTGCTGGACGAGATTCTGAATTCCGCTTCCAATTACGGCGCCGAGCAAGCTGTGCTGGCCATGAGCCACCGCGGCCGCCTGAACGTCATCATCAACATTGTGAACCGCCCGGCAGCCGAGGTCTTCGCTGGATTCGAAGACGTCGATCCACGCAGCGTGCTCGGTGGCGGCGACGTGAAGTATCACATCGGCGCCACGGGTATCTATACAGGGTTAAGCGGCAGGCCGGTTCGGATTCACCTGGTCTCGAACCCGAGCCATTTGGAAGCGGTCGATCCGGTGGCGCTCGGACGAGCACGCGCCAAGGAAACGCGCCTGGGTCGGGACGGCAAGTCGCGCGTCCTGCCGGTGCTGATGCACGGCGACGCGGCCTTTGCCGGTCAGGGGATCACGGCGGAAACCCTCAATCTCGCCAACCTGCGTGGCTATACCGTCGGCGGGACGGTACATATCATCGTCAACAATCTGCTGGGCTTCACGACGAATCCAAGCGACGCGTATTCTGGACGCTTCTCATCCGATCTTGCCAAGCGGCTGCCGATTCCAATCTTCCACGTGAACGGTGAGGATGCCGACGCTGTAATCCGGGCCGGCCGGATGGCGCTGGAGTTCCGCTACGAGTTTGGTACCGATTCTGTCGTCGACCTGATCGGCTTCCGTCGTCACGGTCACTCTGAAGTCGACGACCCGACGATCACGCAGCCGATTCTGTATAGCAAAATCAAAGACCATCCGTTGCTGTATCAGACCTACGCAAAGAACACGGGTCAGGATGCGCAGCCGTTCGTCGAGAAGTTTCAGGCAGAACTGGATGCTGCCGAAAAAGCCGGGAAAAGTGCGCAGAAGAAGCCGGTAATGCGGCAGCTTCCCAGCTACTGGGCGCCGTATCACGGCGGACCCTACAATTCAGCCGACGAAGTGGACACGGGCTTGAGCGCCGACACGCTCCACAGTATTACCGACAAACTGGTGAGTTATCCCGAGGACTTCCACATCCATCCCAAAGTGCAGAAGCTGCTGGAGCAGCGCCGGGAAATGGGTTACGGCAAGCGTCCGCTGGACTTCGGCATGGCGGAGGCGCTGGCGTTTGGATCGCTCGCGCTCGAGGGCGTGCCGATTCGCCTGAGCGGTCAGGACAGCCGTCGCGGCACCTTCAACCAGCGGCATTCGGTGCTGATCGACATCGTCGACGAGAAGGAATATGTGCCGCTGTGTCACCTGGAACAAGGGCAGGCGCGGGTAGAAATCTACAACTCGGAGCTGTCAGAAGCTGCAGTGATGGGCTTCGAGTATGGCTTTGCGCGCGACTATCCCGAGGCCCTGGTGATGTGGGAGGCGCAGTTCGGCGATTTTGCCAACGGTGCGCAGATCATCATCGATCAATTCATCGCGGCAGGTGAAGACAAATGGGACTTGCTCAGCGGGCTGGTGCTTCTACTGCCGCACGGTCATGAAGGCCAGGGACCGGAGCATTCCAGCGCGCGCATCGAACGCTATCTTCAGCTCTGCGCGCGCGACAATATGCAAGTGTGCCAGCCTTCCACGGCAGGACAGTACTTCCACCTGCTGCGCCGGCAGGCGTTGAGGAAATGGCGCAAGCCGCTCATCTGCTTCACCCCGAAGAGCATGCTGCGTCATCCGGAGGCGGTGTCGCCGCTGGCGGATTTGGAGAAGCCGCGCTTCCAGAATGTGATCGTCGACGAGACAGCGCTCGACGCCAAGCACGTGCTTCTGTGTACCGGCAAGATTGGTCAGGAGCTGCGGATCGAGCGCCGGAAGTTGAAAGCGCAGGGCCCGGCGATCGTGTCGGTCGAACAGCTCTATCCGTTTCCGGAGACGGAGATACAGGAGCTTATCGGGCGTTATAAGAATGCGACGGAGTTTATCTGGGTGCAGGAAGAGCCGGCTAACATGGGCGCGTTGTCATTCGTGACGCCTCGGCTGAAACGGATACTGGGTTCGAAACTGCGCAGTGTGAAGCGCGCGGCCAACGCGACTCCGGCAACCGGCTCGGCAAAGGCTCACGAGCTGGAGCAGAAGACGCTGATCACGCTTGCCCTGGGTAAAGGAGAGTAACCGCCGGGAAATCGTCGATCAGTTGCGGGCGCTGCAGTATGCGCCTCTGCATTAACCGCTCTCAGACCGTTCTACTGGAACCGCAGTTCCACATACGGAAGTCCCTTCCATATTGGCTTCCCAAAGCTGGGCTTCCGGCTTTTTTTCTTGACCGGACTGGCCGGTTTACCTATGCTGTCGGTTCGACAAGCTCTGCTAACACCGAGGTTCCATTAGCAAGTGGGTACTTGCTCGTTGAAGAATGGCGAAGTGTCACATTCCTAGGGAGTTCTGGCTAGGCTTGGAACGTCCAGTTTGAATCTGGGAAGTGCATGGTCGCAGGACGCGTTGATCCAGGAAGTAAACACCTCTCTCACTGAGGATGGCGAAGCCTTGTCTTTTTGGGGAGCTGACATAGCGACAAAGCGTGCGGCTGCAGCACACGCTTTGCTCCCGACGTCGATGGTTGCGGAAGCCTCGCAGAAGTGGTTTGCCGCTTACACTACCCCTCGCCATGAGAAAGCCGTTGTGCGTCAACTGGACGCCCGGCACGTTGAGTCGTTCCTGCCGTTGTATCGTTCGCCGCGGCGCTGGAAGAACGGTTGTCGCGTCACGGTCGAGCAGCCCCTGTTTCCGAATTACGTCTTCGTGCATGTCGGGGGACGCGAGTCGGTGAAAGTGCTGCAGGTACCGGGGGTGCTGTCGATCGTCGGCGCCGGACGGCATCCGGCTGAGCTGCCATGTTCGGAAATTGAAGCGTTGCGATCAGGTCTGCCGCAGCGCCAGTTTGAGCCGCATCCCTATCTCACCGCCGGCGAAAAAGTTCGCATTGTCTCAGGATCGCTGGCCGGCCTGGTCGGCGTGCTTCTTCGCAAGAAAAACCAGTTTCGAGTGGTGCTGGCGCTGGATCTGATCCGCCAGAGTGTTGCCGTCGAGATCGACGTGGACGAAATCGAGCCCCTCAAGCAGTAATCGCCCTACCTGAACACAACTCAAAGTAGAGGATCGACACCGTGAAAAACGCAGCGGAGAGAAGTGTCACCGAAGTCCGCATTGTCGAGGCTGCTGTTCAATTGTTCTCCCGGCAGGGGTATAAAGGAACGAGCACACGTGAAATTGCTCATTTGGCCGGTGTGAATGAGGCCACCTTATTCCGTTATTTCTCCCGGAAGGCGGAGCTGTTCTGGGCTGCCGCGGAATCGAGATTGAACCGACTGAAGCTAGGGAGAGAGCTGCAAAATGGCCTGGCGTCGGACCTCGAGCCGGAAGTTGTCGTGCCTATGCTGGTGGATTTCCTGGTCACGGAGATCTCGGAGGACTCGGAGCTGATGCGCCTGCTGTATGTCACTGGCTTCGAATTTCCCGAGGCGCAGGGCATGTTTCGCGACCATCTGGGGCCGATCTTTGACGCAGTCAATGCGTACTTCGGTCGATGTTCTGCGCGCGGCGCTATTTGCGATTTGGAGCCGGCATTCGCGACGTTGGGGTTGGCGGGTGCGGTCAGTGCTCATCGCAGTCTGCATCGGCTTTTTACCGGACGAGACTTGCCGGCCGATTCAAGAGCAGTGGCTCCCACGTATGCGCAATTCTGGCTCAACGCCTTGCGGAAGCCGGTCTCGGCTACTTCGACCTTGGGAGGTCCGAGCCGGTGATGGCCTTGCTTAAGAAGAGATCCTTCATATTGGTGGAATTCTGGAGAACGACTTTGAACTCTCGATCGGGATGTAACAACGGAAGTCCAAACGGCATCAGGAAGAGGGAGTTTTCCGTCGCGTTTTCTCAAGCTGCGTGTTTCGTTCTGGCCTTCGTTCTACTGTCTTCTGGGCTGCTGCTGGCGGCGCCGCAAGTCGGCATTTTTCAGCGGGACACGTCTCGCGACGACCAGGACCAGCAGGAGCAGCAGAATGTTGGGACGCAGCAGGGTACCGCACCTCAGTCACAAAACCCGGAAGGCGCTCCAATCTCCACTCCGACGGTCGTTTTGGACGACAGCCAAGGCGTTACGACCCAACAGACCAATGGCCCTAAGCAGACGGATCAGAATCAGCTTCCCACAAGAACGAAGCCCAGAACTAAGACCGTCGAACTGACGGACTTTCAGCAGATGGTCGCCACTTCGCTTGGGCAGACTCTGCCGATTTACGGCGCAAGTCTTTTTGAAGAGGCGCCAACGACGTTCGCTCCGATCGATCACGCACCGGTGACGGCCGACTATGTCATCGGCCCCGGAGACGAGCTGCTAATTCGTGCCTGGGGCCAGATCGATCTGGATGTTCATGCCCGCGTTGATCGCAACGGCGCCATCTACATTCCGAGGGTCGGCAGCCTGAACGTTGCCGGTCTACGTTTCGACCAGTTGCAGGGCTTCCTCAAGGCACACATCGGGCGTATCTACCAGAACTTCGACCTTAACGTCGGCATGGGCGAACTGCGCTCGATCGACGTGTTTGTGGTCGGCCAGGCGAACCATCCCGGACGTTACACGATCAGCTCGCTCAGCACGTTGGCGAACGCCATCTTCGCGTCGGGTGGTCCGTCGCCAAGCGGCTCGATGCGGCACATCCAGTTGAAACGCAGTTCCGCCATGATTACTGACTTCGATTTGTACGATCTGCTGCTCAAGGGCGATAAGAGTAAGGACGTGCAGTTGCTGCCCGGAGACGTGATCTACTTTGCGCCTGTGGGACCGCAGGTGGCCATGGGCGGTCAAGTCAACAATCCGGCAATCTACGAGCTGAAGAACGAGGCGACGCTGGGCGATGTTCTCAACCTTACGGGAGGGCTTTCGGTTACAGCATACGGCGGTAAGGTTTACGTCGAGCAGATCAAGAACCGGGAATATCGTGGGATGGAGGAGATCAAGCTGGACGAAGCCGGCTTGGCACGGCCTCTGAGGGACGGAGATGTCCTGAACTTTACGCCGATCTCGCCGCGATTTGTCGACTCGGTGACCTTGCGAGGCAACGTCGCGCAGCCCGGCCGCTATCCGTGGCATGACGGGATGCGGGTAACCGATCTGATCCCCAATCGCGAATTCCTCATAACTCGCGAATACTGGAACCAGCAGAATGCCCTGACGCTCCAGATGCAGACCAATGCGCTAAACGATGCGACTCTGGACAAGGCAGAGGTGCGGAAGCTGGACCAGACACCGTTGAACGATGTAAAGAGGAACGCGCCGGAAATCAACTGGGATTACGCGGTGATTCAGCGCATGAGCTCACAGGACCTGTCGACCGAGCTGATCCCGTTCAATCTCGGAAAAGCCGTGCTGGAGCATCAGGACTCCGCCAACCTGGCGCTGCAGCCGGGCGATATCGTGACCATCTTCTCGCAAGCCGATCTGCGCGTGCCACGCGATCAGCAGACGAAGTTGGTGAAGCTGGAAGGCGAGTTTGAGTCTGCAGGCGTGTATCGTGCTCAACCCGGCGAAAAGCTGCGCGACCTGGTGGTTCGAGCGGGCGGACTGGCTCCCTCGGCATATCTTTACGCGGCGGTGTTCACTCGGGAATCGACGCGCGTTCAGCAGCAGGAACGGCTGGACATCTTCATCGCCCAGATGGAACGGGATTTGGCGCGGCAGGGTGCCGCAAACTCCCAGAACGCACGCACGGGAGAGGAAGCCAATGCCGCGAGAGCGACGATGGAAGCCCAACGCGCCAGTCTGGACAAAGTGCGCCAGCTCAAAGCTGATGGCAGAATCGTTTTAAGTCTTCATCCCGATGACACGGGAGTCGATTCGATACCCGATCTTCCCCTGGAGGATGGCGACAAATTGTATGTGCCGAGCCGTCCGATTGTCGTCAGCGTAGTGGGTGACGTTTACAACCAGGGCTCGTTTATTCAGCGGCCCGGCAAAACGGTGGTACGGTACCTGCAAGATGCAGGTGGTCCGACTCGTAACGCCGACAAGGGCAAGACCTTCGTAGTGCGCGCGAACGGCTCGGTGGTGAGTAAAGACGCCGCCAGCGGTTTCTGGTCAGGCGGGTTCAACAGCATGGTGATGATGCCTGGGGACACCGTGGTAGTTCCGGAGCAGCTGAATCCCGGCGCCGCGCTGCGTAACTTCAAAGACTGGTCGCAAATCCTGTTTAACTTTGGGCTGGCTGCAGCCGCGATCCACGTATTGGCTCCCTAGTGAGCACAGCGAACGAACGTACTTGGGATGTGACTATGCGCGAGAGCTCGAAGACCTCCGAGATGGTGCACCGCGATCCCGTGCTGAATGAAGAGGCCGGGACGAATGCGGAGAGTGGCAGCCAGAATGGATTGGATGGGATCGAGTTGCTGCTTATCCTTTCCCAGCGAAAGAATACGATCCTGAAGGTGACGATTGCCATGGCCGTGATTACGGCCATCATCGTCTTCCTGGTTCCCTCAACTTACACCGCAACAGCCAGCATCTTGCCGCCGGAACAGAAGCAGTCGACGCTGAGCGCGATGTTGGGACAGCTAGGCTCGATCTCTGGTCTAAGCGATTCCGATCTGGGGTTTAAGAATCCGGGCGACCTGTTTATTGGAATGTTGCACAGCCGGACGATCCAGGACCGGCTGATCGACAAATTCGATCTTCGCAAGGTTTACCGGGTGAAGCGGTATCAGGATGCGCGGAAGAAGCTGGACGCGCGCAGCTACATCGTGGCCGAGAAGGAAGGGTTGATCTCGATCAGCGTGGACGACCACGATCCCAGCCGTGCGGCTGCGATGGCCAATGCCTACGTGGATGAGCTGCATAACCTGAATTCGGAGCTGGCAATTTCCGAGGCTGCGCAACGGCGTCTCTTTTACGAAGATAAGGTCAACGCAGAGCGTGATGCACTGGCTGTCGCAGAAGTGCAGTTGAAGCTGGCGGAAGAAAAGACCGGATTGTTGCAGCCGGACGCACAGGCGCGAGTGATTATTCAGAGCGTGGCCGACATGCGGGCCCAAGTCGCTTTCCGCGAAGTGCAAATTGAAGCGATGCGGACGTATGCAACCAAAGACAATCCCGAGTTGCAGCGCGCCGAGCAGGAACTGGCTGGGTTGCGGACACAACTGGCCAAAATGGAGCGGAACACGGGAGACGCTGGCCATGGCGACATCGATCTGCCGACCCGCAAGCTGCCGCAGGCCGAACTGGAATATCTCCGTCGGGCTCGCGATCTGAAGTATCACGAAGCTCTGTATGAATTTCTCAACAAGCAATTGGAGGCGGCGCGCATCGACGAAGCTAAGGACGCGGTCGTGGTCCAAGTAGTCGACAAAGCCGTTGTCCCGGAACGAAAGTCGGGGCCACATCGCACGACAATCATTCTGCTGGCTGCGCTGCTGGCGTTTCTGCTGACTGCGGCGACGCTGCTGGTAATGGAATCGCTCAAGCGCAAACAGGAGCAGGACCCGCAACTGCGCGCGCGTCTCGCTTTGCTGGGTCATTACCTGCGCTTCTCCTGAGCCGATCGTGAATTCGTTGTCTCCCAATCAAACCGCAATGCGCAAGCCTTCTGCTCTGCCGGTTCCCGCCATTGAAGTCATGCTCTTGTGCGCAGGCGTGACTATGGCGTATCTGTGCTTTGTGGTGGGATGGTTGATGCCTAACCAGGGGGTTGTCTTGACGACACTCTTCCTGGTGTTGCTGCTGGCGCTCTCGTGGAAGAACTTCAATCAGGGCCGCCATCCCTGCTTCCTGTTCCTGGGAATGCTTCTCCTGTTGCAAGGGGGAAGACTGATAGCGTATTGCCTCGGCGGTGAGGATGACCCACTGCGCATTCGAGTACAGGTCTACTTTCCCTTCGATCTTACCCGCGCAGAATCCGGGACGGTGTTGCTTAGTCTCTCGCTCTCGGCGTTGTGCGTGTACGGGTTTTGCCGCCTGAACTATCAGCGCATTGCGATACCTGACGTGACACCGGCGCTACGATATTTGCCCTATCTGTATTTGCTGTTCTACGCCAGTGTTCCGGTGCAGATGTTCAAGAACTACAGCTACTACCGTTACGCGCAGGATCACGGCGGCTACCTGTATTTCTGGGTCAACCATGGCGAGTTCGCCGCGTCTGTGCCGTTCTGGGTTCGATTGGTGTCGCTGGTCACTTTACCAAGCTTCGTCGGGATTTTTGTAATTGAGAAACGAAAGTGGCCGCTATATCTGGCGACGCTTTGCTACTTCGGCTCTTCGCTCCTGTTGCTGCTGATGGGCAGCCGAATGGGCACACTCGCTATGATCGTCGCTCTCTGGTACGCCGCCGGAATTAAGTCGGGGAAGAAGACACGCACGGCGGCAGTACTGGGTTTGGGGCTAGTGCTGTTCCTGGTTGCAGGCGTTTTTCAAGCGCTGCGAGAGGAGAGCGATAGTGTTGTCGCCTATGCAATCGATCCGGTAGCATTCATCGCCTTGGCAGGCAATTCCCTCGATGTTACCGAGGTTGTGGTCGGCTACCGGGATCTGTTCACACCCTATGCGACTACATATCTGAAGAACGAGATGACCTTCGCGTTCTCCCCGCATGATTTGCAGCATTACTACCGGGGCAGAGAGCTGGGTCATGACGTCTCGGTCTTGCTGAACCCGACAGAGTTCGCGCGCGGTATCGGAACTGCAGGGTCCTATATCGCCGAGGAGTACATGATCGGCGGCCTGGCCGGCGTCGTTCTGATTTCGATCCTTATCGGGGTTGCGCTGCACCTGCTGTACCGGCTAAGCCAGAACGTATTCTCGCTGTTTTTTGTGGCGCTGCTGCTGCCGGATTTCCTCTCTATGCCACGAGGCGATTTACTTGATTGGTTATCTGCCTTGGCGAAGGATCTGCTCTTCGTGCTGATCCTGGCAGCCGGGTGGAAGATGTATTCCGTCTTGATGTGGTTGAAGCATGCACCGCGATCCATGCAACACTTCACTCCGGGGCTTCCAGAAGCTCGATGATCTCCCTGGTTGTGGCTACTTTTCATCGAACCTCCGAACTGGAGCGATTGCTGGCCAGCCTGGAGTTGCAGTCTTTCAAGGACTTCGAAGTTGTCGTCGTCGACCAGAATGCCGACGAACGGCTGGCCGACATTCTGGGCAGACATCACGCCCTCAAGATTCGCCATCTTCGTTGCGAGTTGGGTGCGTCGCGGGCGCGCAACGCGGGTCTACGCGCTGCTGAGGGCAGCGTCATCGGATTCCCGGACGATGATTGCTGGTATGCCAACGACCTGCTGCAAAGAGTGAACTCCTGGTTCGAATCGCATCCGGAGAGCGATGGATTGCTCGGTATCCTGCGCGACGAGAATAACCAGCCGACTGGTCCCAAATGGCCTCAAGGGAAAGGTGCAGCGACGAAGGAAACTCTCTGGAACTCAGGGATTACGCCGGTCGTTTTTCTAACTCGCCACGCAGTACAAACGGCCGGATTTTTTGACGAGGAGATCGGGCCCGGCACTGCCTCGGGATATGCCTCTGGAGAAGATCTCGATTATTTCCTGCGATGTGTCGAACGCGGGCTGCACCTTCGCCACGACTACGATCTCGCCATTCGTCATCCTTCCTTTCACCGAGCTGAACGGATTCGTGATACGAGTTATTCCTATGCTCTCGGCGGCGGCTACATCCTGCGAAAGCACCGGTACTCGATTCGTAAATTCCTCGACGCTCTGGTCCGTTCGCTGGCGGGGATGGTGGTTTACTCTGTGAAAGGGGACTTCTTCAAGGCCCGCTCTTATGCTCTGCGGGCTGCCGGACTGGCGCGCGGCTATTTCTTCGGCCCGCGGGAGATAAGCAAAGTCCCCTCGCTCACGAGAACGCCGGAACGTAACCAGTCACAGAATCCAACGCGCCCAGTATGAGCGGTCAATACGAACAGTACCTATCAGCCCACTTCCGTCGCATTGCAGCCCCGGCAACGCTTCGTTGGAACGCCATGGCAGCAGTGGAACACCACGGAAAGTATTTTCCGGCTGATAAGGGTGCACGCATCCTCGAAATCGGTCCGGGGTTCGGTTATCTTCTGGAGCATCTTTCAAAAACCTGCGCCTACCAGAATGTGTCCGGAGTCGACGTCGCTCCCGAAGTTGTCGAGGTGTGCAACCAGACTTTGCCCGGAAGCACCACGTTGGTCGAAGACACGACGGTCTTTCTGCAGCAATTCGAGGAGCACTTCGATCTGATCATCATGCTGCATGTCCTCGAACATGTTCCAAAAGAACAGATCATGCCGTTGCTGCACTCCATACGCCGTGCGCTGCGGACGGGAGGAAGGCTGGTGGTGGAGGTTCCTAACCCGATGCACCCCATCACCGGCGCCTATAACCGCTATCACGATTTCACTCACACTGTTGGCTTCACCGATCAAAGTCTGGGCTTTGTTCTGAGGAATGCTGGATTTCGTGAAGTCGACGTGTACGGCTGCAAAATGCCGAGGAAGAATCCCCTCCGCTTGATTCAGCGCACGGCTCAGGACACTTTCGAACTGCTGGCGAAGATGCGCTTGCGGGTTTTTCTCCCCGGGCAGCCGGTCAACATGGCGACCGCTCTGGGAGCCTGTGGCACTAAGTAGCTGTTGATGCGACGCGTCGTCGTTTTCCGTTGAATTGTTCGCCGTATGAACGTTTCGCTTCGCGATTTGGCGCGAAAAATCTTTGATTTTGGCTTAGGGGAGGCGCTGGCGCGCCTGTGCAGTGTCACCACGCTGCTGCTGCTGGCGCATAAATTCGGGGTCGTGTTTGTCGGTATCTACGCTTTGGCCCAGGGCATGGTGCAGTATTCCTACCCGTTTATTGATTTTGGTCTGAGGCACGTCGGCGCGCGGCTGATCGCGAAATATCCGCAGGCTGGGGAAGAGATTGCCCTGCAGGTGCAGCGACGGCGGTTGCGCATGGCCGCCCTGCTGATTCCGATCCTGATGGCGTATGCCGCTTCGGTGAAATTGCCGGCGTCCGGAAAGCTGTTTGTGTTCAGCTTCGCGGCCGTCGGATCTCTCTATGCACTTTCGCTGGACTGGGCGGCATGGGGAAAAGAACATCTGCGGCTGGCCAGCTTTGGGCGCGCATCAGTGCCAGCGTGCGTGCTGCTGGCGCTGCTGTTGGGCCACAACTCTGGGAATGTGTTGTGGTGGCTAGTCGGCGGGAACGTGGCAGGAAACCTGCTGCAAGCCGCGATCTTCAGCGCATGGTGGCACCGTCATCAGCCGGCTCACCAGGAACAGATCCCGCTGGAGCAAATTCG
>Ga0210391_10004567_pt1 | contig 11503 bp, 7 predicted proteins | sample IncBWC12OmetaG_FD_160573 | JGI IMG/M metagenome (GOLD analysis project Ga0210391, IMG submission 160573) | Forest soil microbial communities from Barre Woods Harvard Forest LTER site, Petersham, Massachusetts, United States - Inc-BW-C-12-O ...
CTGGCGGCTTCGGGCAGAGTGTGGGCGGTATCGGTGTGTATGCCTGGTTCGATGATCACTACTACGCTGAGCTCACCGACTACATTTCGGCGATACGGGGGGGCGCGCATCCGCTCGATAGCACTTCAACCAACGTGATCACAGGAAACGCGCCGTACTGGCGTGTGGCCTACGAGACGCGCTGGAACCGCAATTCCTTGGAGGTCGGCGCCTACGGGTTGAATTCCACCGTCTATCCCGGAAACACCAACGGGATCAACGAGCCCTTATCGGGTCCCACCAACAAGTACAAGGATGTCGCGGGTGATTTCCAGTACCAGTACATCGGCGAGGATCATCTATTCACGGTGCTCGGCACCTATATCCATGAGAGTCAGACGCTAGATGCCAGTGCCTTTTATGGATTTTCGGCAAACAACTCGAATAACCTCAATACCACCAAGCTGACGGGTGAGTATTACTACAAGCGTAAAATCGGCGGCTCGGTGGGCTACTTCAATATCACGGGAAGCAGCGATCCAATACTCTATGCCCCAGCGCCGGTGACCGGCAGTGCCAACGGCAGCCCAAAATCCAACGGCTACATTCTCGAGGTTAACTATCTGCCGTGGCTCAATACGAAGCTGCAGGCACAGTACGTCGGTTACCAGAATTTCAACGGTCAGAACGGCAACAATCCCGGCGGCTACGACGGTAGCAACCGCACCGCATCCAACAACAACACCTTGTACTTGTTGATGTGGCTGAACTTCTAATTGGAAAAAGCGAGGATTTATGAAGTTAGATTACGTTGTCGCCTTTGTTTTGAGCGTGTCGGTTTGGATTGGCGGAACAGTTCGGGCTGCCGACACCGCCGCGGATACCCCGGCGGAAGCACCCGCGCCCGCTATGACCGACGCTCAGAAAACGGCGCTGCGCAAGACGATCGAAACCTGCGGTACCTGTCACGGCGTCAATGGCCGCAGCATCGCACCGACATTTCCGAACCTGGCAGCACAGACCGCGCCTTACATTGAATTGCAATTGCATGCCTTCAAGGACCAATCGCGCGCCGATCCGGATGCGCAGGCTTACATGTGGGGCATGGCATCGCAGCTGAGCGATGCCACAATCACTGGGCTTGCCAGTTATTTTGCCGCGCAACCTGCGCCGGTAGGCACAGCCGGTAACGTCGCGCTCGTTGCGCAAGGAAAAAAATTGTTTGAAGAAGGCGTGCCGGCAAGGCAGATTCCTCCCTGCGCGACGTGCCACGGCCCGCGCGCCCAAGGCATGGCAACATTTCCGCGCCTTGCCGGCCAACATGCGCCGTACTTACTCAAGCAACTGCTGGTGATCCAAAGTGTGTTGCGTACGGCGCCCGTGATGCACGGCGTGGTCAAAGATCTGAGTAGGGAGCAGATGCAGGCGGTTGTCGCGTATCTGGGATCCCTATAGTCCGATTATCGTCCAAAGCCGCCCTGAGCTGCCTGCGGCATCGAGATTAATTGATTTCCACCTCGGCGCCGGTCTCTGCGAGCTTCTTCATGATGACCTCGAGGTCGGCCTTGGAGACACGCGCCTTGACGATGGATGGCACGCCCTCGACCAGATCCTTGGCTTCCTTCAAACCCAGACCCGTAGCCTCCCGCTTCCAGAACCACCGCATACACCCCCAACGAGTTCCGCGTCTGTAGGATGCGTTTGATCGCATTCTGCAGCAGCAGTTCGCCGGTCGCTGTCCGCGACCGATACGGAAGTTGCGAGGCGACCAATCCGCACGGCCGGTATCGGGTATGCGCGTAGTCCTTTGCGGTCCGCTTCAGGCAACCGCTTGAAAGCGAGCGAGGATGGCCGAGAATATTATTAACATAATCAATATATTATAGTATATAGCTATAATTTACATTGCACGTGATCCAGGCGTGTGCGGCTGAGACACGACGGCACACATGTGATGACTCGATTGATGCGCGACACGAAACCCCATTTAGCCGCTCTCGCGCACCATCAACGCAGTACGCCTTCGCACCCGCTTGCTCGATACGCCCCCCATCAAGGGGATACCGTCGCAGGTTTCTGAGCGGCAGCATTCGACGAGGCAGCATGTGGGCCCAGCGATCCCCTACATCCATGGGCTTGTTGCGTGAGTCACGTCGGAGCGGCAACTTGGTATTTACCGACAGAATCCAACTGGGTCGTTCGATAGCGGTGTGTTTGGTCGCGCTAGGTTATGGCGTGACGAGTCTCGCCGACGACACGGCGACCATGGCGCGGCCCGGATCGTTGAGCCAGGAGCGCTTGAACTCCGCGGCACAAAACAGCACTGATTTTTTCGTTACGCATGGCAACTATGCACAAACACGCTATCACCCGGCCGATCGGATCAACACGCAGACGGTCAAAGATCTAAAGCTCGCCTGGACTTTCCAGGTCGATCTTACCGAGTCGATCCAGGGCGCGCCGATCGTGTATGACGGCGTAATGTATTTAACGACCTCGTACAACCATCTGTTTGCGGTCGATGCGAAGACCGGCAAGGAGCTGTGGCATTACAAGCACGTGATGGACCCCGCCGTGTCGGTCTGCTGTGGTCCAAACAATCGCGGTGTTGCCGCGCTTGGCGATCTGGTCTATATGGCCACCCTCGATGCCAAACTCGTCGCACTCAGCGCGAAAACGGGCGCGGTTGTGTGGAGCAAGCAGCTTGCCGATCCGCTCAAGGGTTATTCGATAACAGCCGCGCCGACTGCCGTGGATGGCAAGATATTGATCGGCCTGGCCGGTGCGGAATACGGTATCCGCGGCGCGCTCAAGGCGCTTGATGCAAAATCCGGGGCTGAAGTCTGGACGTTCCACACGACGCCGGCAAATTCGGTTGGTGTGTGGGCGACGCATGATGCGACCGGTCTTGATCTGCATCGCGATATCGCTGCGGAGAAAGCGGCACTGGCCAAGCGTGGCGATCCGTACAAAACGCTCGGCGGTTCAATCTGGCAGAACCCGGCGATAGACCTTGCGAACAAGCGGGTCTACTTCGTCGTCGGCAATCCTGCGCCCGACATCGATGGCAGCGTGCGCCCAGGTGATAATTTGTATACCGATTCGCTCGTGTCGGTAGATCTGGAATCCGGCAAATACATCTGCCATCTGCAATATATCCCCCACGATATCTGGGATATGGACGCGGTGAGCCCTGCTGTGCTCACGCCGGTTACGGACCAGGCCGGCAAGAAGATTCCAGGTGTATTGCACGCGGGCAAATCAGGCTATCTGTATGTGCACGATGCGAAGGACTGCAGTCTGATCCGCAGCACCGGTCTCGTCGAAGCGAAGAACGAACGCGCGCTGCCGACCAGGGAAGGCGTGCTCATCCGCCCGGGCTTGAATGGCGGCGTGAGCGTAACGCCGCTTGCGATCGATCCGAAGCTCGGCCTCGCATTTGCGCTGACCAATGAATCTGCCTTGAAGTATTACTTTTTCACAAGCACCGAATATCCGAACGGCAAGCTATGGCTTGGCGGCAGCTTCAAGGGCGCGCCGGAAGAGCCGACCTGGGGCGATATCGTGGCGACCGACTACAACACCGGCAAGATCCGCTGGAAGGTCAAGAAACCTCTGCCGATGTTCGGAGGAATTCTGGCCACGGCCGGTGGCCTGATCTTTACCGGCGAAGGCAGCGGCGAATTTGGCGCGTACGACTCGGCCACCGGCAAAGAGCTGTGGAGTTACAAGACCGATGCGGGCGTTAACGCGCCTGCATCGACTTATATGCTCGATGGCAAGCAGTATGTCGTGGTCGGCGCCGGCGGCAATACGCAATTGGATTACAAGCGTGGCAATAAGTATTACGTGTTCGCTTACTGAGATGGTCACGAGCCGATCCATTCGCTTTGAAGCGAGGCAGGTAGTGTCGCAAAAGTTCGTGTTGAAAATCATCGCCCACAGTGCGCTGCTTCTGCTCGCTGGGTTTGCTGGCGCAGGCGTTGCTCAGGCGCAAGCAATCGAACAAAGGGCTGCTGTCTGCAAGGCCTGCCATGTAGCCGGCACGTTGCCAAGCACCTCGGTGATTCCAAATATCTGGGGCCAAAGCGAGGGCTATACCTACATCCAGTTGCGCGACTTCAAAAGCGGTGCACGTAATGCGCCGGAAGACGCAGCCATGCGCGGCTTCGTCGCGACAATGAGTGATGCAGACATGCTCGAAATTGCCAAATACGCATCGACCCAACCCTGGCCGAAGGTCGAGCCCATCTCGACTGATGCGGCGTTGCTCAAGAAGGGCGCCTACGCCACCGCCCTGGGCGGCTGTGTCGGCTGTCACTTCAACGACTGGAACGGTTTTAGCGCTAACCCGCGTATTGGCGATCAGAGCACCGCCTATCTCGCGGCCACGATCCGCCAATTCCGCAGCGGTTCGCGCGCCAATTCGCCGGGCATGTCCGATCTGGTGCGTACGTTCGATGAAGGCGATATCGAGGCAGTCGCGGCATATCTCAACGCAGCACAATAGTCATTTCGCCAATCGACAGGCCCGCAGCCAAAATTCGGGCATGTCCGCCAGCAGCCACGCGTTTGAGGACAGTTTTGCGGACATCGGTACGATCTACTGAAAGAAATGGCGATGAAACATACGGTTAGCACGACTATTCGGTGGCCTCGTCCCCCCATATTAATTGGATACCGTCGAGCGCGATCATGGCGGATATGATTGAGCCCGGTTCGACAACGAGTTATGGTGCCCGCCATGCTTCTCATGAAACCGAATTGCGAATGCTGTAATCGGGACCTGCCACCCAATTCACGTGATGCGATGATTTGTTCCTTCGAATGCACCTTTTGTTCCGATTGCGCCATCACGCGGGTGCACGGCAAGTGCCCGAATTGCGGCGGGGAATTCGAGCGCCGGCCGATGCGCTCGATCGAAGCGTTGCGCCAGTATCCCGCGACGAAACAACGAACGCTTAAGCCGCAGGGCTGTGTTTAATCACGTCAATCATGGCATACCACGTGTCGGCGTGGACCTGTCACGCCGCTGGTTTGCGCGCGCGTGAGCTGAGCAACCATGCACGTGTCTGAAAAGAGACCGGGTTGGCTTGCGCTGGGATCTGGCCGGCAGCTCTCCCACAACATGCTGTTCTGGTCTTTACAAATGGGAGGTTGGGTTGGTTTTGGGCTGATGATGTTGGGGTACGAACTGAGCTGGCTGAGCCCAAAAAACGCGGTGATTGGCGACGTTGCCCTCGTCGCAACGGGTATTGGGCTCACCACCGGCTATCGCTATCTGCATCATTGGGGCCGACGGCACGCGCTCTCGCCGATCGCAGTGATTGCCGTGGGTATTGCATTCGCCATAGCCGGATCGCCCGTCTGGTTCCTCTCGCAACGGCTGATTTATGGACCATTGACCGGTAAAGCACTGCCGGGATGGCATCCTTATCTGCTGTTGTCGGGCATTAACACCGAAGTGATCCTGTTCTACATCTTTATTCTACTGACGTGGCTCCTTCTCTACATCGGTATCAATGGCTGGATCAGCTTCGAGTTGGAGCGCCGCAGAGCCGATCGTGCGGTTGCGACCGCTCAGTTTGCCCGGCTGCAAGCGCTGCAGTCGCAGTTGGAGCCCCACTTCTTATTCAACACGCTGAACGGGATCTCCTCATTGGTAGCTGAAGGGCGCAATGACGCGGCATCGGCGATGATTGCCCGATTGAGCGATTTCCTGAGATTGACGATGCAGACCAGCGAAACCCCGGAGATTGCGCTAGGACAGGAATTGGCCTTCGTCAGGCAGTATCTCGACATCCAGCAACTGCGGTTCGGTGAGCGACTGGGATTTGAATTTTCCATAACCTCAGAGGCGATGGAGGCGGTAGTGCCGACGATGATTCTGCAGCCACTCGTCGAAAACGCGGTGCGCCACGGTATCCTGCCACGCGCCAGCGGCGGTCGAGTCACAGTCTCGGCGCGGACGGAAAATGGATCATTGCTGCTCAATGTGGATGACGACGGACTTGGCATGCGCAGATCGACGTCCCGGACGGCCGGTCTCGGCCTCTCGAACACGGCTACGCGCCTGGCCGAGCACTATGGGGGAAGTGCAGATTTGACGATTGGGCGGAGCAAGGCGGGTGGTGTCGGCATTGCCATTAGCATCCCGCTTCGCGTGGAGCCGAAAAACGGCCAATCACTCCGAATCGCGGAGGCGGAGGAATGAGGCTTCGAGCGATAATCGTTGATGACGAGGAACTTTCTAGGCGCGGGTTGCGCGTTCGTCTCGAGCGCGCCGATGTTTCAGTCGTCGGCGAGTGCGCCACCGGCGCCGACGCGCTGGTGATGGTACCCAAGCTTGCACCGGACCTCATGCTGCTCGACATTCAAATGCCCGAAATGTCGGGTCTCGAGGTGGCCGCAGCGCTTGATCCCGAAACGCGTCCTCACGTGATTTTTATTACTGCGTTCGATGAGTACGCAATACGCGCATTTGAAGTGCACGCGCTCGACTACGTTCTGAAGCCAATCGACGACGAGCGCCTGGCTGCGGCGCTTGAGCACGCGCGCGGTGCGGTCCGCGCTGCTCAGGATGGCGACTTTGGCCGGCGCGTGACGCGCGCGATAGTCAGCATGAATCCCGGCGAGGCTGGACCTGCAGACAGTCTCATGTCCGACCGAATCGCTGTGCGATTGAACAGCCGAATTGTTCTTGTCCGAGTGGCAGATATCGACTGGATTGAGGCCTCTGGTGATTACGTGACTGTCCACGTGGAAAAAAAATGCTGGCTGGTCCGCGAGCCGATTACCTTGATCGCGCAGCGCTATCGTGCCCTGGGCATAGCTCGGATACATCGTTCGACGCTGGTCAACCTTGATCGCGTCACCGAGCTTCGCCCACTGTCCAACGGGGAGTTTACCGTGGTGCTGCGTGATGGCACCGAGCTCAAGATGAGCCGAAATTTCCGTGAGCCGCTCGGCACGCTACTCGGTAGCGAAACGCAGAGCTAATTTCAACCCGTTTGTCGTTCTCGTCGACGTTTCCGGATCCCGCTCCGGAGTGCTGATCCGCACACGGTAGTGGCTCGGCGGCCGATACACGACCTTGGATTGCTGCGAGCGCTTGCCAGTCAATCTCAGTCCTGTTAAATCGACAGCGCCAAGCAGCGCAGGCAGTCTGCGGAGATCACCGGCGGTCGTCGCAGTTGCGGTACGAGTTCGGTTGTGCAATCTGTTCGCGCCGCTGCTCCAAGTTTCAACTTGTCCAAGACTCGTGTTGTCGCTGATAAATACCGCTCCGGCGCAATCATCCACGCGTGGTAACGGCTCACCCTAGAATGCAAGTGCAACGGCGGGATTGCTTGATTTTGCACATGTGAGCAAGGGCGATTGAGGGGGAGCGTGGATGCCCGAATTTCTGCGTAGGGCGAGTGCCGGCACGGCGCCTGATGTTGGCGGCACAACGAATCGCCTGCGCGCCCACCACGCTTGTCTCCCGAGCAGGAAAAATACAGTCGTTACGACGTTCCGCCTGAAGGTAAAGACAGAAGGCTATACCTGGCTCAACGCAGCGGCGGTCGAAGTGAACCAGGTCTGGAACTGGGCCAATGCGACGTGCCATAAGGCGGCGTATCCGTTCGTGGGTTCGGGGAAGTGGCTCAGCGGATATGATTTGGACTGCCTCTGCGTCGGCGCTTCAGAATGCTTCGAGCACATAGGCTCAGACACGATTCAGCGCGTGAACGCGGAGTTTGCGACCCGTCGCAAGCAGTTCAAGAAATCGAGGTTGCGCTGGCGAGTGAGTAGAGGCGCGAAACGCTCGCTTGGATGGGTACCTTTCAAAGCGGCGCAACTGAAGCGCAAGGGGAGATCCTTACGCTTCTCAGGCAAATCCTTTCGTGTATTCGAACAGGAGTTACTCGACGAGGTAACGTGGAAGTCCGGCTGCTTCGCGCAGGATGCGGTGGGTGACTGGTGGCTGTGCTTGCCCGTCGAGCAGACGCGCGAGCAGACTGCGGCGGCACGCGAGTCGGTGGGACTTGATCTCGGGTTACAGAGAGTGGTGGCCACCAGCGACGGCGATAAGCTCGAGGCGGGTCATTTTTACCGACACATCGAGCGGGCGATTCTTTTGGCACAGCGTCGCGGCCACAAACACCGAGCGAAGCGCCTGCGCCGAACGGCGGCGCGGCGCAGAAATGACGCCTTTCACAAGTATTCCAGGAAAATTGTCGATCTCTATCAGACCATCCTCATCGGCGATGTGACGAGTATTCAACTCTCCAAGGTGCACGCGGCAAAGTCCGCGCTCAATGCGGGATGGGGGATGCTCAAAACGCAATTGCAGTACAAGGGCCAGCAGGCCGGCAGAAGCGTACGCATCTTCAATGAGAGCAACACAACGCGAGCATGTAGCAGCTGCAAAGCCCTGACGGGCCCAACAGGGCTGGAGATGCTTGCTGTAAGGATTTGGGTGTGCAGCGAGTGTGGCGACACTCATGACCCAGATATCAATGCTGCAAGAAACATCCTATCCGCGGGGAGGTGTCCCCCGTCCATACGCGGGAACGAGTCTTCACCCACAGCCGTCGTGCCCCGCCAGAAGGCGGGGTTAGAGGTCAGCGAGCAGTGGGTGGCGGCGTGAGCACCGGATGCCAATTCGCTTCGATGGCTGCCTCGGCGGATCAAATTCAAGGGTGCGGCATGTAACCGTTTTAAATTTCAAGGGAGCAATAAATGGGGAATAATCACAAATTGCAATATGCAATCCGCACCGCTATCGCAATGGCGGGCGCCACCGCAGCGGCACCGGCCGCATTTTCACAAACCGCAGCGGCCACCACCGAGCCGGCGCCGGAATTGCAAGAAGTCGTGGTGACCGGATCGCGCATTCAGCAAAACCCGAACGACGTATCCATCAGCCCGATCGTCAGCGTCACGGCGCTTGAGATCGCTCAGACAGGCTTGGTTCGCACCGAGGACCTGCTGAACAACCTACCGCAAGTCGTTGCGGAGAACAGCTCGGGTCAATCCATCAGCGCGAATGGTACGGCCACCGTGAGTTTGCGCGGCCTGGGATCGCAGCGCACGTTGGTACTTATTGATGGCCGGCGTATGGCTCCAGGCGGCGGCCTCGCGGTCGGCCTCGCCACCACCGCCAGTCCCGATATCAACCAGATTCCAACGGCCATGATTCAGCGCGTCGATGTGCTGACCGGCGGCGCGTCCGCCGTGTACGGCGCCGACGCGGTTGCGGGTGTGGTCAATTTCATCATGGACACTCATTTCCAGGGTGTTAGGCTGGATGCGGATTACGGGTACGGCAGTTTCCGCAACAACAACTCGCAATATCTCAATCTTCTGCAAGCGGCAGGTGACCAGGTACCGCCGAGCACTACCAACGCCGGTTACAACCGGAATGTTTCATTCCTGGCGGGCTCAAACTTCGCAGACGGCAAGGGTAACGCCACGGTCTATTTCACTTACTTGAACAGCTCCCCGGCGGTCGGCTACCAATACGACTACGCCGGCTGCACGCTGAATACTCCCGGCGCGCTGCCCACTACGGCCGCTCGAGACCATCTCAGTTGCGGCGGCTCGAGTTCGAGTGCCACCGGCCGCTTCTTAGAGTTCGGCGTCGCAGGCACCAGCGCCTTCGCGACCTTGGCCGATCGAACAGTTGATAAAACCACGGGGGCGTTTCGACAGTACGGCGCAGCGGATTCCTACAATTACGGCGCGCTGAGCTATTTGCAGCGTCAAGCCGAACGGTACACGGCTGGCGCGTTCTTGAACTATGACGTCAACGAGCACGCCAATGTGTATTCGGAGTTCATGTTCGCGCGCAACACCTCTACGGCCCAGTACGGTCCCAGCGGTCTCTTTGCGTTCGGCAAGCAAGTCATCAGCTGTTCCAATCCGCTGTTGACCCCGGGAGAGCTGGCGGCCCTCTGTACGCCCGCCAATATCGCGGCGAACCAGCAAACATTCGGACCCGCGAATGGCATTCCGCCGTTAATGCCGCCGGGGGCGAGCCCCGCGGGTAACCCCAACGTGACCGGCAACAACATTCTATTGTACATAGCTCGGCGCAGCGTGGAGAGCGGTCCACGCTTGGATAACTACTTCTCAAACTCGTTTCGCGAGGTGCTGGGCGTCAAGGGCAAATTTTTAGACGCTTGGTCGTACGATGCCTATGGTCAGGTGAGCATCGCGCAAGTAGGGGACGTCCAGGGCAACTACCTCGGCACGCAGCAGATCAACAACGCGCTCAACGTGGTCACCAATCCGGCGACCGGGCAACCCGCCTGCGCGGCAGCCCTCAATGGCGATGACCCGAAATGCGTGCCGTGGAACATTTGGGCCCCGGGAGGGGTAACCCAAGCGCAGCTCAATTATCTCAGAGTTGAATCGAGCTACAACGTTCTGGCGACCGAATATATTGTACACGCCGACGCGACGGGTGATTTGGCCAAATACGGCATTCAAGTCCCAACCGCTTCTAGTGGTTTTGTCGTCAACGCCGGCGCCGAGTATCGAGACGAACGGTACGATCTCGATCCGGATTTCATTTTCGCAAACGGACTTGCCTCCGGCGGTGCCGGTGCGGTCGGCCCGATTCACGCCGGGTTCCACGTCGGTGAGGCATTTACCGAGATGAACTTGCCCATCATGGACGACAAACCGGGCGCCTATGCGCTCTCGGCGGATGCCGGGTACCGGTATTCGAACTACACCGACGGCTTCAATACGAACACCTACAAATTTGGGATCGAATGGGCACCGATCCAGGACATACGTTTCCGCGGCGGCTACAACCGTGCAGTCCGAGCGCCCAGCATCGGCGAGCTGTACGCCCCGAATACGGTTGGCGCGGGCGGGACGGCGGATCCCTGCTGGGGACCCGCCGTGGGTGCGACCCCCGGGGTACCTGGGACGGGCACGGTGAACGGCCACACGTTCGCCTTTTGCGCCAATACCGGCGTGACCCTCAATGAGTTCGGTCACATCCTCGCGAACCCGGCGGCGCAGATCAACACACAGGTGGGCGGCGCGACTTCGGTGGGCGGCACCCTCACTCCTGAAAAGGCCGACACTTACACGGCGGGCTTCGTGTTGCAGCCGCGCATGCTGCCGAATTTTGTCGCGTCCATCGACTACTACGACATCAAGATCTCGAACACGATTACCTCATTGAGTTCGAATACTGTCATCAACAATTGCGGTCTTACGGGCGACGCTAACCTTTGCAAGTTGATTAATCGCGGCACCGGTACGGGCTCGTTGTGGTTCAACAATAGCGATTTCGTCGTGACGAACAACACTAACATCGGTACCGTCACCACCAAGGGTGTGGACGTTGCGTCGCACTACTTGTACGACATCGGATCGATGGGCAAGTTGACGTTCAATCTGGCCGGGACCTACGTCAACAGCTTCGATACGCAGCCTCTGCCCACGGGCGGAACTTACGACTGTGTGGGGTATTTCGGAACCACTTGCGGTGCCCCTATCCCGAAGTGGCGTCATGTGTTGG
>Ga0210391_10004568_pt1 | contig 11499 bp, 7 predicted proteins | sample IncBWC12OmetaG_FD_160573 | JGI IMG/M metagenome (GOLD analysis project Ga0210391, IMG submission 160573) | Forest soil microbial communities from Barre Woods Harvard Forest LTER site, Petersham, Massachusetts, United States - Inc-BW-C-12-O ...
GGAGATCTGGAAACATTCGAAGCGCTGGAGTTTCTCCAACTGGGAATTCACGGGAAGTTGGCGCTTTGGCGGGCCCTGGCTGTAGCCGCCGCGACCGATCCTCGGCTAAAATCGACGGATTTCTCGCGCCTCGCAGGGCGGGCCAAAGAGCAAGAAAATAGCGTAGAACAGCAGCGCTTGGAAGCGGCACGAACTGCGTTCCGGCCGGCTCGAACATAGATGAGCGAATCACAAACGGAATCCTCGCGGAAAACGGGGCGCGGAGATCGACTCTATCGACCGTTTCCCCCTCTCACGTGGTGCGTTTGCCGTACAGCGTCACCTTCCCATCAGCTACAACCGCAACGTACCGCCCATCCTGGATAAATTGCATTACCTTTTTTCCAGATCTGGCGATCGTGGCCCATCGCGACTTGGTTTTGGGATTCTGCTCAATGCCGATAATAGAGTTTCCGTCAACGGCGAAGATGACTTGCCGAAGCATCCTAGCCTTGCTTCGGGTGACGGGATAATGCTCCGAACCCAGCTTTACCACCTCAGCTTCCTCCACGAGGGCTTGGCGCCACACGACAAGCAGAGTTTCCTCGAATGTTTCTTCCGCGAATTGTAGCGCTGTGTCTGGACTTTCTGAATTCATCGAGCCAATAGGCGACTAGCTTCACTATCCACTAGGAAGGTCTCGCCCGCAGTTGCGCCCGGCGCGGCGTAATTCATATTTCTAATCGGTTATATAAGACTGACAGCCGCAGATGGGCGAGGATCGGGCAGGAATCCGAAACGCGCCATTTCGTGCGCGGTCGTGGGTGCGGCGAACGGCCAAAGCGTTGCGCGCAGCCCCGGAAATCTGGGGTGAATTGGCGAAAGCGCTGGAGAAGAAGGAAAGAAGCGCGGGAACGGAGTGATTTTTACGGACGATCCGAGCGATACATATTTATGGACTTGTCTTCGTATGTCCCACAAGCGAGCGCCCGCAACGCTGCCGCGAAACATCTTGACAAAGGCTAGGGGCTACACTATAAGCCTGTTCAAGGAATAACCGGTTAGACTGTTTTAGCGCTTTCGCTCGCAAGAACGAAGAAGGTATCGCAGAGTGACAAGCCGAAGATCCGCCGGCTCGCAGGGTCCGATTCGACCGAGCATTAAGAAACTTGGGGGGTGGGGGATGCAAAGCACACGACTTGGAAAATATTTGAGCGTTTTGATTTTTGCACTGGCGTTGTTCACTTGCGGACGGCTGCTGGCCGGCGTGACCGCCAGCATTTCGGGAACGGTCACTGATCCAAGCGGCGCGGTAGTCGCGGGGGCGACGGTAACCGCGACCAACGTGGATACGGGCGTGGCCACCACGCTGACCACGAACGCGCAGGGCTTCTATTCCTTCCAATCGCTGCCGCTGGGCAATTACACCATCAACGTGCAGCAAAGTGGATTCAAAGGTTACGCGCAGACGGGACTGGTGCTGGATGTGAACTCAGCGCTGGTAATTGACGTGAAACTTTCGGTTGGCGCGACGACTGAGAAAGTGGAAGTTTTGAGCGACACTTTGCACGTTGATACAGAGAGCACGCAGATGGGCGAGGTGATCACCGGGAAAACGATGACGGATGTGCCGCTCGTGACCCGCAGCTATACCGATTTGCTGAGCTTGCAGCCTGGAGTGGCGCAGACGGCGTCACAAATGACGGGAGCCTTTGCCGGTCCGTTTATTTCGGCAGGCTTTGCTGCGCCGCTGGTGTCTGGCGACTTGAATTCCGGCGCGGTGTCCGTGAACGGCATGCGCGAATCGGAAAACGGCTTCATCCTGAATGGAGTGCTCGTGCAGGAGTTGGGATTTTCCGGCGCCGGAGCGATTCCGAATCTCGATTCAATTTATGAGTTTCGCATCCTGACCAACAACCCGGACGCCGAGTACGGTAACTATAGCGGCGGATTGATCAACGTGGTCACCAAATCTGGCACAAACGGCTACCACGGGAATCTTTTCGAATTCGTGCGTAACACGGATTTCGACGCCGCGAACTACTTCGATCAGGGACAACGTGGTGCCTATCACCAGAACCAGTTCGGCGGCACATTCGGCGGGCCCATCAAGCGCGATAAGATCTTTTTCTTCGCTGACTATCAAGGAAACCGGCTGATTCAGGGACAGACACAACGCATCACTGGAGCCCCGACCTCGGCTCTGGAAGGCGGAGACCTCTCGTCGGTAGCGGCGAGTCTAGTAGATGCACACGGGAATCCAACGACCGTACAGAGTTGTACTCCGCCGGCGCCGAATTGTAACGCGGCAGGTAATTGGGCAGCCGTACTGACCAATCAACTCGGATACACCGTTACGCCTGGCGAACGCTATTATTTTCCGGGATGCACGAGCACCGCCCAATGCGTTCTGCCGAATGCGACATTGTCGCCGACGGCCTTCAATCCAATCTCGGCAAACCTTCTTCCGTTCATACTGCCGGCGAATGGTACAAATAGTTCGGGCCTGCCGACCTTCACCACCAATTCGGGAGCAACAGATCTTAGCGATAACAAATTCAGCGGGCGAGGGGACGCCAACACCGGTTTCGGGCTGCTGACGGCCTATTTTTACTGGGACAAATTCAACCAGAACAGTCCCTATTGGCCCGGGAACGCACCGGTTTATCCGGGGTTTAACGTAGCTGGGAAGGGGCAGACATATAGCGTCGATCTGGGGGCCACGAAAACGTTCAGCTCTGCATCGGTAAACGAATTTCGCCTGGGGTATTTTCGCCTGGATACCTTGTTCAACCAACCTCAGGGCGGAAAGGGAGTAACGCTGGCGAGCCTGGGATTTGCGTCCGGCGCGGCGGGTGCACCGGGTATAGTGCCGCTGGTGCCTTCGCTGGAGGGCGTTCCAGAAATTGATTTCAATGACTTCGTGATCGGAGTCCCGAGCCGTCCGAACGGCTTGATCGATAACATCTACCAGGTGGTGGACAACTACAGCAGGATTGTGGGTACGCACACGCTGAAGTTCGGTGGACAGTATCACTACGACCAGCTGGAAGAAGACTTGATTGATAACGTTTCGAACGGGAACTTCTTCTTCGGAAGCAATTTCAACGGCCAGGCCAGCGAAACCGGGAGCGACTTTGTGGACTTTCTGCTAGGGGCGCCCAGTTCCTACGTGCAGGGGCAGTCGTATCCTTCATACGGCCGCAATTTCTATCTTGGATTCTATGGCCAAGATAGCTGGCGCGTGAAATCGAATCTGACGTTCAATTATGGATTGCGCTATGACGTCAGCGCGCCGTGGAAAGAAAAGTACAACCAAATTCAAACTCTGATTCCCGGGGAGCAGTCCGTTGTTTTCCCCGGTTCACCGACAGGGTGGGTATTCCCAGGAGATCCAGGTGTTCCGAGTTCGCTCGCGCCCACCCGTTGGAACAACTTTGCTCCCAGGTTGGGACTAGCCTATTCGTTCGGAGACTATGACGGTTTGCTTGGCAAGATTCTGGGCAAATCCGGGACCACGAGCATCCGCGCCGGCTGGGGAATCTTCTACAGCACGTTTGAGGGCGCCACGGACTTCAACGAAATTGGAGACGCGCCATTCGGAAACTACACGGGGCAGAACCAGCCAACTTTTGCCGCTCCGTTTACGAACCGATCCGCCGGCTCGTCGATTACCAACTTCTTCCCCGTAACCCAACCACCGCTGCATTTTTCCGCCAATCATCCTGCGAGCGGTCCACCGTTTGATAACTTGGCCGATTTCTTTAGCGCTTTTGGCACCATCGGCAGTTCGCCGGCGTTTTACAACAAGAACCGCCTGCCGTATGCGGAAGAATATGAACTGTCCATCGAACATCAGATCACCCGGGCGGATTTGCTGACCGTGAGTTACGTAGGGACCCAAGCTCACCGGCTGCTTTCTTCAGAATCCGCGAATCCGGGAAATCCGGCGACGTGCTTGGCTTTTGCCGCCCAAGGATGCGGACCGGGTGGCGAAAATAACGTCTACATTAATGGGACTACGGGCGCGTTCACGCTGGGGACTCGCGGGCCGTTTAGCGGCGTGGCTCTGCCGGCTGGCACTGCATTGCCTTGCGCTCCCGGCTGCGCGACGGTGCTCCCGAACGGGGACCTGGGAATTATCCCCTTCGGTAACGATTCGTATTTCATCACCGCGGGATCTTCTTCGTACAATTCCTTGCAAGTTAGCTACAAGCACACGACTGGACGTCTGCAGACCCTGATTGGTTACACCCTCAGCAAAGCGTTCGACGATTCCTCGGGGTACGGCGAGCAGATCAATCCGCTGAACCACCGGCTCAGCCGCGGGCTTTCCGCGTTTGACAGCACCAACAATTTCGTGGCGAGCTACAACTACACGCTGCCCATTGACAAGTTGGGCGGCCCGACACAGCTCACACACGGATGGGCCGTCAGCGGCATCACGAAATTTGCCACCGGACTGCCTGTCACGCTGGTCGAAACAGACGATCAATCGCTGCTCGGCACTGGCTTCGGCGGACCGATTACTCTGCCGGTGGACACGCCGCAAATTGTGGGACCACTGGATATCGCCAATCCGCGAAACACAGGCGGCCAATACTTCAGTCCGGCGGCGTTCGGGCCTTCCGCGTTGGGGACAGAGGGTGATGCCAGGCGCCGATATTTCCATGGGCCGGGGATCAACCAATGGGATTTTGCGCTGCTTAAAGATACGAAGATCACGGAACGCTTCGATCTGCAGTTCCGGGCTGAATTTTTTAACATCTTCAATCACACGCAGTTCTTGACACCGAGCGGGATCACCGGCTTCAGCGGGGGCGTGGCAACGTCGGCGTCGTTTGGGCAAGTTCCCGGGACTCTGCCGGGACGCATCGGGCAGCTATCTTTGAAACTGTATTTCTAGTCAGAACAGACGAAGGTGCAGATCGCAAGGCGGCACCCTGTGAAGACCGGACGGATGCGATCTGTCCGGTCTTCTTCGGAATTTGACGAGCGTCCGTGCGGGAATGCGGGCACTGCAAAGAGTACACATCCATGGCGGCCCCAGGCGTTCTGGCAGCGACGTTAGTGAAACCCGGGAAGTACGAGATATGCGAATACCCTCTGCCGGAACCCGCTGCTGGTTGTGTGCTGATTCGCATGGAAATGTCCGGGATTTGCGGGACGGATAAGCACACGTTTCAGGGTTACACCACGCAGTACGGCGGCCGCGCGCTGGAATTTCCGATTATTCAGGGACATGAAAACGTCGGAACGATTGCGGCGATTGGCGGAGACGGAAAGTACGCGGACTTTGAGGGCCTGGCGCTGCGCGAGGGAGATCGCGTGGTGGTGGGCGCGAACGTGGCGTGCGGCGAGTGCTATTATTGCCGGCACGATTTTCCGTATTACTGCTGCGAGAAGACGACGGATTATGGCAACAATCTGAGCGCGAAGAATCCGCCGCATCTTTTTGGCGGGTGGTCGCAGTACATGTATGTGGTGCCGGGAAGCTTTCTGGTGAAAGTACCGGACGATTTGCCTTCGGAAGTCGCGGTGCTGACGGAAATTTTCGCAGTGTCAGTGGGACTGGACCGAGCGAAGCAGATGTCCGCGTTCCCCAACGAGTCTTTTCGATTCGACGACACGGTAGTCGTGCTGGGCGTGGGCCCTTTGGGCATGTGTTTTCTGATGAAGGCGCGCATGCTGGGCGCGGGGACGATTATCGCAGTGGATAAATCCGAGTACCGCTTGAATTTTGCGAAACGGCTGGGCGCGGACTTCGCGGTTAATGTCGGAACGATGTCGAAGGAAGAGCGCCTGCGGATGGTGAAAGATTTGACGCACGGGCGCGGTGCGGACATGGTAATTGAGTGCGCGGGAGTGCCCGAAGCGGTGCCGGAGGCGCTGGAGCTGTTGCGCGTCGGCGGCTTGCTGGTGGAAGCTGGGAATTTTTCGGATTTGGGTGAAGTGCCGATTAGCCCGCATCGCCATATTTGCGCGAAAAATGCGCGGATTCTGGGTGTGGGCGGCGAAGAGCCCGCTGCTTACGGGCCGAGCATGCGGCAGATGGCGCGTTACATGAAGAATTATCCGCTGCGAGAATTTGTGACGCACCGCTATGGATTGCGAGATGTGGATGCGGCGATGAAGAAATCGGTGGAAGCGGAATCGATGAAAGTGGTGCTGGAACCGTGGCGGTAGGCGTGGCGGAAGTCGCGGAAAGAGTCGCGCGAGGGATTTTAATTTTTCTGGAAAAGAGGAAAGCATGAGCGCAATCAGCGAGAGATTTCTATTTGCTTCGGCACCCGATAGCTGGGGAGTGCTGGATTATCCCGGACCATCCTGGGAGCAATCTTACGAGAAGATGCTGGATGAGATGGTGGAAGCCGGTTACACGGGATCGGAGCTGGGTCCTTACGGATTTTTTCCCACCGATCCGAAGATTCTTCAGCCGCAGCTGGAAAAGCGCAAGCTGAAGCTGCTGGCTTCGTTTGTTCCGGTTAAGATGACGGATCCGGCGGCGAGCCAGGCGGTGATGGAAAGGATTCGCAAGGTCGGAAATTTGCTGGCAACTTTGAAGGCGCCGTTTCTGGTGATTGCGGATGACCAATCGCCAGAGCGTAACGCGTTTTCCGGACGCGCTTACGACAAAGCTTGCCCCACGCTGAACGCGGAGCAGTGGAAGCACATCGGGAAAATCGTGGCGGATGCCGAGAAGGTGGCGAATGAGTTTGGGCTGGATTTGGTGTTTCATCCGCACGTCGCGACTTACGTGGAAACGCCGGAAGAGTGTGAGCGATTTTACGATGCGACCTCGCACACGAATGTGGGGTTGTGCCTGGATACGGGGCATTGCGTTTACGGCTATGGCGATTCTGTGAAAGAGGCGGAGAAATATAAGAGCAAGCTGCGCTTCGTGCATATTAAGGATTGCAACACGGCGGTGCTGGAAGAGGCGCGGCGCAACAAGTGGACATTCGAAGAAGCGATTGAGCACAAGGTTTTCACCGTGATTGGGCAGGGCAACATTGATTTTCCCGCGTTTTTCCGGACGCTGGTCAAGAATGGGTATTCGGGATGGTCGGTGGTGGAGCAGGACGTGAAATTCGGCGCGACGCCGATTCCGCCGGCGCAGAGCGTCGCGGCGAGCTTGCGATATTTGCGGGGAGTCGTCAAGGATCTGGGAGTGGCGGCTGGAGCGCATTAGGCGCTGAGTTGGCGCTTCAGTTTGGCGGCAACGTTTTGCTGATCACAAGGCCGAGTTGATTAGGGAGAAGTTTGCATGCAGAAGCTGGGAGTCGGAGTGCTGGGCGTTGGGGAGATGGGCAAGCGGCACGCGGAGAATCTGCGGCGGCTGGTTCCGGAAGCGCGTCTGGTGGCGATTGCGGATGCGTCCGCGGAACGCGCGCGCGTGGTAGCGGAGGAACTGGAGATCGAGAATTACTACAGCAGCCTGGACGCGATGCTGGAGCGGAAAGATCTGGACGCGGTGCTGATCGCGACGCCCGATAAGTTTCACGCGCAGGCGGTGGAGATGGCGGTGCGCGCTGGCAAAGATGTGCTGTGCGAGAAGCCGCTGGCGCTGAATCTTTCCGATGCGCGCGCGGCGATTGACGCGGCGGCCAAATCCGGGCGGCGATTGCAGGTCGGTTTTATGCGGCGCTACGACCCCGCTTATGCGGCGGCGATGAAGCGGATTGAAGCCGGCGAAATCGGCGTTCCGGTGATTTTCAAATCGGTCGGGCGCGATAAGGATGCCGGTCCAATTGCGGCTTACGAGTCGCGCATCAACGGAATGCTTTTTTACACGAATACGATTCACGATTTCGATTTGGCGCGTTGGATGATGCAGGACGAAGTCAGCGCAGTACACGCGTACACCACGACGGCAATACGGCCGGAACTGGCGAAGCACGGAGACGTGGTGGCAAGCGTGGTGAACCTGACGTACCGGCGCGGCGCGATTGGGAACGTAGAGTCGCATTCGCAGGCGGTCTACGGATATGACGTGCGCACAGAAATCGTCGGATCGAAGGGCTCGATTTTTGTCGGCAGCTTGCAACAGGCGCCGGCTGTCTTTCTGTCGGCGAGAGGCGGCGAGCGGAGCTTGGCCGATCATTTTCTGACGCGGTTTGCGGATGCTTATCTAGCCGAGGTGCGCGATTTTGTGCACAGCATGCTGCACGGTCTTGCGCCGCGGGTAACGGGCGACGACGGACTGAAAGCGCTGGCGATCGCGGTGGCGGCTGAAAAATCGCACCTGCAGGCGAAACCGGTTGAAGTGGCGCTTACCGATGTGCGGGCCGCATCGTGACGCGCGACTCTGGGCGATAACAAGATTCGGCGAACGGACGGAAAATATGACGCGTAGCACTGGAACTGCTTACAAAAGCCCCTTGCACAAAATGACGCAGACCACTCCCACCTGTTTGTGGAACGATTCCGCTTCTATCGAGGAGTTGACGTACTCGATCGAGCATGGCGCGGTGGGCGCAACGTGCAATCCGGTGATTGTGGTGGGAGTGCTGAAGAAGGAGATGAGTTTCTGGAAAGCGCGCATTCAGGAGTTGATCAAGGAGCTGCCTACCGCGACCGAAGAGGAGATCGCCTGGCAACTGGTGCGCGAGATTTCCATACGCGGCGCCGCATTGCTGAAGCCGATATTTGACGCGCAGCTGGGCACGAACGGCCGGCTCTCGATTCAGACCGACCCGCGACTTTTTCGTGACAGCCAGGCGATCGTGAAGCAAGCGATGGAATTCAGCGCGCTCGCACCAAACATGATCGTAAAAATTCCTGTGACGCGCGCGGGAATTCCGGCAATCGAAGAGGCTACGTATCGCGGGGTGAGCATCAACGCGACCGTGTCCTTCACCTTGCCGCAGTGCATCGCCGTGGCCGAGGCAGTGGAACGCGGCCTGCAGCGGCGCGCGAAAGAAGGCAAGGAAATCGCAAACATGGGTCCGGTGTGCACGCTGATGGTGGGGCGTCTGGACGATTGGCTGAAGGTCGTGATGGAGAAAGAAAATATCGCGATCGATCCAGGCTATCTGGAATGGGCGGGCGTGGCGGTGCTGAAGAAAGCGTACCGGATATTTCGCGCAAGGGGTTACCGTATCCGACTACTTTCGGCGGCATTTCGCAATCATATGCACTGGAGCGAATTCATTGGCGCCGACATGGTGATTTCGCCGCCCTACCCGTGGCAAGTCCGATTCAATGCGAGCGACATCGAAGTGCGTTCGCGAATTGATGAGCCGGTGCGCGCGGAGATCGTCGAGGAACTTTCCCGGAAATTCGCGGATTTCCGGCGCGCGAATACCGAGGGCGGATTGACCGTGGAGGAATTCGATACTTTCGCGCCGACGCGGCGGACTTTGCGGCAGTTTATTACCGCGTGCCACGATTTGGATGGAGTGGTGCGCGACATTTTGATTGCGAATCCGGAAGCATAGTGGCGCAGCGTACCGGCGGGTGCGGCCGCGCAGGCACGGCAGACATCAGCTAAATTCAATTTTGTAACAGGAGATTCGCACGTGGGAAAACTGGCGATTACCGGCGGTGAACCCGTACGCAAAACACCTTTTACACCGTGGCCTGTGGCCACGAAGGAAGAATTCGCCGCGCTGGAAGACGCTTTCACCAGCTTGAAGTGGGGCGGGCAGCCATTCCCCGGAAAATATGCGGACGCGTTTGCGAAGAAATTCGCCGCATTCCAGAGCGCGAAGTACGGCCAGTGCGTGAGTACCGGCACGGTGGCGATCGAGGCGTGCCTGAAAGCGATTCAGATTCGTCCCGGCGACGAAGTGATTGTGCCGGCCTACACGTGGGAAGGAACGGTGGGGCCGGTGCTGCTGCTGAACGCTGTGCCGGTATTCGTGGACGTGGACCCGGATACATATTGTCTGGACACGAAGCTGATCGAGCAGGTGATTACTCCGAAGACGAAGGCGATTCTGCCCGTCCATCTGGGGATGCGCTTCGCCGATATGGACGAAATTTTGCGCATCGCCAAGAAACACAATTTGAGAGTGATCGAAGATTGCGCGCACGCCCATGGCGCGATGTGGAAGGGGCAAGGCGCCGGCTCGATGGGAGATTTGGGAGCGTTCAGCTTTCAGTCGAGCAAGCTGATCACGTCCGGAGAAGGCGGTGCGGTGATCACCAATACGTTGGAATATATGGAGCTGGTGCAGAGCTACATCAACGCGGGGAGAGCGAGCCTGACGGATCAATATCATCACCGCATTATCGGGTTCAATCACCGGTTGAGCGAACTACAGGCCGCGGTGCTGGGTCCGCAGCTGGAGCGGCTGCCGCAGCAAGCCGCGACGCGCGAAAAGAACGTAAAGCATTTCGAGTCGCGCTTGCAGAAATTGCCTGCAATCAAAATGCTGAAGCCCGATCCGCGGATTACGCGCCTGGCGCCTTACGGTTTCATGTTCAAATATTTTGCGAATAAGGCGAATGATATTCCGCGCGCGGCGTTTGTGGGTGCCCTGCAGCTGGAAGGCATTCCCTGCGATGGACTTTTCTACGAGCCGGTGTACAAGAGTTCGTTGTTCCCTTTGCAGCCCGAGGACTTCCCTGCTCTGAGTTGGGGGCGCGAGAAACCTTTGGATCTGCGAAATATGTATTCGTGTCCGGAGGCGGACCGCGCCGCTTATCACGAGGCGGTTTGGTTTCCGCATCAGTTGTTTGTGGGCAGCGTGGCCGACGTGGACTCGATTGCGGATGCGATCGAGAAAGTTCTGGCGGGCAGCGATGAATTGCGTGGTTTGGATCATAAAGCGATTCGAAATCAGAGACTGGGGCGGGCGGATCGCGAGAGTTAGGCGGAGCGGAACCGCGACAGCATCCGACGCCGGCGTTTCACGTTCTCTGGAGATTTCCACTCAATGGGTGCAGGTAAAAAGGTTGGGTTCGCGGTAGTAGGCCTCGGAACCATCGCGCAAGGGTTTGTCCTGCCGAGCTTCGCCAGGTGCAAGAACGCAAAACTGGTAGCGGTGGTCAGCAGAGATAAGGATAAGGCCACCCGCGTGGCGCGCAAATTCAAAGCAGACGCGCACTACAGCAACGAAGAATACACGGCATGCCTGGCGAATCCTGAAATAGACGCCGTTTTCGTGGCGACTCCGAACGGCCTGCATGAGTGTTTCACGGTGCAGGCAGCACAAGCCGGCAAACACGTGCTGTGCGAGAAGCCTCTGGCAGCCACTGCGGAGCAGGCCGCGCGGATGGTGGAAGCTTGCGGGCGAAACCGCGTGCTATTGATGACCGCGTACCGGAAATATTTCGAACCCAGCACACTTTACTTGAAACAATTGATTCAGAATGGCGATCTTGGCCGGATCGACGTGATACACACGGCGTTCAGCGAGTTATATTCGCCGGGCAAGTCGTTGCCGTGGCTGGTGGATTCGCATCTGGCGGGCGGCGGTCCGCTGATGGATTTGGGGGTGTATTGCGTGAACACCACGCGCTGGCTGGTGGGAGAAGATCCGGTGGAAGTAAGCGCGCAGAGCTGGGCGCGCG
>Ga0210391_10004570_pt1 | contig 11493 bp, 4 predicted proteins | sample IncBWC12OmetaG_FD_160573 | JGI IMG/M metagenome (GOLD analysis project Ga0210391, IMG submission 160573) | Forest soil microbial communities from Barre Woods Harvard Forest LTER site, Petersham, Massachusetts, United States - Inc-BW-C-12-O ...
AAAGATAGCTGTGTCCTTCCAGATGGCGCTGTGGGAGACAGCGTCGACGATTTGTCCCAAGGCCAAATCGTTGTCGGCCACATAGGACTCGAGCAGCGGATACCCGTCCCCGGGGCGGGGGCCGGCGGTGTGATCGTTACCCAGGCGCATGACGATCATCGCTGGAACATCGCCGGTAGACAGGCGAGCGCCGAAGTCCTTGAGAAACTCGCTCGCACGAACGATGTCAGGAATGCCCATGTTAGCGGTGGGAAAATTCCGATCTGTCGCGGCAAACACCGGCTGGGGGACGGGAGCGTTCAGGAACAAGCGCTGCCCTTCGGGCTCGGACCCAACCATCTCATCCATGCCTTCCACTTCGAGCGACTCGCCGTAGTTCAGAACTCTGAGTCCGTTGTTGCTTACATGCTCCCAGAGCGAGCCGAACTCCGGCTCGTCTTCGGGCATAGGGCCATCTGTGGCTCCTCCAAGAGCACGCCGGCCGGGCGCTTCGCTGAATGGATTACCGTGCCTGCGGCCGCCATAGGTCGCCGGCCACGCCTGCGCCATCCACGGTGTCGGTGCGATCCCGATGGCCCAGCGATGACCATCGACTGAGACGTCGCTGTCGGTGAAGTAATGGTCGCTGGTGGAAAAGCGCACAGCCATGGCATGTGCGTTCGGGGTGACGTGCAGATCCTGCATGGCGGGATCACCCTTTACTTGCCCGTGCATGCCGTAGCGGGCAACGGCGGGATCTCCATCCGCTCCTTCAAGGTCGCCAAAAACATCATCAAAGGTGCGGTTCTCGCGAATGATGAGAAACACATGCTTCAGACCTGGAAGGGGACTGCTCTCCCGGCGGGCAATCGTGTTGTCGCGGATGACGGTCGCTGTCTGCGCTTCTGCATTCTCTGCATCGCTGGTGGGTACGGCGGAGATGCTGCCCAGTTCCAGCTCTCCAATGTACGCGCCATGAAGGGCAGGATTGAATTTGCTGCCCGCGTTGGGGCCGCTTCCTTTGCCCTTGGAGTTGGCGACATAAATCGTGTTTCCGTCTGGAGAGACCATGACTGCGGAAGGGCTCCAACCCACGGGTAGATGGCCGAGTACGCTGTTGCGGGTGGTGTCAACGACTGCCAACGCATTGATGCCTGCTTCGGTTACGTAAAGGCGGCCGGCGGTGAGGGCGAGTCCACTTGGCATGACGCCACGCAACGGAACGCCTTCCCGATCCAGGAATGGAGGGCCGGTAAATGGACTGACTTGAATTTGTGCCTGCAGGCTGTGCCCATCGGCGCTGATGACTGCGACGGCGTCTTCGTGCGCCAGGGCAACGTAGACCGCGCCGTCATTTGCCACCACTGCTGAAGGGGCGGCGCCTCCCACTACACGGCTCGCGGGCGTAATCGATGTTCCCAACCGCAGCGAGGCGACATGGCGGGCTCTGACGCCAAGGTCGTAGGTCCACATCGAACTGCCCCGCACACTGTTGGCATCGCCCAAGCCTGCAATCTGCCGCCCTTCGACCGAAGTTCCCTCCTGTGCGGCGGCGGAAGGATAACCGAAGGGCGGAAAATGGAGGCCACTGTGTAAGCGGTCGGCGTTGTCAGCTCCAGGAATTGTCTTGTATTCGAATAGCCCGGAGTTCGCAACATAAAGACGTTTGTTATCAGGACTCAGGCACAGGGCGATTGGATTGACTCCCGTTTTGAGGCTCGCCGTCCTGGTCCTGGTCGCGGTATCGATCACCACCACTCGGAAGTTTGCCTGGTCTACTACGTACAAACTGCGGCCATTCTTTGAGAGCGTGAGCGCTGCAGCAAAGCTCTCCTTGTAGATATGGCCTTGCGATGCGCCGTTGAGGCTGATCCGCGCTATCTTTTTCCAATCGGCGGTGGACATCACGTCCACTGCGCCGGTGTCGCCGGTGGCCACATACAGCAGTTTGCCGCTGGGTGAGTAAGCTACACCTGCATACAATTCAACTCCAGGAACGCTGCGGAACCCGCGTGGAATCTGCGTTACCTTGCGATCCGCGTTCGCGGGATGGTCGATTACATTCAGGGCGAAGGGAAACCCCAGCGATGGCGCTATCAATTGCTGCCCATCGGGCCGCACGGCTAGCGCTAAAGGAAAGGGGGCAACCGTTATCCAATCCCCCACCGGGGTAATTTGCCTCCCATTGGGGATGGTCGTCGCTGGTTGCGTCTGGGCAGACAAGGATGCGGAAAGGAGCGCAAGCAGAATCAGCAGGCAGAAATTTCCAGGACGCGCCCGAGAAAAACATTTCCATTCGGTCCGTCGAAAATAAGCTACGAACTCCAGACGTTGAGTGGGTGGCCCAGGTCTCGCTTTTGAGACCTGGGTGCTCCGGCCAGTACCTATTTGCGAGAGAAACCCAGGTCTCAAAAGCGAGACCTGGGCCACCCACTCAACATTCGTTCGCGCCATTTTCATCCTGACATCATCTTGTTTGACCGGCCGTCTTCTGGTGAATCTCTTTCGCGACCAGCTCGTACTGGTCTGAGGCGAGGTAATCGACGTGGGCAGCGATGGCCGCGCGCCAGCGCACGCGAGCTGTATCGAGCGCGCCGAAGTTGTAATCATGGAACCAGCCATTGCAACTGAGCTGCGCCTTGGTTGCCCCGTCGAGGGTATAGAAGCGTATCCAAAGGCCGTTGCTATGGGCTCGTTCCACAAGTGCGCGGAGCCGATCCATTTTTGCCGGCGTCCATTCCCCCGCGTTTGGCTGGCCGCCAGGTTCGACCACCCTCCACGGATTGTTCCACCAGCGCCGGTAGTTGGTAGCCTTTCCGGGATCCAGGACTTCGGGTGCGGCAGACGGTTCCTTGTCTTCGGTGTGAATGGCGCCGAAAAGCAACACAGGGTCGCCGGTTTTCAGCTGATCGTAGAACACGGTTTGTTGTGCGTCGGGTTCGCCTGTCAGCACCAGGACCGGCTTTACGTCGAGCGGCTGGACCTCCGCATCGTCGGCTCCTTTAACCGTTGTCGTCAGCCAGGACTGGTACTTGCGCAACAGAGCCAGTACCGCCGCCAGATGCTCCGGCTTGTCATCCTTAAAGTCCAGATTGAGCGTGATGAGGGGCCAGTTGCCGTGGTTACCTTCCTGCAGTGCCTTTTCTACGATGGGGCGAACGCGCTCGAAGAAATATTGATCCATGGTCGGCTCATTGCCGTAAGTGGGTTCGCCGTGGGTGACAACTGACCAGCTGCGCCCAGTCTTGGGATCGGTATGCCAGGCGAGATCCTGTTCGATGGCTAATGGAGTGCCCGCCGAAACAGCACGATCGATTCGGTCGCCCCACCACTCGAAGTAGGGATAACAGTTGTGCGCATCCATGACCGTGCGCGAACCAGGATGCGACTGCTGCGCATACAGAGACACGGAGCACATCAGGAGAGCCAGCACTCTTTTGAACATGGTCTTGCTAATCCTCTGGAAAGTTAATGTAGAGCGGACTACTCATCAGCTCAGTGACGCCGCTCTCATCGTGTACTTCAACACGGACCCAGTGTCGTCCTGCGCCCGCGTTAATCGTAATGTTCGCAGTGTCTCCCTGCAACGGGAGGGGTGCGTTTGAATCGTCGCCGTCCAGCAGCAGGTGAACCACAGATCCCCTGGCTGCAATCGCATGTATGCTCACGTGAATTGGAGTTGCCTGGGCTGTGTGCAGCGTGCCACCCATCTTTGCCGAAGCACCCTCCGCTTCGGCCTCGAAGTCCAGTGTCTTGTCCCGCGAAGCTGTCAGGTCGACAAAGGTACGGCCGCGGCGAATCGCATCCAGGATCGCGGGTACGGAAAGCTCATCGGCTTCAACTGCTGTTGCGGGCCAGCCAATCGCGCTCTCGTCCCCTGGCGGTATGGTCGCGTTGTGATTGTCGCTGCCACCAACCGCCGCCAGGCGGTGGCCGGCACGCAGTTGCGAATCCCAGTACTTCGCGCTCGAGAACATGACTTCCCCGTAGTTGATCACTTCCAAGGCACTAAACAGCCCCATGTCCGCGTCCGCAGGCGGCATCCAGCGGCATCCCATGCATTCTTCGCCTTCCGGAGCCTCGGCATGGTTTATCGAGGCGATGCCGCCCTTGGCACGTGCGTCTCGCAGCATGCTGTTGAGGTCAACCCGCCAGTCGATGAATTGCGTCACCCCAAATACATTGAAGTGCCCGTGGAACGTCGTCATTTCACGCCCCGGGATCAGTAGCAGGTGATCGAAGTAGGGCTGCAACTCGCGTTCGTCTGCATAGTGTGAGTCTGTGTTGTGGTCAGTGATGGCGATGAAATCCAGGCCGCGAGCCGCTGCCGCTTGCACGGTGAGAAAGAGAGGACAGGGCACCTTCTGACCGCTTTGGCTCTTACAGCTGCCATCGCTTTGGCCGGTATGCATATGGAGATCGCCGCGATACCAGCGCGTCCCCATAGCCAGAGGCTGCACCGTGAACGCCGCGTCTTCTGCGCGCGAATTGAAGTGTATTTCCGCCGTGTAGTGTGAAACCACCTGTGGACGCATGTTCGGCACGGCAATGATGAGCCGCCATTCTCCTGCGGGAATCTCCCCCGGGAGATAGGACGGCGTTGCATCGGTCTCGCCAATTGTGAAATGGCTTTTGTTCCCGCCACTCTCGCCACGAAAGCGATGGGGGTCGGCGATGCCGAGATCCAAAGTAGCGCGCTGATCCCTCGCGGTGTAGTGAAAGTCGACGCTGATGCGGTGGACGCCGGCAGGGACAGTAAACGGGACGTCAAAGTATGTCTTATGCTGCGCTCCCTTGACGTCGCCTGTGAGTACCAGATCCTGTTGCGCAAGGCCCCAGGGGGTAAGAGCAAAAAGGACAAAGCACAGACTCCAGCGCTTGATGATGTCCAAGCCAGCTCCTCAACCGAATAGTTCTGAGATTCCAGATCTCCCAACAAAGCGTTGGGAGATCTGGCGCACCCAGAATTAGAAGTCTACCCGGAGAGCAAATTGCATGACCCGGGGATCACCCGACAACGAAGTAATCTGTGACGCGGCCCCGGTGCTTACATCTCCACTGGGCGCGGCGAAGAGCGGGTGATTGAGGACGTTGAAAACCTCCCAGCGGAACTCGGCTTTCAGGCTTTCAGTCACCGGGAAATCCTTGACGAGCGAAGCATCAAAGACATCGGTGGCGGGCGAGTTGAGGGAGTTGCGAGTACCGTTGCCAATCACCCCATTGCCGGCATCGGCAAAAGCATCGCTCAGGCCTGCGCTATAGGGCTTGCAGCCAGCGGTGCCGCTGGAATAAAACCAGCAAGATGGCTTGTTGATGTAATGAACGTTGCCGACCTTATTTGGAACAGCGGTTGCGTAGCCATAAGGGTCCAGCAGGCTGCTTTCGCTGCCCCAGGTCGCGGTAAAGGGCACGCCGCTGTAATACGTGTACACGCCGGAAGTTCGCCAATTCCCCAGCGCCCATGACAACGGGCCGGTATTTAACATGCTCTTCCCTTTTCCAAACGGCAATTCGTAAACGTAACTGACGCCGACTCGCTGCGGAGTGTTGAATTCGCTCGGCCCATACCATGAGCTCTGGTTGCGGCCGTTAGGCGGGCCGCCGGGATTGTTCTCCAACTCCTCAGGCGTGTTGTCGAGGCTGCGCGAGTAGGTGTAGGCCGCGTGCACGCTCAACCCGTTCGACATCTGATGGGTCAGGCTTGCCTGCAACCCGTTGTAGTTGCCGTAACCGATAGGGGCCGTGTATTCCACCTGCCCGAAGTTAGGGTAAGGGATGGTGGAAGTAACGACATTATTGACTATGAGGGGCTGATTGAAATCGTATATCAGGTTATTGTGGGTAGACTTGGTGCCGACATAATCCACCTCGCCCAGCCATCTGCCCGGCAGTTCCCGCTGGACGCCCAGACTCCACTGCTGAACCATCGGCTCCTTCTTCTCCGGATCCACAGCGCGGATGTGAAACTGCTGCAGAGCGTTCAGGTTGATGGTGGAGGGGTCGAGAAAGTTTGCCGGAAAGCCAACCTCAGGCTGAAGCACGGGCACGGTGGTGCTGGACGGAGTCTTATTGACCAGGAACGGAGGATTCAGCGCCAGTTGGTTCTCGCTGCCGATCCGTTCCAACAACGTGTAATAGACACCATAGCCGGTTCGCACCACAGTCTTGGGATCTATCGAGTAAGAAATACCGATACGAGGACCGAAGTCCGTGGTCGCCGGATTTACCAGCGAGCGATTGCCCACTGAGCCGCCGGTGGCAAAAGTCAGGGAGCCTGCGCCGTCAGGATTGAAATTCGCCAGCTCGTTCTTGCCCTCGTAGGGTGGAGTTCCGAAGTCATAGCGCAGGCCGAGGTTCAGAGTGAGCTTCGGGGTCACTTTCCAGTCGTCTTCCACAAAGCCGGCTGCCATCCAGAGCCGCTGGTCTACGAAAAATACATTGGTTAACTGCGTATAGTACGGCGCCCCGAATAATCCGTCAGCGTAGTCGGTGATGCCCGAGGGATTGCCTACGCCGGAGAAAACACCGGAGAAAGAAAGGTCACCGCGCGTTCCCGGTTCGTCCTGGAAGATATTGCGCATCGGGGCAAATATATTGACCCCGAATTTAAAGCTGTGCGGTCCCCTGGTCCAGGAAACCGTGTCGTCAAACTGGTACAGCATGGGCACCTGGGACTTGGGTAGAAAGTCTGGCGAGCCAAGATAGGTGTGGTTATTGAATGCCGTGAGCGATACGCCGCCCCCGATCGCCGGATTGGCGGGGATGCCGGGAACAAATTGTCCTGCTGTTTGCGGTAGATCAAAAGGCTGCTGCTTGCCGAAGGAAGTGTCTCGCACCCAACCAAAGCGGAAGTCGTTGAGCAGAGTCGGCGCAAAGATGTGGGTCCAACCTAATACGAAGCTCGACCCTTTCAGGGCCTGGTTGCCCCAGGCCGAGGTGCCGGTGCCGTCCGCCAGGCCGCCAAAGTAGCCTGGGATTTGGCGCGTGCGCGTGAAGTAGTTGTAGCGGCCGAAAATGGTGTTGTTCTGCGATGGTGTCCAATCCACGCGGCCGTCATAGCTGCTGTTGAAATCAGTGGCTGCGCCGGTGCGGGCGAAGTTGTTGAACTCGGGATAGGTGGCGCCGCCTTGCTTGTCGTTAGGCTCAGGGAAAAGCGCGATCAGCTTGGCCACGGCTGTGTCGATCTTAGCGGTCGGATCGCTTGGGAAACTGTTGTTCACCAACGGAACACAATTGGTTGCGGTGTAGGGTGCGGAGCAGGTGGAAAGGTTGTAGACGGTGGCGTACGGAGACACGCCGGCATTGGCAGCCGCGGTGGTGCTGAAATCGCCGATACGCTCATTGTCCAGAGGAACGGTTGAGATACGCGACAGACCCTGCTTGATCCGCGTCCCTTCGTAGTTGAAGAATCCAAAAACGCGATCCTTCTTGATGGGGCCGCCAAAGCTGCCCCCATATTGATTCTGATTGTTTTCCGGCTTCACGTTCGTCGTTTGCTTGGTGAAATAGTCGAACGAGTCGAAATACTGGTTACGCACATAATAGTAGGCAGCGCCGTGAATGTTGTTGGTACCGCTGCGTGTGTTCACTGACACCACGCCACCCGGAGAGCGGCCATATTCGGCAGAATAAGGACTGGTGATCACATTAAATTGCGCGATCACATCGACCGACGGGTGCGAGGCCTCGGTGCTGAGTTCCTGCACATTTTCTGAGAACGTATTGTTATCGATTCCGTCGAGGATGAAGTTGTTTTGCAGGGAGTGCACTCCATTTACGTTGAAATCTCCCGTGCGGCCGGCGGAGGTTGCACCGCTCTGGTTGGTGTAGCGGGCGATTTGAACGCCAGGCACGACGCGCAGCAGATCGTCCCAGTTGCGCAGGTAAAGCGGCGTCTGTTCAATCACATCACTGGTGACCAGCATACCGATCGAGGCATCGTCGCGCTGCAGGTCAAGCCCGGTGGCGTTGACCTCGACCGTCTGATTGGCTGCCCCGACAGTCAGGCGCAAATCAAGCCGAATGCGTTCGCCCACTCCAATTTTCACCTTTTGCTCAACCTGCGAGAAACCGTTAGCAGATGCGGTCAGGGTGTAGTTGCCAATGGGTAGATCGGGCAGCGAATAGGCGCCGTCACCTAGGCTTTTGCTGGTGCGGCTGTAGCCTGTATCCGCGGAGGTTACGGTTAGCTCTGTGCCGGCGACAGCGGCGCCGCTCGAGTCCAGAACCAGCCCACTCAGTGAGCCGGTGTTGACCTGTGCCTGCAGGATGCCAGCGGATAGAAGGAAACAGGACAGGAGCAATCCTGCCACGATACCCAGCGACACTTGCACTTGCCTGATGGTCGTCAGGCTGAATTTTATTTTAAGGTTCACGATGGCGCTCCGGAAGTGTTCGAAATGAGGTCTGGCTGCTCGCCACTCTAAGCCGGGCGCCTGCGCCGGTGGAAGGTGTGCAGAGCACGTGTACCCGGGGTATACACGTGTGTGCTGCCCTCGTAGCTGTTGCAAATTCAGCGGCTTGCCGCTTTGTGAAATTCTGGCAAATCATCCAACTGCTCTTGCGGTAACGACATCAATTTACCTATCGTTAATGGTGAACTTCTAGGCTGATGAAACCGGGCCAGCTTCATTTTGCTCATCGCTATGGAAAAGACCGGACTGGAGCAAGCCGTCAGCACCCACTTTGTCTCGAGCGTCGAACCCCGGCGACATGCGCCCGAGTTGGAGGACGATCCACGCTGGCATCTCGCACAACGCATTGTCGACAGTCCGCAGTTCTGCAAGTCGCCGCGCCTTTCCCAATTCCTTCTCTATATCGTTGCGAAAACCATTGCGGGTCGGCAAAACGAGGTCACCGAACAGCAGATCGGGGTCCACGTGTTTGGCCGTCCACACGGCTATCGCACAGTCGACGACAACATTGTCCGCAGCTATGCGCGTCAGCTGCGCAAGCGCCTGACGAAATATTTTGCCAGTGACGGAATCGACCACGAGATCCGAATAGAGATTCCGCTTGGTAGCTATCTGCCGGCGTTTACTTCGCCGGCGTTGGAAAAGAAGGTGCTTGCGATGCCGGCGGAGCTCGCTCAGGACCAGCCAAGGCCGGCAGCTTTGGCTACACACTCAGTTGCGTCAAAGTGGGGCTGGCCGCGCCTGTTAACTCTGTTCGTTTATAGCGCTGGTCTCATCTGGCTCACGTGCGTGGTGCAGTCGCGGATCGTCGCAGCGCGCTACTCCACAGAACCGGCGCAGTTGCTATGGAAAGCCATGCTGCAAGGCCCGGGCGACACCTTCATTGTTCCGCCAGATGCCGGGTTGAATCTGATCGAAGATCTGTCGCATCAACCGTTGCCACTGGCAGACTACCTCAAAGCTGATTACCTTGACCGGCCGTTGCCAGGTGTCGATACACACAGCGAGTCCGACTTACGATCCCAGCAGCTCACCGACTTCATCAACCTGCAGATGGTTGCTACCCTGGCGCGCCTGCCTGAATTCAATCCTGGACATGTATTCCTGCGGTTTCCGCGAGATCTCCGTTTTGACGACCTGAAGCGGGCAAACGCGATCATCATCGGCTCGTCGTGCAGCAATCCCTGGGCTGTCATCGCGGACGGTACGACGAACTTTCGCATCCAGTGCAATCCCGGCATGCAGGGCGCCACGGTGGTGAACAGTAAGCCGCAACCAGGAGAAGCCTCCTCATACTACAGCCACTGGAATGAACCTATTCACGAAACGTACTCGGTTATTATTTTCGCTCCCAATCTAAGCGGTTATGGGAGCTTGCTGATGTTGGGCGGGTTAGACGCGGCAGGGACACAGGCTGCGGGGGAAGCGCTCATGCGATCTGAGGCCATTACTCCCATCCTCGAACAGGCCCGGCGGCCGGATGGTTCTCTCGCCCCGTTCGAGGTGTTGCTGCGTTCGACAAGTATCCAGGCAAATGCGACCGACACCCAGGTGATAGCCAGCCGTATTCACTAGGCGGGCGAGGCCGCGGAAATTCGGGACGGGCCGGGAAAGGAAACCGCGGGTCCCTCTACTGCTTTCCCGGGATTTTTGCGTCCGGGCAAGGTGCACTGCAGATCCCTCTGCTGCGCTCGGGATGACAAGGAGAGGGCGGTTACTGACTTATAATTCCGCGCGTCGGATGGCAAGGAAGAACTCCCGAACCGACTCGCAGACTTTCAGTGAGTAATCACTCTCCCCTTGTCATCCCGAGCGCAGCCGAGGGATCTCTAGTGCGCCTCGCCCGGACGCAAAAATTCCGGGAAAGCAGAGGAGGGACCCGCGGTTCTTTTCCCAGGTACTCTCACATCCTGCAAAGCAAATCAGTTATGGCCCGCCCCTGCTATGCCCATGGAGAATTCGTCGTACCTTAGGAATAGTTGTCTGCGGGAGATCTGGATTGACTGATTTTCGCAACTTGCTTCTGGGTATCAGCCTGGCGCTCTTCCCGATTGCTCTTTGCGCTCAGTCCGGTGCCTACTCGGGGTCGCCCGAGTACCAGAAGATGATCGAAGAGCTGCGTGCCCCGTCGCCATCGTTAGCGTATATCGCAACCGGGCAAAGACAGCTTCCCGATCAAGCGTTACCCGTTCACGTTCGCGATAAGGGTCCACTGCTTCAACTGCGCACGAAAGCGATCGAAATTACCGTCGACAAATCCAAAGCGACACTCACCCTGGTCAACCTGCTCACCAGCGCAACCTGGGTGTTCTCGTTTGCGCCAGTACCGCCAGCACAACAAGTCAGCATCCAACGGCAACAGGGTACATGGTCAATCGCGACACCTGGCGCCGGCGCCATCAAGGTCGAGTTCCTGCATCCCTCCCTGGTCAGGCTTGCGTGGACGGGGCCGGACTCGCTCAAGTTGCATACGGAAGGGGCAACCCCGATTTTCGGCCTGGGAGAACGATTCTTCCAGGCGGGACTTGCCGACACCCACCTCGATGTGCGGCCGGCCGACAAGTCAGGCGAGCCTGGGCACAATTGGGTCTACGTGGCCATTCCGTTTGTCTACACACCCACGGGGTTGGGGTTGTACGCTGACACGATCCTCGATACCCGCTTCAGTTTCAACCAGGCAGGCTCCTCCTTCGACTTCGAGACGGCGAATCACGCGATCACTTTTTACCTGATGTGTGGCGCGGATGGAAAGGCGATCCTGGAACAATACACCGGGATCACCGGACGGCCTCAAAACCCGCCCTTGTGGACCTTCGGTCCCTGGATCAACGCAGTGCAGGGAAAAGATGCTGTGCTCAATTTGGCGCAGAGAGTCCGCGAAGAAGGCATCCCGGCGAGCGCACTGTGGGTTTTCGATGAGTTGGACGAGCCCAATAACCTAGGTTGGCCTTTCTGGTTTTCCAGCTACTATGGCGATGCCCGCGCGTTCAATGATGAGTTGCATGCCAAAGGATTTAAAGCTTTGGGCTACGTGCATCCTTATGTCCGCGAGCAGATGCTGCCCTACCCTATTCCAAGCGAAGCCTATCAAAAAGGTGTA
>Ga0210391_10004573_pt1 | contig 11491 bp, 8 predicted proteins | sample IncBWC12OmetaG_FD_160573 | JGI IMG/M metagenome (GOLD analysis project Ga0210391, IMG submission 160573) | Forest soil microbial communities from Barre Woods Harvard Forest LTER site, Petersham, Massachusetts, United States - Inc-BW-C-12-O ...
TAGGTCAGAACTGAATCACTAGCTCTCTTCTTGCTCAAGCGCACAAGCAGATTAGCCATCTCGGCGCGAACGCAAGAACTTGGCTGGCACGCCAGCAACGATGGCGAACTCGGGAACATCATGAGTGACGACTGCGCCGGCACCTACGATAGAATTCGCGCCGATCCTGACTCCCGGCAAGATACTGGCGTTCATCCCGATATCGGCCCCAAGACCAACGAAGACAGGCTTGATCACTAAGCTGGTCGCAATGATCGGAGCCTCGAGCGGTTCGCCCGTATGGGCTGAGCCCAAAACCTTCGCGCCGGGGCCCCAGCCAACGTAATCTTCGACCTCGAGATTTCGCGCATCGAAATAAGCCTGAGGGCCAATCCAAACATGATTGCCGATCTTGCAGGTACCGTCGTAACGCCCTTGAATCATGGCCTGTGCACCGATGAAAACAGCGTCGCCGAACTCCATGGTTTCCGGGTGTTTAAAGACAACTCCGGGGCCGACTTGAAGGCCATGGCCAACCTTTTTCGCCATCGCACGAACCAATACCCGGCGCATGACATAGTCGAACAAGCCTTCGCCCTCACGGTGGCGCGAGTAGAGAGCGTGCAACTCGTCGCTCGAGTGTTTATCGCGGAGCGAAGCCGCGAAGTCCCACTCCCAGACCGGATCAGCTTTTACTTCCTTCCGGCCAAAGGTCGCAGGTACTTCGCGAACGGCTACGACCGCCCGCTCGATGTCGTGATGGGCTGACATTCGAGAATCTCCAAAACTGTTTTCGCGACGTGTTCGACGTGCTCGATCGGCAATTCCGCATACATTGGCAAGGAAACGTGGTTGGAAGCCACGTGCTCGCTGACCGGAAAATCGCCCTTCTGGTAACCGAGATAAGCGTAAGCCTTCTGAAGATGCAAAGGAATCGGATAGTGGAGGCCGTTTTCAATGCCTTGTTCGGACAAGGCTTTCCGAAGGGCTTCGCGGTCTTCCACCACGACAACATAAAGATGGTAGACGTGCTCGGCGTACGGCAACTGCTTCGGCGTCACTATCTTGGTGCCGGCAAACAGCTCGTTGTAGCGCTTGGCCAAGTTGCGGCGATTTTCGTTCCAGCCATTGAGATGCGGGAGCTTCACCGCCAGGACGCCGCCCTGGATGCCTTCGAGGCGGAGGTTATAGGCCGGAAAATCGTGTTCGTACTTCTTCACGGATCCGTGATCGCGCAACATGCGAACTTTCTTCGCCAATTCCGGATCGCTGGTTGTGATTGCCCCGCCTTCGCCACAGGCGCCGAGATTCTTACTGGGATAGAAACTAAAGCATGCCGCACGACCCAACGAGCCTGTTGGGCGGCCTTTGTATTTTGCTCCGTGAGCTTGACAGGAATCTTCGATCACTGGGATGTTGTGCTTCCCGGCGATAGCGTTAATTGCGTCCATGTCCGCCGGCTGCCCGTAGAGATGAACGGGGATAATCGCTTTCGTCCGTGGCGTGATGGTCGCTTCCAATTTCGCGGGGTCCATGGTGTAAGAAACGGGATCGATGTCCACAAAAACTGGGCGCGCGCCCGTGGCATTAATCGCTTCGGCGGTGGCAATAAAGGTGTGGGCAACGGTGATGACTTCGTCGCCAGGGCCGACACCGAGTCCCTGCAGGACCAATTGCAGTGCGGCGGTGCCGTTGGTCACGGCTATGCAATGCTCCGCTCCGCAATAGGTGGCAAACATCTTTTCGAATTTTTCGACTTCGGGTCCGAGAACGAAGCTGCAATTCGCGAGGACCCGGTTAAAGACTTCCTTGATTTCAGTCTCCAGGGGCTTGTGCTGCGCGGACAGATCAACGAACTTTACTTTCAAGCGGCCTCCAGTTTTCGCATCAGGCGGGCGGGGTTTCCTGCAATCACGGCGTTGTCCGGAACGTCTTTGGTGACAACACTGCCCGCGCCCACGATGGCATTTTCACCGATCGTTACACCACACAAAATCGTGGCGCTGGTGCCGATCGATGCGCCTTTCTTCACCAGCGTCTTCACTACTTTCCAGTCTGCCTCGGTCTGCAAACTTCCGTCGGCGTTGGCCGAGCGAGGATACTTGTCGTTGATGAACGACACGTTGTGGCCAACGAAAACGTCGTCTTCGATCTCAACACCTTCGCAGATAAACGTATGACTGGACACTTTCACATTCTTGCCGATGATGGCGTTTTTCTGAATTTCGACAAAAGTTCCGATTTTTGAGTTATCTCCGATTGTGCATCCGTAGAGATTGACGAAGGCAAAGACTTTGACGTCTTTACCCAATTTAACATCTGGCGCGATGCGGCAGAAATCCAAGGGTCAGCTCCCCGTGCCGGCGAACTCAGGGACGGCACTAGGAACGACGTTCAGATTGTCGAGCAATACTTCGCGTCCATTGGCTTCTAGAGACTGCTGGGCCGCTTCGAGGTAGCGCACGACGCGGTAGCCAGAAACACCGTCGGTAATCGGGGCGCGGTTCTCTTTGATTGAGGAGACGAACTCTTGAGCGACGCGCTGCAGGGCTTCAGTTGTATCGATTTTCGGGATGAGAATGTCGCCCGTGCGATAGCCAACGAGAGCCTGGTAGCGCTTCTCCGCCGAGCCGTTTATGACAATGCCTTTGTCGTAGACGCGGATCTTGTCTGTGGGCTCAACGTCATCATAGACGACCATCTTCTTCGAGCAGCCGAGCAAGGTCTGGCGAATCTTCACCGGCGCAAGCCAGTTCACATGAAAATGCGCGATGACATTGTTCGGGAAGCGGAGCGTCATGTAGGCGATATTTGCAATGTTGTTGCCTGCGTGGCTCGCGCCAATGGCGGAAAGAGCGATGGGCTCAGCTCTGAGCAGGTAGTCCATGATCGAAAGATCGTGAGGGGCAAGGTCCCAAATGACATTTATATCCTTTTGAAAGAGGCCCAGGTTTACACGGATAGAGTCGAAATACAGAATATCGCCGAGATCTCCTGAATCGACCAGTTCGCGCATCTTGCGGACGGCGCTCGTGTAGATGAACGTGTGGTCGACCATTAGTACGCGATTGACACGCTTGGCTAGTTCGACGAGTGCTAGAGCGTGTTCAGTAGAATCCGCAAGCGGCTTCTCGAGCATTACGTGCTTGCCATGCTCAAGGGCTGCCTTTGCAATGGGATAGTGGGTGGAGACTGGGGTGGCAATAACAACTGCGTCCACTCCCGGGTCCTTTAGTAGCTCTTCAAAGTCAGTGGTGCACTTCACCCCTGGATAGCGCTTGGATATCTTGTTGAGCCGCTCCTGGGAGAGATCCGAGCACGCCACGACTTGGGCGTCATCCAATTCGCTGAAATTGCGAATCAGGTTCGGGCCCCAGTAACCTACTCCAATCATTCCGATACGTATCAATGTCATTTCCTTTTTTGGGGCCGACAGACAAACTGTCAGCCAATCCAGCGTTCCCTAAAGGCACGGATACTGCCAATTGACAACTCTATGGAAAAAAACCGATAGCCCTGCAGGCTATTGTAAGTAAACAAGTTAAGATGGAAGTAGAGTGGACGGTCCATCAACCAAGAGTCGACGATCTGACATGGGACTCCACAATGTCTAGCGACTTTCCACAAGGTGGAAGAGTTTTTGATGTTTTGGGGTAAATACACGACGAGTGATTAGGAATGGGTTCTTCTGAATTCTATAAATTACAGATAATAAACATCTTATCCAGGATTGGGCTATAGCGGGCGTGACCGATAGTAAATTCGAACGATCGGACACACGAGTTATCGAGCCAGCGAGGCTCGGCTCTTTCGAAGGGCGTTCCCAAGGTGCCCCATGGAAAGCAGAATATATTTGGCCCAGATTTTTGGAGTCCAGAACGACTTGCGAAGAGCTAATGAGTAGAATTGACGAGCGAGGGCTGGGTCCTCTTGCCAGTAATACTCATCAGCGACATAACTGTAGACCATGGCTCGGACATAGTCTCGCTCCGTTTCCTGCGTTGTGTTTTGGTACAAGGATTGTTCGAACTGCTCCAGAGTTAGGCTCGCGGTGGCTGCACGATAGCGCTTATCGGCTATCCGACGTGCATATTCATAGGCCGCGGAATCTAAGCAGTCCCATTGCAGCTGGACGTATCCAGCTTCTTCCGCCTTATGCTTGAAGATCCAGGGCATAGCGATATCCTCTGCGGAGCAGTGCGCCACATCCTCTTTCATGAGCTTGTTCGTCATGCTGAGATCATGTTCCCGGTAACACACCATCGGCTCAGCCAGGTATCCGACGTCGTAGGAGAAGGCAAAAATTGCCCAAAGATACCAGTCGCCGCCCCAGGGCATGTCCAAAGGGAATACACTGACCTTTTCATAGCACTCCTTGCGAACACAACCGGAAGCCGCGACGATCGTATTTGCCCGCACGAATTTCGACAAGAATTTGCGGCCGTCGAAAACGCAATCGCGAGCACCATGAAATGAATAATCGAGAGCTTTAACTTCTTCCCCCCCCCGGACCTTCACTCCAGGACAGAACACGTAGCCAACTCGCGGGTGCTCATCCAGGAGTTTTACATAGCGCTCCAAAACATAAGGACGTCGCAAATAATCATCGGCCGAGATAAGCCAAACGTACTCGCCACGAGCAAGACTTATCCCTTTGTTGTAATTGCGCAGATGCCCCAGGTTGGGTTCATTGCGTACATGAACTATTCGTGGATCTTTGAAAGATGCTGACACATCCGGAGTGTGGTCAGGCGAACAATCGTCCATAATCAGAATCTCGAAATCCCGAAACGTCTGGCTGAGGATGGAACGAATGCAATCCGGCAACAGGTGCGCCAGCTTGTAGCAGGGAACGATGAATGTAACTTTAGGGTTCATCTCGCGCTTTCCAAAGTCTTAGAGATTGGGAGCCAGTTCCACGCTACGTTTTTCGCTCTCCAGTTGCATTTCGACCGAAGGATTCATGTGAAGAAATCCTTGGGACTTTCTGCTGTCTGTCATGATGATTCGTTTCAGGCGCGGATTGTAGTACAGCCATTCTCCAGGGACCTCGATCTCCGGGGTGACGGTGAAACCTAGAAGGAACACATTGCCGTGAATGTTTAGGTCGAGTGAGAAAGACAGTCGAGCCTTTTCCCCTCGAGCCAGTGTCAACTTTGTGTTTGTCAGCCGACTCGTGGCAGTCACGAAAACGAGCTGGCCGTCCGAAGTATGAATTTGCAGACCCGGGTGGCAATGTTCGAGGTCTTTGAGGGCTTTCAGCCGAATCTCGAAGCGTACCTTCTCCCCGGGCTCAAAAATATCTCGTTCTTCTCCACTTTCTGAACGCAAACTTACATCAAGCAATTCGATCGCAGCGCTTTTCGTTTCTTCCTCATAAAAAGAGTGGTATTTCTGGATTCCAGTGGATACATCTCCCTGAAATATCGGGACGCCATGACGAAGTACCAAAACATTCTTGCAGAGAGTGCTGATCGCAGTGAGATTATGAGAAACGAACGCCAGTGTGGCGCCGCGGCGGACAAATTCCTGCATTTTTGCGAAGCATTTCTCTTGAAAGTGATAGTCGCCGACGCTCAAAACCTCATCAATAATGAGGACCTCAGGATTAACGTGCGCCGCGACCGCGAAACCGAGGCGCGCGTGCATTCCGGAAGAGTACCGTTTGACAGGAGTGTCGAGAAATTCTCTGAGCTCGGAGAATTCAACGATTTCGTCGAAGCGCTCATCGATTTCGGCCTTCTTCATCCCCAGTATGGTGCCGTTGAGGTAGACGTTTTCCCTTCCCGTCAAATCAGGGTGGAATCCCGCCCCCAACTCGATGAGGGTGCTGGAGCGCCCGCGAACGCGCACGTTGCCTCGATTAGGTTTCAATATCCCACTGAGAAGCTTTAGTGCGGTGCTCTTGCCTGAACCATTGGGTCCGATAATTCCGAGCGCATCCCCATGACCTATTTGGAACGAAACATCACGTAGCGCCCAGAACTCTTTTTCTCCTAATTCCTCTTGCTTCTTCCGCCTTAATGCCATCTTGAGCATGGAAGGGATAAGATCTCGAAGAGAGTCATACTTTTCGCCTCGGGCGAATTTTTTCCAGACGCCATTAAATTCAATCGCATAATTGCTCATGCTTTAGATACTCTCCGCAAACGACGCTTCAGCTCTTTTAAAAATCTTCCATGTGATTAAAAGCCCCAATATCGCCCAGACCGCAGAGTACGCGAGCCAAGGTAAATTTGGACCGCGATGCAAGATAATCGTATTTCTTAGACTCTCGAGGATGGGGCCTACAGGGTTAACGAGGAGAACAAAGCCCCATTTCCCCAGCATGCTTGCTGAGTAAAAAACGGGGGTAAAGAAAACACCGTAGGTAAGCAATACTTCTACCAAATACTTAACATCCCGGAAAAAGAGATTGGCGCAGGCGAGCAAGATGCCACAGCTCACGGTGAGTAGAATCAACAGAATCAGTAGTGCCGGAACCCAGAGGAGGTAAATGCTCGCGCCTATTTGCGCCACCAGTAGGATAACCACAAGCACTGAGGAAGCAACGAAAAAGTCAAAAAGATTGGCGAATACAGCGGCCATTGGCAGAATCTCGCGAGGAAAGTAGATTTTCGTTACGAGTTCCTTATTCATAACCAAACTGTTGGTGGCAAAGCGCACCGCCGCGACAAAAAAAGCCCATGGCACGGATTTTACGGCGACAGAAAGCACATCTAACTTGTTGATAGGCTTGCCCGACATCGCCGCGAAGGCCACCATTACGATGAGGCCCGAACCCACCACCAGAACTGGCATCAGGATTGCCCAAGCAAATCCCATTAGCGACTGTTTGTAGCGGATCTTGACATCTCGGCGCGTCAGCATGAACAGGAGCTCTTTGTATTGGGCGAACTCTTCGGTCGGATGACGCCCCGGGCTAAGAGACAAGTCTTCTTCTGCGGATAGGGCCACTGTATTCATCTTTTTTTTGCCCGCAACAGCACTCCTCTTCCGCCTTGAGTGCGGATCTAAACACAGGAACAGAGGCGCTGCTTTCTCCTAAATTACAGGAAAGCAAGCCTGGGACCTATTCTAAGAATTTAAGTTGCCTATTTTCAGTGTCTTAGTCCGGCACTCTAAAGTTCGTGGAGGAATAGTGGAAAATTCTTTCCCTTATTGCTGCGTTCCGGAAGTCCCTTCTACTTTTGTAACTTGAAGTTTGTGCGGTGGTCGGCCGATTCGAGCCTTTCCACATCCTCTTACGGGATAGGGGACCGGTTGTTTTTGACAACTGAATTTAGGGTTGCGTGACTTTTACATAGTCGATTTGCATGGTTTGTGGGAAGGTACTGGCCACCACCGACCAATTCGGTGAAATCGCATTATTGATGATCAGGAACATCGGCGTTGTCGGTACTCCGCTCGTGTGGCTGCAGCCCGCCACCACCCCGTCGATGGCATATGTCACCGACCCTGCCTTCCACGTCATTGTGTACACATGCCAGTTCTGACTCGTGTCCGACGACGCGTTCTGGAAGCACGCTTGTCCCCCGCTGCTCACGAACATGTCGTGCCCCACGCTGATGTAATTGTTGTCCGACATCTCTAAGATGTCGATCTCATCCGATCCCGGCTGCGGCCAGTTGCATGCTCCCACATTGTCCGCCGACAGTATGTTGCTCGCCTGGCAGTTATATCCCAGCATCCACACCGCCGGCCAGGAGCCGCTGCCTCCCGCCGTCTTCGCTCGGAACTCCACCGTTCCATAGGTGAAATTAAACGTGTCCCATTGCACCATCCCGGAGGTGTAGTTCCACGTGGAAGGGGCGTGGTCGGAGTCGCCACACGTTTGCGTCTGTGCTTCCGTAAGAATATTCAGATACCCGCCGCTCACCGTCACGTTTGCCGGCAGATAGCATTGCAGTTCGCTGTTCGAGTAATCTCCGTGCCGGTTCATCGCTATCCATTGGCTGCTCAGCGTCGAGCCCAGAAAATCATCGAAGAAGATGACATTGGCGGTAGCCGTGGCGGTGAAGTTCACGCCGCTCACGTTGCCGCTGCTGATGCTGACGGCCTGACTCGTCGGGCTAAAGGTCGCTGTTGAACTGCTGGGGGTCACGGTGTAGGCGCCGTTGGCCAGTGCGGTGAAGCTGTAGTTGCCTGAAGAGTCGGCCGTGGTCGAGAAACTGGCCGCGCCGCTCAACGTCACAACCGAGCCCGCGCCACTGGAAGCCGGGCTAATGGTGCCCGAAAGGGTGTACGTGGGGGCCACGGTGGTAGCAGTGAAATTCACGCCCGTAACGTTCGTGCCATTGATGGTTACCGCTTGGCTGGTCGGGCTAAAGCTATAACCAGCGTTGCTGGGGCTTACCGCATAGCGCCCGTTGGCCAAGCCCGTGAAGCTGTAGGTGCCAGAGCTAGAAGCCGTGGTGGTCGCTGTAGAAGGTCCGCTGAGCGTCACACTGGCACCGCTCCCGCCTGCTGTGGGAGAAAGGGTTCCTGACACGCTAAAGGTCTGGGCCGTGGCCGTGAAGTTGACAGCCGTGAGGCTGGCTCCATTGACTGTAACACTCTGGCTGGCTGGGCTCATGGTGAAGCCCGCTTCGCTCGGCGTCACCGTATAGCTCCCGTTAGCTAGCCCGCTGAAGGTGTAATTGCCCGAAGCGTTCGCGGTGGTCGTAGCACTGGCGGCCCCACTCAAAGTTACCGTCGCCCCACTCCCCCCCGTGATCGTGCCAGAAACACTGAAAGTCTGTGTTATTGCCGTGGCTGTAAAAGCGACCCCGGTGACATTGGCTCCATTCACCGCAGCGGACTGACTGGTAGGGCTGAACGTGAAGCCCGTCTTGCTCGGGGTCACCGTATAACTTCCATTCGCCAAACCGCTAAAACTGAAGTTACCCGACCCATCCGCCGTCGTGGTGGCACTCGCCGCCCCACTCAAGGTTACCGTCGCCCCACTCCCCCCCGTGATCGTGCCGGAAACACTGAAAGTCTGTGTTATTGCCGTGGCTGTAAAAGCGACCCCGGTGACATTTGCTCCATTCACCGTTGCGGAATGGCTGACTGGGCTGAACGTGAAGCCCGTCTTGCTCGGCGTGATTGTATAACTTCCATTCGCCAAACCACTAAAACTGAAGTTACCCGACCCATCCGCCGTCGTGGTGGCACTCGCCGCCCCACTCAAGGTCACCGTCGCCCCGCTTCCGCTAGCGATTGGACTGATCGTACCGGAGATACTGAATGCCTGGGCGGATTGCTTTGTGGCAGTAAAGTTCACTGAAGGTTGAGTTGCACCATTAATGGTTATGGTTTGACTTGGCGGAGTGAAGACGTAGTCAGCACGACTTGGGGTGAGAGTGTAAGTCCCATTTTGTAGTGAATCAAAAATGTAGTTGCCGGCTGCGTCCGCAGTTGTACTTGCAGTGGCGGCTCCGCTCAGCAAGATCGTAGAACCAGTTCCATTGGCTGCAGGTGCCAAAGTCCCCGATATGCTGAAGGTCTGCGGGGGAGTGGTTTGCTTGACGCTCTGTCCGCTAGTCAATCCAGCGCAGCCATAAGTCGCCACCAGTGGTAAGAGGACTAGCAGCGATAGAAGTCTGCGGATCGCCTGAGAGGCATGCTTGTCTCTAACCGATTTCTGCGCGCCTAGCGCCTTTTCAAATCGGACACTCATCCTCGAGAATCTCCCCCAATAAGCATAGGGGTTGCAATAGTAATGTAGAGAGTGGTGAAAGGTCTAGTTTAGGTACAGGTGTTAGCCTGTACGGCTTGCCAACGCTTGAAGCGCGCTTCTGGTCGTTCACTCATCCAACTGCCAATCGGAGTGGGTGGAATACCACAGCCATGGCGAATAGTCGGCTGCGCAATCGTCAATGACGCCGGAGAGATTTTCAAACTTCAAACTACTGACTGCCAAAGGCTCGCTTTTCTTCACAGTGGCTAGAGGCCACTTGAAAGACATCCGCAAAACCAGGCAGCATTCTGAATTGTTGCCGCGAGCGTAAAATGGGTGCGTTTCTTAGCAGTAGAGCGCAATCTCTCGCTGGAACGTGCCTGGAAAGCGTCCAACGCTTCGCTCGGACAGGACGGAGTAACGTTCATAATGTTAACCTTAACGATTCTTGCGGGGCCTGATGTGGGAGCTCGCGCCAGGAGAATGACAACACTTTCCGGGAATTGTAATTGCCGGGACCTTTGAGGTAAGCCGCATCGCTCGGAAGTTCAACTTTTCGACCATCTACAACACGGAAAGGACGGAACAGTTTCCATGCAAGACCAAGACGATCTTGCAGCTCCCTCGTTGCGAATCGGAATCATGGTGAACTCCATGACCCCCGCCCGATGGGTCGCCAAAATTATTACTGAGATAGAGAAATCCACTTTCGCGCAAGTTGTACTTGTCATTCAAAACACTGCGCCCACAGTAGTCCCCAAGAAGTCGCTGCGGCAGCGCCTGAAGATGTATTGGACCCACAGCCTCTTTGAGCGCTACCAACGCTGGGACCGGCAGCACCATAAAGCGGAAATGAATGCCTTTGAGGAAACTGATCTTACAGAACAGGTCAAGTGCGCCTCCGTTCTTCGGGTCCAGCCGATCCAAAAAGGCTTCGTTGATCGCTTCTCTCCGGAGGACATAGCCCGAGTCCGGAAAGCGAATCTGGACGTCCTTTTTCGATTCGGCTTCCGGATTATCCGGGGAGAGATTCTTTCGTGCGCAAAATATGGAGTTTGGTCTTTTCATCACGCTGACAATCGAGAGTACCGCGGTGCCCCGCCAGCATTTTGGGAGATGTATGAAGGCAATCCGGTGACCGGGAGCATCCTTCAAGTACTTACCGAAGCCCTGGACGGCGGCCGGGTAATCTATCGCTCTCTGTCCGCGACGGATTTTGGCTCACTTTATTCGACTTTGAACCCCATGTACTGGAAGACTGCTGAATTCGCGATGCGTCGCTTGCGCGATCTCCACCGCTATGGTTGGGACTACCTCCAATCGCTCGAAGAGTTTAATGAGCCGGACAATTATACGAAGGGAATCTATCGAACCCCCCCCACGCCAGTCATGGTGCGATTCCTGACAAAAGTGGTGGGACGCAAGATTTACCGCAAATTCCGGTCGTTTCTCTTCACCGAACGCACGCAGTGGTTCATTGCATACCGTCCAAGAAATGCAGCATTCACAGCACTATCTAATCGCAAAGATTTTCGCGTAGTTCCTTTGCCTCGCGGCCGGTTCTACGCAGATCCTTTCCTCCTGAAACGAAATGGAAAGACATATCTGTTTTTTGAAGACTTCGAATTCCAGAAAAACCGTGCCGCCATTTCGTACATGGAAATCGGGAGCGACGGACAGCTAGGCGCCCCGCGTGCAGCTCTTGTGAGAGATTATCATTTGTCATATCCGTTTCTGATCGAAAGCCAAGGAAACGTGTACATGATACCCGAGACGAGGGAGCAGAAGACGATCGAGCTATACTGCGCGACGGAATTCCCCCAGAAATGGGCTTTAGTCAAGAATATCGCC
>Ga0210391_10004575_pt1 | contig 11490 bp, 5 predicted proteins | sample IncBWC12OmetaG_FD_160573 | JGI IMG/M metagenome (GOLD analysis project Ga0210391, IMG submission 160573) | Forest soil microbial communities from Barre Woods Harvard Forest LTER site, Petersham, Massachusetts, United States - Inc-BW-C-12-O ...
ACCTCAGCCGACGGCACCGGCGGGCGGAACGATTCATGGCATTGTGAAGTCGGGGAACATGCCGATTCCGGGAGCTGCCGTTTCCATCTCTGTCGCATCATCGGATCAGAAACTGTCCACCTGGACCGACGTGGACGGCAGCTATTCCGTGGCAGTTCCGTCGTACGGCTCCTACAGGGTGCGAGTGCAGATGATCGCGTTCGCAAACGGCGCGCACGACGCGGTCATCGACGGCGATCACAAGAACGTGCAGGTGAACTTTGAAGTGACGCTCCAGTCACGCACACAAGAAGCGACCGCTCAACCTAGACGTCCGGCCGCGCCGGGTGGGGCTCAGCGGGGATTTCAGAGTCTCTCCGCGCTACAGGGCGCGGCGAATCAAGACAGCGGCGGAAACGGAATCAGCGATGTGGTGCCTTCGGGCATGCCGGTTCCGGGGATTGACCCAAACAGCGCCACGGAATCGATTGCGGTTTCCGGGAACAGTTCCAATTCGCTCAACTCAATGAGCGGAGACGAACTGCAGCAGCGCATCAATGACACTCGGCAAAACGGCGGCGGGTTCGGGGCTGGGGGCGGATTCGGCGGCGGTGGAGGCTTTGGCGGCGGTGGCAATGGCCGGGGCATGACCATCACCGGGCGGCGCGGTTTTGATATCAATCATCCGCACGGATCGATTTATTACGGCATCGGCGATGCGGCGCTTAATGCTGCGCCGTATGCGCTGCTCGGCGAGCCGGCGAGCAAGCCGGGATATTTGCAGAACAGCTTCGGCGGTTCGGTTGGCGGGCCGCTCAATATTCCCAAGATTTATCACGGCGGCACCAAGACTTTTTTCTTCGTCAACTACAACGGCAAGCGCGGGGAGAATCCGTTCGACCAATTTTCCACTGTGCCCACGCTGTTGGAACGGGAGGGAAACTTTTCGCAGGCTTGCAACCCATCGTGCGTATCGGGTGGCGCTCCCGTCGAGATTTTCGATCCCGCGACCAACACGCCTTTCCCGAACAATACGCTGCCCCAGGTCAGCCCCGTCGCGGCGGGATTGCTGCAGTACATCCCGATGCCGAATTTGCCGGGGGATTTCCAGAACTTTCACTACGTGACTTCGACCGCCAGCGACAGCGACGACCTGAACGTGCGGATCAACCACACTCTGGGCGCAGCGCCCTCCGGCGGGCGGCGGGGCGGCGGTCGCGGGGCTCCGCGCAATAGTCTCACGTTCGGCTTTCACTATCACGGGTCGGGCGCCAACATTACGAATCCATTCCCCACCGTCGGCGGCAGCACCAACGTTCGCAGTTTTGATGTGCCTCTGAGCTGGGTGAAAAGCGTTGGCAAGCTCACCAACACTGTCCGCTTCGATTTCAACCGCAGCCGGACACACACGCAGAACCTTTATGCGTTCAACCAGGACATCGACAGTGCACTGGGAATCACCGGGGTCTCCACCAATCCGTTTGACTGGGGATTGCCCAGCCTTTCGTTCGCCGACCTGAGCAGTCTCTCGGACGTGAATCCGCAGTTGCTGCGCAACCAGACCTACACAATTTCAGATAGTGCAGTCTGGACCCACGGTAAGCATTCGTGGCGCTGGGGCGGCGACTTCCGGCGAGTTCAGCTCAACACGGAGACCAGCAGCAATGCGCGCGGCTCGTTCATCTTTAGCGGCTACAACACATCGCAGCTAATCCCCAGCACACCGGGCCTGCCCCCGACGCAAATGGCGGGGACGGGTTACGACTTCGCCGACTTCTTGCTCGGCTTTCCCCAGACAACGTCCGTGCAGTTCGGCCAGGATAACTATCACTTCCACGGCAATTATTGGGATTCGTATTTGCAGGACGAGTGGAAACTCCGCGGAAATCTCACGCTGAACTTCGGCGTCCGTTACGAATACGTCTCGCCGCTGACAGAAGAGAATAATCTGATTGCCAATCTTGATCTCTCGCCCGCAGTGCTGAATCCCGCCCTGGGCACACCCGCCGTAGCCGTGGTCGTCCCCGGACGGCCTGGGCCCTATAGCGGCGGCCTGCCTGCGAGCCTGGTGCGTCCCGATCGCAAGGGATTTGCTCCTCGCATCGGGTTCGCGTGGAAGCCATTTTCCAAAACCGTGGTGCGCGGCGGATATGGAATCAACTACAACACGGGTGCGTATCAGACCATCGCACAGCAGCTCGCCTTTCAACCTCCGTTTTCCATCGCGGAGACGAACCCTCAGCCGATTCCAGTCACGACGTCCACCGGGGAGGTCCCTCCCACCACCGCCGGGGACCTCACGCTGGCCAGCGGCTTTCCGACACCGACCGCCAATCAGACCACGAATAGCTACGCAGTGAATCCGAATTATCGATTCGGGTATGTGCAGATCCGCAATCTGGATATCCAACAGCAGCTGCGTCCGACGTTGTTGCTCAACATCGACTACACGGGAACGAAGGGCACCAATCTCGATATTCTGGAAGCTCCTAACCGGACGATATCTGCGTCAGGCATTCAGATTCGGATTCCGAACGTACAGGCATTCACTTTTGAAAATTCCGTCGGCGACTTAGAGGCCAACGCAGGATCGGTACGCTTGCGCAAGCGCCTGGCGAATGGCTTTTCCATCGGAGGACTTTACACGTTTTCGAAGTCGATCGATAACGCATCTTCTATCGGAGGCGGAGCCACTTCCGGCTCAGGGGGCGCGGGGCTGGGAGCAGGCGGCACCGGAGCAGCGGGCGGAGGCGCGAGCGCTTCCGCAGGCAGCGGCGCCAACAGCGTGGCCCAGAATCCTTTTGATCTTTCAGCCGAGCGCGGCCTCTCCAGCTTTAACCAGACTCAGAGATTCACTGCCGACTATTTGTGGGAACTACCGTTTGGCCACGACAAGCGCTGGCTCACTGGGAACACTCCGCTGCGTGCGATCTTGGGGGATTGGCAGTGGAGCGGAGACTGGACCTTTGCGACCGGACTTCCCTTCACTCCTCGATTTGTCAACAGCGCCGGTGAGCTCAATGGCGGGACGAGTGGGACGTTGCGGCCGGACGTTGTGCCGGGACAATCCATTCACCTGTCGCATCCTTCGGTCAGCGAGTGGTTCAACAAGGCAGCGTTTATTGCTGCGCCAGCAGGACAGTATGGTAACGCGCGCCGCAACAGCATTATCGGACCGGGCAGCAAGGTTTTTGATATGGCGCTCACCAAGGTCATCCCGCTGAACGAATCGCGAGTACTGGAATTTCGAGCGCAGGCGACCAACGTTTTCAACATCCCGAATTATTCATCCATTGATACGTCGGTGACTTCGCTGACCTTCGGCCGTGTCACGGCGGTGGGAGCCATGCGGCAGATTACGATGACAGCGCGCTTCCGCTTTTGATGGGAAAACAAGCATGACTTCCATTCCGAACCGATGGGCTGGCAGGATTGTGGCGACCTTGCTGCAGTTCGCCCTCTTGTGTTCTTCCCTGCCCGCGCAGCAGCAGACCGCCGACTACACGTTTCGCGTGCAGACCGATCTGGTGCTGGTGAATGTGACGGTCCGGGATAAGAATGGAAATTTCGTGCGCGACCTGAAGCCGGGAGACTTCACGATTCTCGAAGACAACAAGCCGCAGAAAGTTGTCTCGTTCGATGTGGAAGACATCGACGCCATAGCGAATCAAAATGTGGCGCAGGCGAAGCCTCTATCCAGCCCGCTGGCGCAACCGGCGAACCCGGCAGAAGCCGCGCCTGCGGCGGCTTCCGGTGCGGCGAATCAGTTTAAAGATCGCCGTCTCATCGTTCTATTCTTCGATCTCTCCGCCATGCAGCCGGACGAGATCGATCGTGCGATTACCTCGGCCGAGCATTATGTCGAGACGCAGATGGCGCCGGCAGATCTGGTCTCGATCGTTTCTCTGGGCAGCGCGCTGCTGGTTAACCAGGATTTCACCGGTGATCACAACTTGCTCAAAAAACAACTGCAGGCTTTCGGCACGGGCAGCGGCCAGGGCTTCGAGGAAGGCACCACTGGCACCACCGAAGGCACGCCAGATACAGGTCAGGCATTCACGGCCGACGATACGGAATACAACATTTTCAATACCGACCGGCGTCTCGAAGCGCTGCGTTCGGTGGCGGAAAAACTTTCTCACCTCGATCAGAAGAAGTCGCTGATTTATTTTTCCAGCGGAATGGACCGCACAGGAATCGAAAATCAGTCAGAACTGCGCGCAGCCACCAACGCAGCCGTGCGCGCAAACCTGGCGATCTACACCATGGACCTGCGCGGGCTGCAGGCGCTCGCCGTCGGAGGAGAGGCGCAGAACGCCAGCCTGCGCGGCACCTCCGCCTATTCCGGCCAGGCCACGATCAGCGCGCTCAATTCCAACTTCACCACGCAGGAAACTCTGGTCACGCTGGCCAGCGATACGGGCGGGCGCGCTTTTCTCGATTCCAACGACTTCGGCCAGGTCTTCAAGGGAGTGCAGCAGGATACTTCGACCTACTATCTGGTCGGCTACCGCAGCACGAATCCGGCCAGGGACGGGCGTTATCGCCGCATCTCTGTGAAGGTAAATGTTCCCGGCGTGAAGGTTGACTTCCGTCGCGGATACTACGCGCCAGCCGACTACAAACACTCCACCAAAGAAGATAAAGAGCTTCAACTGCAGGAGGAACTCGCGTCCGAGCTGCCCACGACCGACCTGCCTTTGTATCTAAACACTGCATACTTCCGCCTCGAACCCAATAAGTTTTACATTCCGATTTCGCTGGTCGTGCCGGGATCAGAAATTCCCTTTATCCGCAGCAGCGATCACGACAAGGCAACGCTCGATGTCATTGGCGTCGTAACCGACGGCCAACACCACGCCGTGACGCAGATTCGAGACACGGTCAACCTTGCAGTGAACACTTCATCAGAAGTACAGAAGAAGAATGTGCAGTATGACACTGGGCTCAGCCTGCCTCCGGGGAAGTTCCACTTGAAATTTGTCGTGAGGGAAAATCAGACAGGACGCATGGGCTCGTTCGAAACCGACCTGGACGTGCCCGACCTCAAGTCGCAGCCGCTGAAGATGAGTTCGATCGTTCTCGCCAGTCAGCTTGAGCCCGCCAAGAAAGGATCGACTCTGAGCCCGCTGGTTCGCGATGGTTCCGAGATTATCCCCAACGTGACGCACGTCTTCTCGTCGGGGCAGCATTTGCGGCTGTACTACGAAGTTTATGACCCAGCGCGAGCCGGCGCTCCCGGCACTCCCGACGCCGGTGCGGCAAAGCCGGGCATCCACCTGCTATCGAACGTTGCGTTTTTTCGCGGAAAGGCAAAAGTGTTCGAGAGTTCGCTCGTCGAACTGAATGAGCTCAATGCCCGCGACCGCAAGGCCGGAGTCTTCCAACTCGAACTGCCGCTCAACTCGCTGAAGCCCGGGTTTTATACGTGTCAGGTGAACGTTATCGATGATGCAGCCGGACTATTTCTCTTCCCGAGGCTGGCGCTCCTGATCCGGCCTGAAAAAGCCATTCCAGCAGGCACCCGCTAAGCTGCGGCCAGATAAACGTAGCGCAGAATAAACAGGATGGTGAGTATCCAAATGAGCGCGTTGATTTCGCGCGTCTTTCCGGATGCAATTTTTACGACGGTGTAGGAAATCAAACCGAGGCTGAGGCCGGTCGCGATGCTGAATGTAAGTGGCGTGGCCAGCATAGTTATGAATGCCGGGACGGCTTCGCTGAAATCCTTCCAGTCGATCTGTGCTATGGATTGCGTCATCAACACGCCAACTAGAATCAGCGCGGGCGCAGTCGCAAAAGCTGGGATCGCAGTGGCCAGAGGCGAGCAGAATGTGGCCAGCATAAACAGCGCGGCGACGGCTACGTTGCTCAGTCCGGTGCGAGCGCCAGCAGCGACACCTGCGGCGCTTTCGATGTAACTCGTGACCGTGGAAGTTCCGGTCAAGGCGCCAAAAACGGTGCCGACGCCGTCTGCCACCAGGATTCTGCCGGCGCGCGGGATCTTGCCGTCTTTGACGAAGCCGCCTTGTTCGCAGACTCCTACAAGGGTGCCGACGTTGTCGAACAAATCCACAAACAAAAATGCGAACAGGATTTCGAGCAGACCGAGATGGGTGGCTCCGCGAAAGTCGAGTTGCAGAAAAGTCGACGAGGGGTGCGGCATCGAAAAGATTGCGGTAGGCCATTTCGTAACGCCGCGAAGAATTCCGAGAAGGGTTGTGCCGAAGATACCTACCAAGATTGCGCCGTGAAGTTTTCGCGACATCAAGATGAGCGTCAGCGCGAGCCCAAAGCAGGCAGTCTGCACCTCTTTGTCAGCGAAGCTGCCGAGGCCTACATACGTCGCCGAATTGGCTACAACCAGCTTTGCGTTCCGCAGCCCCACGAAGGCGATGAACATACCTATTCCGGCGGCGGTCGAATGCTTCAGGCAGTCGGGCATGCCGTTGACGATCTGCTCGCGCACGCGGGTTACGGTAAGAACAAGGAAAAGGACGCCCGAACAAAACACGACCGCGAGCGCGGTGCGCCACGGAACATGCATGGCGATGCAAACTGAATAAGTGAAGTACGCGTTGAGAGACATTCCCGGCGCGAGCGCGATGGGATAGTTCGCGTAGAGGCCCATCACCAGCGTTGCCACCGCGGCCGAGACGCAGGTTGCGAAGACGACGCCCTCTGGCGGCATTCCCGCCTGAGCGAGAATCTGTGGGTTCACCACGATGATGTAGGCCATCGTGACGAACGTCGTCAGGCCGCCGAGCATCTCCTGCTTCACGGAGGTATGGTTCTCGGTGAGTTTGAAATAGCGGTCGATCAATCGTCCTCCATGAGTACGACTTTGCGGTAGCGACGACTTAGTACTCGATTTTGTTGGGCTTATTTTCCCAGGCACGAAACGCCACCAACGCTTCTTCCCGCATCATTTGAATCATCGGAATCTTGCGCTTTGAATGCGGCTGCGCGATTTCGCTGTAGATCAGCGAATCGTCAAAACCGATCCTGGAGGCGTCGGCGTCAGCGTTGCCGAAGTAAACGCGAGATAGGCGAGCCCAGTAGATCGCGCCCAGGCACATAGGGCACGGCTCGCAGGAAGTGTAAATTTCGCAGCCCTCCAGATCGAACGCGCCAAGCTTCTTGCAGGCTTCGCGAATGGCGACTACCTCCGCATGCGCGGTGGGATCGTTGGTTGACGTGACCTGATTGGCGGCTTCGGCAACAATGGCGCCGTCTTTCACCACTACCGCGCCGAAAGGTCCGCCACGTCCGGAGTGGACGTTGTCAATCGAGAGCCGAATGGCGCGTGCCATGAAAGGATTGTCCATGTATTGACTCTACCGATGCGTAACCTGCAAGGGATTGCCGGCGCCAGCAACCCGCGAACCCGCAAATCAGTCGACATGGACTCTTTCGCAGCCGCTTCGCTGAGAAGCGAGTATAAGCTGGAGGCGGAATTTCGTAAAATGCTGTTTTCATCGCGTGGAATCGTTAAACCTGAGGAGCTGACATTTTGGAGTTGCAAGCTTTCGTCGCTCGGCGCGTGGTCACTCCTGAGGGAATTCGTCCGGGCGCGATCCTTGTCGAAGGCGAGAGGATTCAGGCTGTCGTCGCCCCGGGTCAAGTATCAGAACGCTACAAGCTTCAGGACTTCGGCGATGCAGCAATACTTCCGGGCCTCGTCGATTCCCACGTGCATATCAACGATCCGGGGCGCGCAGAGTGGGAGGGTTTCGAAACTGCGACTCGGGCGGCTGCGGCCGGCGGTTACACGATGCTCGTCGACATGCCGTTGAACTGTCTTCCGGCGACCACCACAGTGGCAGCGCTGGAAGCGAAACGCGCGGCCGCTCACGGCAAATGCTGCATCGATTGGGCGGCGTGGGGCGGCGTGGTTCACAATAACCAAAATCACATCGAAGCGCTCGCAGCTGCGGGCGTACCGGGGTTCAAGTGCTTTCTGGTCAATCCTGGAATCGATGGTTTCACCATGGTGACGGAGCAACAGTTACGCTCGGCGCTGCCGCACGTAGCCCGCACCGGAGTGCCACTACTGGTGCACGCGGAACTTCCGGGCCCGATCGATCGCGCCACCGAGGCGCTGGCCAACGCCGATTGGGGCCAATACTCGACTTATTTGCAATCGCGGCCAGACGAGGCGGAACTGGCCGCGATCCGGCTGATGCTCGAACTCTGCCGCGAGTATAGCTTTCGTCTGCACATCGTGCATCTGTCGACGAGCTTGGCCCTGCCGGAACTCCGCGCCGCACGTGCAGCGGGACTTGCTGTCAGCGTGGAGACATGTCCGCACTACCTGCACCTGTCGGCCGAAACAATCGAGGATGGTGCGACCCTTCGAAAATGTGCGCCGCCCATTCGAAACCGCGAGAACCGCGAAAAATTGTGGCAGGGGCTGAGAGATGGAACCATTGACATGGTCGTGACTGACCATTCCCCTTGTCCTCCAGCAATGAAGAGGCTTGCCGAAAGCAATTTCCGCACGGCCTGGGGCGGCATTGCGAGCCTTTCGGTCGCGCTGCCGCTGGTGTGGACCGAAGCCAGCAGGCGAGGATTTACCTTGCTCGATCTGGCGAAGTGGATGGCATCAGGCCCGGCTCGGCTCGCCGGACGTGACTCACACAAGGGCCGTATAGCTCCTGGCTATGACGCAGATTTCGTTGTATTTGATCCCGAGCGCGAATTCACGGTCACAGAAGACAAATTGTATTACCGGCATCCGGTCTCACCGTATCTGGGAGAGACGCTGCGTGGAGTCGTGAAGGCAACGTATCTGCGGGGAAATTCTGCGTTCGCCGCGGGAGAGTTTCCAGGTAAGCCCGCCGGTCGGGAATACGTTGCGGATTCGCTCCATCAATCGATGCTATAACCTTTTTCTATTCTGTTTGCTCAAGACTTCCATCCCATTGCGACCCAGTCTGTCATACACTATCCCATCCGCGGGTGGCGCGTGCCCGCTTGGGTCAAGGCCATCCAACGTCAAGCTATGATCACTGACCGCATCGTCGGCAAGTCGGTTCCGCGCAAGGAAGGGCGCGACAAGGTCACGGGACAGTCGCAGTACGTCGACGACATGGTTCTACCGAACATGCTCTTCGGGGCCACCGTTCGTAGCCAGGTTCCCCGCGGACGAATTAAGAGGATCAGCTTCGGTCCGGGCATTGCGTGGGAAGAATTCGTCGTCGTGTCCGCGAAAGATATTCCCGGGAAAAACTGTATCGCCTTGATCGGAGAAGATCAGCCTTGCCTCGCGACTGAAGTTGTGAACCATCCCGAGGAACCGATCCTTTTGCTGGCCCATGCTAACCGACATCTTCTCCCGCAAGCGGCGGTGGCAATTTCGATCGAATACGAACCTCTCCCAGCGATCTTCTCGATTGAAGAAAGCGAAGCGCGTTCTCAAATCATTTGGGGCCCGGACAACATCTTCAAGACTTACTTGATCGAAAAAGGCAGTCTCGAGGGTGTTTGGGAGAAGGCCGACTACATTGTGGAAGGCGAGTACTCGACGGGCGCGCAAGAGCACCTTTACATTGAAAATAACGGCATGATCGCGGCCTTTGACGAGGCACAGGGGATCACGGTCTGGGGCTCTCTGCAGTGTCCGTATTACATTCACAAGGCGCTGATGGCGCTCTGCAATTTGCCGGCGGAAAAAGTTCGAGTGGTGCAGATGGAGACGGGAGGCGCGTTCGGCGGCAAGGAAGAATATCCGTCGATGATCGCGGCGCATGCCGCACTGCTCGCGATTAAAGCGAGAAAGCCGATAAAAATTATTTATGACCGCATGGAAGACATGGTGGCGACGACGAAACGGCATCCCTCGCGCACGCGACACAGGACGGCGGTCAGCCGCGACGGAAAGATCCTTGGTGGAGAAATCGATTTCACGATTGACGGCGGAGCGTACGCGACGTTGTCATCCGTCGTGCTTTCGCGCGGAGTCATTCACGCGGGCGGGCCTTACTACTGGCCGAGTGTTCGTATCCGCGCCAAGGCGGTGGCGACGAATATGCCGCCGCATGGCGCGTTCCGCGGCTTCGGAGCGCCGCAAAGCCTGTTTGCCATGGAGCGGCACATGGATCGCATTGCGCAGACCGTGGGCCTTTCTCCGGTCGAGATTCGCCGGCGAAATTTTCTGCAGCCAGGACAGGCCACTACGACCGAACAAGTAGTGCGTGAGCCGATCGATCTCGGGAAATTGCTGGATCGCGCGTTGGAAGTTTCCGACTATCACGCCAAGAAAGAGAGCTTCGCGAAGCAGAATCAGCTCGGCGTTTTCAGAAAAGGGATGGGCATTGCCGCGTTCCCCCACGGAGCCGGATTCACCGGATCGGGCGAGCGTTATCTGAGCTCGGTGGTTGGAGTGGAAGGTTGTGCCGACGGCAGTATTCGCGTTCTGGTGTCGAGCACGGAATTTGGCCAGGGCACAAAAACTGTCCTGAGCCAGATTGCGGCCGAGGCTCTCTGCCTGCCTTACGAAAATGTCAGTATGGCCCAACCGGACACGCTGGAAGTGCCCAACAGCGGGCCGACTGTTGCGTCTCGCACCGTGATGGTGGTGGGAAAACTGGTGCAGTCCGCGGCGCTTGGAATTGCGCAGACTCTAATTTCCTCGGGCTTGCTGCACGCGGGATACTCCGGCGACGAATTTCGCACTGCCTGTCAGCAGCACGTTGCGGAGCATGGTCAATTCCGTTCCTGGTCGCGCTACGAAGCGCCAACCGGAATTTTCTGGGACGATCAGGCGTATCGCGGTGAAGCTTACGCCGCATTCGCCTGGGCAGTTTACGTCGCAGAAGTCACGGTTGACCTGACAACATATAGCGTGTCCGTCGACGACTTCGTGGCGCTGCAGGAGGTCGGCAAAGTTCTGCACCCACTTCTGGCCCGCGGACAAATCATCGGCGGGGTGGCGCAGGGAATCGGATTCAGCCTTTATGAGAAAGTGGTCTGGCAGAACGGACGCATGCAGAACGGCCAGATGACGAATTACATCATGCCGACGTCGAGCGACCTGCCGACGATTCGCGTGTTCTTTGAAGAACTGGGCAACATTCATGGCGCGTACGGCGCCAAGGGCATCGGTGAACTTCCGATGGACGGTCCGGCGCCCGCGATCTTGAATGCTGTCGAAGACGCGCTCGGTGTTCCTTTCGATGCGATCCCCCTGCTTCCGGAAGACATCATGAGTGGGCTTGCGGCAGCGCCGATCAGCTCAGCAGGTGGAGGCCGATGACCGACTTCCGCGGCAGCCCCGGCAAGGTTGAGATTCCATTGACCGTCAATGGTGAGCCGAAAAAAGTACGGGCTCATGCCATGGAGCGACTGCTCGACGTGCTGCGGCTGGAACTTGGATTGACCGGCGCGAAGGAAGGTTGCGGAGAAGGCGAGTGTGGTTCGTGCTCGGTGTTGATGGATGACGCGCTAGTGAACAGTTGCCTTGTGCCGGTTCTGCAGGCCGCAGGCACAAGCATTGTCACGATCGAAGGG
>Ga0210391_10004576_pt1 | contig 11489 bp, 9 predicted proteins | sample IncBWC12OmetaG_FD_160573 | JGI IMG/M metagenome (GOLD analysis project Ga0210391, IMG submission 160573) | Forest soil microbial communities from Barre Woods Harvard Forest LTER site, Petersham, Massachusetts, United States - Inc-BW-C-12-O ...
TGTGGATCTCTCCGGCAAGCAATGCGCCAAAAATGGACCGCGCGGATCTGCGGCATTTCTTGCAGCCGACCAAGCTCCTGCCCACCGATGGCATCGTGAAAACCACAGCGACAGAAATCACCAGCGGCGCGAAAACGGATGTCGAAAAAGCACGCGCCATCTACGAATGGATCGTTGACAACACCTTTCGCAATCCAAAAACGCGCGGCTGCGGCGTCGGCGACATTCGTTTTATGCTCGAGTCTCGCGACCTCGGTGGCAAGTGCGCAGATCTGAACGCGCTCTACGTCGGCCTGGCGATGGCCGCCGGCCTTCCCGCGCGCGACGTGTACGGCATCCGCGTCGGCAAATCAGAAATGGGATACAAGAGCCTAGGCGCTTCCACAGAGACCGTCACTAAATCGCAGCACTGCCGCGCGGAGGTTTACTTGAACGACTTTGGCTGGGTGCCCGTTGATCCAGCCGACGTCCGGAAAGTTGTGCTGGAAGAGCCGCCCGGGAATCGTGCTCTGGACGACGCCATGGTGAAGAGTGCCCGGGCGCGGCTGTTCGGCTCGTGGGAAATGAACTGGATAGCGTATAACTTTGCGCATGACGTCGCTCTGCCCGGATCGAACGACGCGCCGGTTGGTTTCTTCATGTATCCGCAGGCGGAAACCGCCGAAGGCCGGCTCGATAGCCTCGACCCGGACAACTTCAAGTACGAAATCACGTCCAGGGAGACTACCTCCACGAGGGACTGACGAAAACGGACAACGGCGTGCCGATCACTTCTGGTGAATTGACCCGACGGTTTTTTTCGTATCAACGGGAGTGAGAGAGAATTCAGTCTAGCGAGAAACTGGTGCGCCAATGAAGGAATAGAACCCGGAGCATATCGTGGCGTTGTTGCGGCAGTCTGAAGTGGAACTGGTCAAAGGAAAAGGTGAGTGAGCTTCCTTCACCACACGTCAGTCTCGCTGCCCGGAATCATGTGTTTGTGGGCAACGGAAATCGATAATCTCAGGCACGTGAAATCAAGAGTTTACAAGATCGAGACAGTCGAGGTTTTTGGGCACGCCGCAACGTGAGCCTAATAATGGAGGGAAATTGCGCACTTAAAAGTCCAAAACGGCGTGCGCGGCCGATTGATATCATCAAAGGATTCTCTGTCAAGTGGCCGTAATGTATTGAAGAGTTGAGTGCGTCCTATCAGGATACAGCCCTTTTAAAAGCATTTCCTTTGGCACGACTCCTTCAAGACAGCGCCTTCCCTGACATTGCGCTTGTCGACCGATCTCGGCTTTAAGGTTTCGATTTACAAAACGTCGAATGGGGTGATGATTCCGCGGAGATTGCCGTCGAGTCCGATGACTAGAACGGGCAGACCTTTTGAGCGCTCGAGGATGGTGGCGACGGATTCCTCCGGCCCACACACAGGTGCGTTAAGAAGCGCAATTTCGTTAGCCCCGACAACGTCACCTAGCTGACGGGCCAGTCGCCTCGTCCGCTCGGACCGAGAACTTGCTGCGCGAAGGTAGAAGGCGATTGAGAAGTCCGATACAAGTTTCCAGATTGACGCTCCAGATTGATCCACTGCGAGTGGGAGAAACGAAAATGAATTTGCGAGCATGTTTCTTCGCACGGAGCTGATTGGCTGCCACGGTGATGCGCAGACCGGGTCTCTTACCATAAAGTCCCGAGCGCCGAATGCTTCTTCCATTAGAGCGTCCTCCAAGACGATCGTAAGCTCAACAGCATGGCTGGTCAGATGACGCGCAAATGCCCCTTGGTGAAGGGCGTCATTGCGTGCGTGGCGGACCAGCTCGTACAGCGTCCTGAACGGAGCATGCCAAGCCGGTAGTTCGTTCGGGATGTCCTCGGCAAGTGGGGACCTGTGCGCTTGCTCTGCAATCGAGTCGGTGTATTTCTTAAGGTCTTCGATGCGGCCTGTTAACTGCGAAGGAGGTCGCTGAAATTACTGGGCTTTCCACAGAGACTCTGGCGCAGTGGAGGAGCCAACGAAAGGGAATTCCATTCGTGAAGATCAGCCGCAACTGTGTGCGTTATCGCCAGAGGGACCTTGACGGTTGGCTTATGGAGCGTATAGTCCGCACCGACGAAGACCTGCCCGACCGGAGGTAGACCGACGATGGCTTTGTATCGCAGAGGAAAAACTTGGTGGTACGTGTTTGAGTTCGGAGGTCGAAAGATTCAAGAATCATCCGGCTTCCGAAACAAGACGGCCGCGATGCGAGCCGAGGCAAAACGCAAGACTGATCTGATGGAACGACGCGCAGGATTCACGAAGCCGAAGCCGATTCCGAAGTTTGACGACTTTTGTGAGCAATTCCTCGAATCGTCAAAGCAGCAGCACAGACCGAAAACTTACGATCTTCACGCGTGGAACATCAAGACGTTGAAGCGGTTTTTCGGTGGCAAGTACCTCGATGAAATCACAACCGAAATGGTCGAGAAGTTCAAATCGATCCGCAAGCACGAGGTCAGACAAGGGGCCAAGGACGCACGGCTGGTTACGGGAACGACAGTAAATCGAGCACTGGAGACCCTGAAAGCAATGTTCTATGAGGCGGAGCGGATGGGATACCTGGTGAGAAATCCGGTGGTGGGCGTACCAATGTTCAGACAGTCCCTCGATGCCATGCGAGTCATCACATTTGACGAACAACGAGTTTATCTCTCCGAGGCTAGTCAACCGTTGCATGACATAGCGGAGATTATGCTGGATACAGGTATGCGACCTGAAGAGGTTTTTCGAATCACGGTCGACAACATTGATTTCAAGCAGAAAACAATCTTCAACCCGTTTGGGAAGACGAAAGCAGCGCGCCGAGCGATCCCAATGACTGATGAAGTTTCGTCTCTATTGAAACGCCGCGTGAAAGAAGCTGAGCGGCTCGCAACGCCGTTTGTAATTCCGTCACCGCTCAACGCTCAGACACCGATCGTTAGCGTGAAGAAGGCACACCGGGCAGCTGCCACTCGTGCAAGTATCAAGGGCCACTTCCGGCTGTACGACCTGCGGCACATGTTCGCGACGAGGGCGGCGGCGGCGGACATGAGCCTTCCCACCCTGGCCGCGATCTTGGGGCATTCGAGCATTCAGATGACCATGCGATACGTTCACCCTGCGGCTGAGGAGAAACGGTCAGCGATGCAGAAATTTGAAAAGTTCCGCGCTGAAGGAGTTATCAGTGCAGCGGCGGCCATTCAAAATCACGAGGTCACTACAAAAGTCACTACAGTCGAGCGGGTGAACTGATGTTGAGAATCTGTAAGTTATTGAAAAGAGTGGCGCGCCCGGAGAGATTCGAACTCCCGACCCTCTGGTTCGAAGCCAGATGCTCTATCCAGCTGAGCTACGGGCGCGTGCCGCCATCTTATCAAAATTTGCGGGCGGCGCGGCGTGTCCGGTTTTCGGTCGCGGTGGACGGAAGGAACTGTGACGGTGCGGTTTGAATCTGCGGCGATGAGGAGAACGCTGCTACGCATAGAAGAAGACTTGGGTGCAAGAGCGGGCTATGGCGGGCTACGGAAATGCGAGCGAAGGCAACGCAGAAATCGCGGAAGGCAGTAGAAAAATGGTGGGCCTGGGTAGACTTGAACTACCGACCTCACCCTTATCAGGGGTGCGCTCTAGCCACCTGAGCTACAGGCCCAATTTACTGGCAGGGAATATCTTACGCGATTTGCGGCGTTCGTCAAATAACGGTGGTGCGAGCGTTGCGCAGCTGGCGGGGATTATTCGATCGCGGCGCGCCCGCAACGAACTGCAATCGCGCCCGAAATGGTGAGACTTATCCGCAGGACAACCATAAGAAAACTGCAATCCTTCATTCGGATTTAGGGCCGTGAATTACTCGTTCCAGCTCGGACGGTTCCCATTTTGCGAACCGAGCGCATCCGCAAGCGGAGAACACTTCGCAGAGACTTCCCGGTGCGTCCGCCAGACAACCTGAAAATCGCAATATTGGCCGGCGGGCTGGGCACGCGCCTGGCGGAAGAGACGGAGTTGAAGCCCAAGCCGATGGTGGAGATTCGCGGACGGCCGATTCTGTGCGCATCCTGATGCGCTATGCGTGTTACGGGCACCGGAATTTTTTATCGCGCTCAGCTACAAGGGCAACGAGATCAAACCTACTTTCTGGATCGCGCAAGGCTGCACGGCGACATGACGTTGCGCCGGGCGCGCAGCGAAGTGCTGGAATTGCTGGCGACTCGCCGTTCCAAGCTTGCGGCGGCTGTTACTTCCTGCTTGATTGCGCAGCGCCCGCACGGATTGCAGCGAAGTCGCTGGATCACTTTTCGGCGCGTAACTACGAGGATGGTTTGTCAGGCACCGGCGCGGTGGCCAGAAAATCGACGCGGAAGCGCGCGGAGTAGGAATCGAGCAATTCCACGATGCGCTGGGGTTTCGGAGCGCGCAGAATAAATCCCGCATGATATTTTTTCGCGATCCGCTGCACGATTTCGGAATCGTTGTAGGCAGACGTGTCTGGAGTTTCCTGGCGCGCCAGCGAAAGCACCACGCCGGCGTAATCGCGGCGGCGTTTTGGCAGCACGTAGGTTGTCTTGCTGGCATTCGTTTCGATGCGCGCCCATTCGCGCCACAGATTGACGCCCGAAGCGGCTTCCACAACATCGGAAATGTAAGCACCGCCCACGCGCGAGGCGATTTCGATGAAATAGAATTTCCCGTCCGCATGGGAGCGAAGGAATTCGGCGTGTGTGACGCCGCGTACCAGGCGCAGCGCCTGGATCAGTTCGCGATTGATCTTCTTCAGCAGCTTTACTTCAGGGGCCGCGCGCAAAAGCGTGCGCGTGGTGAACACACCTCCCTGGTGAGAAGTATCGAGCGGCGGCGAGCCGTAAGCGTGGGCCTCGGCGAACACGACTCTGCTTTCGGAAACGATGCTATCCACGTGGAAAACGTCGCCGGGTACAAACTGCTCGAGCAAGTAATGCGATTGTTCGTCGCCCAATTGATCGAGCAGCGGCCACAGATCCGCGGCGGCGTGAATTTTCTTCATGCCGATGCCAGAAGCCTGCGAGCGGGGCTTCAGCAGCCAGGGCGGATTCACGCGCGACATGAATTCCTGCAGGCTGGCGTGATTGAGCACGTGAATAAATTCCGGGACGTTGATGCCGTCCTCTTTCGCGCGGCCGCGCATCGCCAACTTGTCTCGAAAATGGCGCACGGTCGTGAGGCCCATACCGGGAATGCGCAGGTGTTCGCGGAGCGCGGCGGCGTTTTCCATGTCGAATTCGTCCAGCGCGACGATGCGGTCAATCGGTTGCCAGCGCGCCATGTAACTTACGGTGTTGATGATCGCCCAGGTGGGCAGGTCCGGGGGCATGTAGAACATTTCGTCGATGGATTCGTGCGGCCAGTCGCCGTCGCGGAATTTTTCCACCGTAAGCAGCAGCACGCGGCAGTCTTGTTCTTTGCAGGCGCGCAGGAATTCCTGGCCTTTTTCGTAGGAGGTGATGCAGAGAATCGTCAACGGGCGCGCTTGCGACACGTGTGCCCTCCGAACTTTTGCTCCGCGGCGGCCGAGGCCAACTGCGCCGTGAACGCGGATTATACTGCGGACTCTCCGGCAGGAAATAAGAATTGCAGGAAGGGACCCACGCGCTCGGCCCAGGCGGCTTCATTGTGCTGCGCGCCGTCGATTACTTCGAAGTGCAGGTCGCGGCTATCCTGCCAGCCCCGCTGGAGCAGCGTATCGCGAAGCGCGGTGACGTTCGCGACGGTGTGCGTATCTTCCTTGGTGCCGACGTCGAGCCAGACACGCGGTCGTGCGATGAGAGGCGTTTGCGCGGCAAAATCAATAATGGCGCGGCGGTTCCACCACACGGACGGGGAAAGCACGGCGAGCTTGCCGAAAACTTGCGGGTATTTCAGGCCGAGGTAGATCGTCAGCAGGCCACCGAGCGAGGAGCCGCCCAGGCCGGTGTTCGCTGCACTGCCGAGCGCGCGATATTGCGATTCGATGAACGGTTTTAATTCCTCCACCAGCAGCCGGCCATATTTATCAGCTTTGCCACCGCCGAGTTTCCGATCGCGCGTGGGCGTGTATTCGTTGATGCGCTGTTTGCCGGTGTTGTAGATACCGACGATGATCAGCGGTTGAATCGCGCCTTGCGCGATCAGAGCGTCAGCGGTTTCGCCCACGCGCCAATAAATGCCGGGAATGAAAGAAGTGGCGGGATCGAACAGATTTTGACCGTCTTCGAGATAGAGCACGGGAAAGCGCAGTTCGGGGCGCTTTTGATAAATGCCGGGGAGATAAACGATCAGGTCGCGTTTCCTTCGCAGAAAGCGCGAGGGAAAGTTTTTGTGTTTCTGCAATTGCCCGGAGCCAGCGGCTGCGAGTTCGGCGGTTAGTTCTGGAGCAAAGGACAAATGCGGTTCCTCCGGCTATTTGGCGTCGCGCGTTTTTGGCGCGTGCGATTCACGGCACCCCAATCGTAACCAACGCGCATACTTATATTACCAGCGGATTGCAGGAGAATCAGACCTTCAGAAAAATGCGCTGGCGCCAGAGGACCCACAGCAGGATCCAGCAAAATAGCACTGCCGCCAAAGAGTAAATCAAGGACGCGTTCGGCGGGCTGGCTCCAAACGATACCAGCCTGGCCTGTGCCGCGTCGTGCCAGCTCAATGCGATTCCGCCGGGCTGCTTCACGGTGAAAGTGTAGCCGGGGCCGTACACCAGCGAATCGGCCACGAAGCCTGCGATCGCGTTCATTCCAAAAACGAGAATGGGAACGGTCCAGTTGCCGCGCCAGCGCTTGATTTCAAGCAGCCAGTAAAGCATGGCGAGAAAGACCAGTGCGAAGCCGCCCGTGAAAACGGCGAACGAGCTGGTCCAAAGATTCTTATTGATGGGGAACCAGATATTCCACACTTCGCCTGCAATAAGGCCCAGGATTCCCGCGACTAACATCGCGATTGCTTTTGTAGCTGGAGCTTTTCGCGAGCGCAGCCAGTGGCCCGTCAACACGCCGAGCAAAGTGGTCGCGATGGCCGGAATGGTGCTGAGGATTCCTTCGGGATCGCGAGTGCCGTCGAAAAGATGACCCATGAAAAGCTTGCGATCGAGCCACGCCGCCAGATTTTGATTGGGATCCATGAATGGAATGTTGCGGCCTGGCACGCCGAGGCCTGGCACGGGTGCGAGCCGCAGCAGCGCCCAATATCCGAACAGGCAGGCAACAATGGCGATGATTTGTCCGCGGCGGTCTGACCATAATTCCAGAATCGCTGCGGCGAAGTAACAGAGCGCGATGCGCTGCGTCACTCCTTCGAAGCGTAAGGCGTGATAATCCACGCCGATGAAAGGCGAGGCATTCACAAAAAGGCCGACGGCGATGAGCAGCAGGCTGCGCACGAAAACGTGCAACAGAATTTGGCGCCGTGAATCGCCTCTTTCGCGGCGCTTCGCGAACGAGAAAACCAGCGAGATGCCGACGAGAAAAAGAAACGACGGGAAAATGAAATCGGCAGGAGTCCAGCCGTTCCATTCGGCGTGGGCGATGGGCCGATAAACTTTTTCGTCGCTGCCGGGGTTGTCCACCAGGATCATTCCGGCGACGGCGAGACCGCGAAAGATGTCCAGGCAAATTAGGCGGCCCGGCGAATTTGTATCCGCGGCTGTGTTTTCGAATCGCGGCGCGCGTGGCTCTGGCGGCGCGAGCGGCTGTGCAGTGGACATGTCGCTGTCACACTATAGAATTAACAGGGGCGTTGGTCATCTGAATATTGCCAGCCCACGGAGGATTCTTCCATTCCGCCATCACGCAAACGCCGTATAATATCGCGCGCTTCAGGCAATCGCCGGCATTCGCGGCGTCCGCCTGCGCGCAGGAGCAACATGAAAAGGGAATATCACCGCTGGTATTCACATCGCCTGGGAATGGAATTGGGCGTGGTGGTGTACGGGCACTGGGGCCCGCCGCTGCTGGGATTTCCAACGAGCGCGGGAGATGAGTGGGAGCTCGAAGGGCAGGGCTTGATCGGAAGCCTCGCGCCGCTGATTGACGCCGGGCGCGTGAAATTCTTCAGCGTGAATTCGGCCAACTGGGCGGGGCTTTACAATAAAAGCGCGCATCCTTTTCATCGCAGCTACGTGCAGTCGCAATTCGATGCGTACGTGCGCGAGGAAGTGGTGCCATTCATCTGGGACAATTGCCAATCGCCGGGGCTGGCAATTTCGACGATGGGCGCTTCTTTTGGCGCGTATCATGCGGCGAATACTTTGTTCAAGCATCCGGACGTGGTCCGGCGCTGCTTCGCGCTTTCGGGAGTTTACGATATTCGCGGATTCATGAGCGGGATGTACGACGACAACACGTATTTCAACAATCCCGTGGATTATCTGGCGAATCTTTCGGACCCGTGGATTTTCGGGCAGCTGGCGCAGTGCGATATTCATATCGCTACCGGTAGCGGACCTTGGGAGAACAGCGGGCCGTCGTATCGGCTGTCGAAGATTTTGTCGGATAAGGGTATTCGGCATTCGCTGGACGATTGGGGAGCGCAGGGCGGGCATGATTGGCCGTTCTGGAAGCATCAGATGTGGGAATACGTCACGAGATTGTTCTGAACTGGCGCGCCTAGCTCCTGCAGGAAAATCTAGTGCGCCTCAGAGACGCAGAGAAATTCTTCAAGGACGGTGCCGAACTACGCCAGGCCCAGGCGGGCCAGCATGTAGCGGCCTTTTTCGATTACCTGGTCTTGGTCAATCCAGACGTCGCAGCGGCGGGCTAGCACGTCTACATGCGTGCGCGAGCTCCATGCGGCGTGGGTTTGGCTGCCATAGGGATCGCCGAACGCGAGATGCACGCCGGGTAATTTTTCGTCTTGCAGCAGCACGCCGATCATGTCCGATAGGCTGAGGTTGGTGCCGAAAGCCAACTCGCCCACGCGGTCGCTATTCTCATCCGTGTGGCAATAGCTCCAGAATTCCTCTTCCAAATCCTTGCGGTCGCAGGTGGCTTTCTGCAGACGGCCGGCCTGAATTTCCAGGACCAGCGGCGTGCGCTGCAGGTCGCCGTACTTTCCGCAAAAGTGATCGCCGGCCGTGCCATCGCAGACGAAGGTGCCGTCGACTTTCGCGGGCGTGGTGAAAACTTCTCCGGCGGGAAGATTCGACCAGTAGCGGCGGCTGATCAGGCCGCTGGTCTTCACCCAATCGAGCGCGGAATCAAATGTAGCGACGAGCGACGTGCCGGCTTCGGTGCGCACAGTGAGCGAGCGCGCGGAATGCATGCGCTGCAGAAGCTTTTCGCTCAGGCGATCCACCATGTTGTAATCCGCGCGCATGCCCTGCTGCATGATTTCCGCCGTGACACCGATCATGTGCGCGTAACGAATGTGGCGACGCTCGACGACTCCGACGATGTCTTTGCGCGCGCCGAGCTCGCCGGTCATCGGCTGCATGCACAGAATTCCGGCATCGGCGCGGCCCAGCGCGTCGAGCACTTGCTGCGGAGCTCGTTTCAGCGGGCGCGGGGCGAGATCTTCGAGCAGAAAACCTTCGCAGATCGCGTCGCGCTCCTTCAGTGCGGCGGCCAGGCTCGCTGCTACGGCCTTGCTAGATAGATCGGCAATTAGCGCGACGCGTTCGCCAGGCTGAATAGCGAGGCAAGTTTCGATGGCGTTGCGCGCGCCGGGCAGCAGCTCTGGTTGTGCGGGTCCAAAATCCATCAAGATATTGTAAATAGGGTTCGCGAGTTTTGCTATTGGATTGAGTGGAGCGGGACGGGGCTGATTTCGGCTGTCGCCTTAACCCAGCGTCGAGCTGAAGCGATGGATTGACACAGAGGCGTCCTCAACCTGGTCTTGGCGCACTGGTTGATGAAACCGCCCAGCCCGACAGCTATTTCCTTAACCAAGCGTCCTTTCGGGATCATCATTGCGGAAACGTACTTTATAACTTACATCGTTCTAATCTCTTTCAGATTGATCGTCGTTTTAGATGTCGCGATTAGTCATCAAACTATCCTCGCACTTTTTTCGGTTCACTGTTCCCCGGTCTCGCGCCACGGAATTGTTCTTCGGTGTGCTGTGGAATTTACGTTGTTTGGTATCTCTTGCAACCTGAAGTGCGCCGCGCATTTCGACCCTCCGCCAATCGGGAAATTGGAATTCCCGGGTAGCACCGTTACGACTTTCGCTCTACTACGAAGCTGGGGACTTGGCCGCCGCCGGAGGTGACGTTGGCGAGGCCCGTGGAGCTCAGGCGCGTGAGGCAGCCGGCCATTTTGCCGCGGAAGATGTAGGGGGCGAAGTCGACCAGCATGTCCCGCATCTCGACGCCGTTTTCCGTTTGCATGGGAAAAATTTCGCGGCGGATGGCGATGCGTTCCTGCACTACCCAGGCGCTCGCGCGATCGGCCAACGCGCGCTGCAAGGCGGCGTCCCACTGGCGTTCGTCATTCTCCCAGCCGAGTTGCACGCCTGTGCCGCCGTACTCGTCGTTGGGCTTCAGCACGAAATTCTCGCGGCGGCGACGAACGTATTCGAGCAGGCCGAAGGATTCACCGTCGCGCGTGGTTTTCGTATCGGCCAGCAGGCGCGTCCAGGGAATGTGCCGGCGGATTAGCTGGCGCTCGGAGGAGCTGAAGAGCGCGGAGTTTTGCTCGTCGGTAAGCACGGCGAAGAATGCTTTCTTGTGCGGGATTTTGCAAGTGAAGGCGTTAGCGACGCAGACCGCGCCGGAGGTGTAAGCGTTCACAAGCGCGGCGCACTCGGCGCTGCGCGCGACGATGTCGTTGATCAGGACGCGGCGATACACCAGATCAATGCGCTTCCCCTGCACCGTGAGCCGGCCCTCGGCGAAAACCAGGTCGCGGGGATCAGCTAATAGGGTCGTGACGGCTTCTTTTTGAAAGCGCGCCTGAATGATTTCGAATTCGCTCCAGGTGGGGACTTCGCGCCAGTCCACAATGGCGATCACCGGCGGCGAGGCTGTGCCGCCCCATTCGCGATAACTTTCCAGCAGCGCGTCGAGCATCAATTGCATCAGCGGAAATTTGCGCACGGTGTAATGCTCCGCGAATCGCTGCATCACCGGAAGCGCGAGAAACACATTCGCGAGCGTTTCTGCGTAGCCCAGGCCCGCCGGAGATTCTGCATTGTATTCGGCGAATTGCAGCGAATTGGGAAGCAGGAAAGCATCCAGTCGCGAGGCCGTGCTCGATGTGCCGTAGCGCGGATGGATGCGCGCGAGGCGTTCTTCTTCGGGGCTTAGCGCGGATTGCGCCAGCAGGCGCGGATCGGCGAGCGATTGCTTCACAACGCGTTCGCCGAGCGCGGCAATCGCTTCGGCAACGGTGCGGACGCGCTGCTCGTCTTCGGCGGTGAGAAAAAATGGGCGCAGGAACGGGCAGTGGATGCGTTCGCCGAAAGTAAGCCGCTCGGCCCGCATCCGCGCATTTAGCTCATTAAGGAAGGCGGGAGCCAGCTCGACGTCTGGCCGAAG
>Ga0210391_10004581_pt1 | contig 11485 bp, 13 predicted proteins | sample IncBWC12OmetaG_FD_160573 | JGI IMG/M metagenome (GOLD analysis project Ga0210391, IMG submission 160573) | Forest soil microbial communities from Barre Woods Harvard Forest LTER site, Petersham, Massachusetts, United States - Inc-BW-C-12-O ...
ATCACGCCGCAAGCTGTAGCGTCCGTTGAGCCTACCTTGCCATTTCCCGGCCAAGCGATCTTTCAGTATGCCGGGATTTATCCGCAACTATCGTCGTATCTGACAAACACCGATTTTGTCTATGCCCAGACCGACTATCGAGTCAACGAGAAACTCACGGCACTCTTCGGTTTCCGCTATACCAACGAGAATGGCTTCACTTACGACCCATTCACAGGAATATCGAGTACCGACCGGAACAACTTTAGCTACATGATGGAAATACAGGGAGGCTTGTGGAACCGGTTTTTCTATACATTGGGGGGTGGGATCGAGAACAACGCTGTATTTGGCGTGGCCGGTACCCCACGCGTTTCGCTGGCATACTACCTCGTACGTCCCAAGAGCGACGGGGTCTTTACGGGAACCCGGCTCAGCTTCAACTTTGCAAAGGGTATAAAAGAGCCGAGCATCTACTACCAGAACAATTCGCTTTATAACCTGCTGAGCAATACAGCGCTTGTTCCCAATGGTCCACAGCTTATCGCCCAGTATCACATCAAGCCGTTCCTTGCGGAAAATTCACGAACTTACGACGGCGGAATTGAACAGCAGTTGTTAGGTGGAAAGGCTCGAGTTTCGGCCATTTACTTTCACAATGAATTCACGAATCAGGCCGAATTCGTCGGCACCGCTGGGCTGATCAGTCTGGGCATACCGGAACAGGTTGCCGAAGCGCCGGGGATACTCGGCGCGGCGGTGAACACTCTAAACTACAGTGCGCAAGGCGCCGAGCTGGGCATCAAGTATCAGTTAAACCACGATTTAACGCTGCGCGGTGGCTGGACCTACACCGATGCCGTGGTGCAACAGTCCTTTGCCAGCAGCGCCCTGGCTCCGGCGATCAACCCTCTGTTTCCCACGATTCCGATCGGAGCCTACTCCCCATTGATAGGCGGGCGTCCCTTCCGCATCGCGCCCAATACCGGCTACGCTGGAGTGGAGTGGACTCACAGCCGGCTGTTTGTGTCCGCCACGGGAACGTTTGTTTCGCGACGGGACGACAGTACGTTCCTGAGTGATACAAACTTCGGCAACACACTATTGCTGCCCAATCGAAATCTTGATCCCTCCTACCAAAAAATCGATCTCTACGGTAGCTATCAAATCAAGAAGTTCATTGGCGTGTATACCTCTTTGCAGAACCTGCTGAATGAGCACTATCAGGAAGTCTATGGCTATCCGGCGCTGCCATTCACAATCCGGGCTGGCATCAAGCTGACATTCGGTGGCGAGTCCTGGAAACTAAACTGAGCCAATTGAAGGGCCGAAAGGAGCACGAGGAGTGCTTCCTTCGGTTCTGTTTACTGGAATACGATGAGCCATTGGTATCGGTCGCCCAGTTCTTTCTCCTTGGCAAAGTTGCTTCGGCACAGGAGCTTCATCCTCGATCCCACAGTCTCAGGCGATCTCATGTCCTGTTTTCCCGATGGCGTCTTTGCCTGTCAACCAGCTGACCTAGTTCTGGAACTGTCACGTCCGAAGCTGGTAAGGATGTGTCACACGAGGCACAGCGTCTTGATAACTGCCGATCGGGAATTTGTACCGCTCTTGAGTGTGGAGACGAAACAACCCTGGGGTCTTTTACTACTGCCAAGGCAGCCGGAATCCCATGGTGATGTTCTGCAGAGATTGTTTGCGGGTCGGATTGTTTTCCGGCCGTCAGTCGAAAGATCAGCAATGATTGAAATGATAGGGCAAAACAGATTCTTGCTTGATTTTAGCCTTGACGACCCATCACTCAACGTGTTCTGCAGTTGCAAGTGGGTGTAGGCGGACAGGTACGCTACAGACTTGGTCCCGGCCGCTAGCTGACTAAATGCCGCCACGAGCAGCTAACCTCATCGGTAATATTGCGGGGCCAACGACAAGATGCGGACAAGCTGCTAGTGTGCACCCAACTTCCTTTAGAGAACTTGGTAAGCGAAGAATGGGTTTTGTCCGAGTTGTTGCTCTAGTCACAGTAGGGAAAGCGATTCGACTCACGCGATCACGACTGCCGGAGCCTGGGTACGGGGATAGGGTTTCTTGTCGTGATCGCTGCCATCGCGCTTGCCCCGTGGATGCTTCCGGCTTGCTCCCCTCCACCACAGCAACCACCCTGGCAGGTGCGACAGCGCATGCGTTAACTCACTCTCACTCCAATAAATGCGTTCATGAGGGGTGTGATAGTGAGTAGCGTTCGCTGCACGGCGGCCAAGCGATGCCCCTGGAGTGATCGGCAAAGGCCACACTGCTCGGTAATCGGTGAACTCTGCAACATCGTAACAGTCAGCTGTTCCCGAGACCTTACTCAACCCTGCATAGATGTTCTGCTGATCTCCAATACGTCAACATTGTCAATTTCGTCCAGAGAAATTAATGGTGCTCGCAGCACTCGTTCTAGCTCAGACAGGCGGTTCGTGCCATGCTCCTGTTTGTCGGTGTTGATCACCAGGGAGCGGCAATTCCGCTTCTCTGCGATCGCCAGCGCATCCTGCCATGGGTCTCCCCTCGTAAGGAAACATTCGCTCGGCCGTCGCTGAGAAGGACGAGAACTGTCGAGGGTGTCAGATACGTCTTGGCGAGTTCCAGAGCATGGGCCAGCGGGGTTCGGCAGCCCGTGGGAAGATACTCAAGCGCCGCGGCGGCGTCCTCTATCAGCAGTTACGTCGCAAATGGCATTTCAATTGTGAATCATTCTTCTAGCTTGGCGTTGGAACTTCGATAGGATGCAACTAATCTCGCCACAACCACGGCGATATAGAAGATACCGGTGATGCCTTCAAACGCAGCCACCATGCGAACGTAGGGATTGACGGGAGCAATTCCTCCGTATCCGACGCTGCTAATGGTCACCATACTGAAGTACACGAGAGTGCTAATTTCGTATGGCGGTATGACCTGATTGAACGGCTTCTGGACTGCCTGATTGAGAATCCAGTACAACTGTGCAAAAGCTATCGCGATCAATAGGTAAGCGATGAACGCTTCGGCCAGGGCTGTCCTTGGGGCGCGGAGCACCCTGTGGCCCCGTTCGACGATTCCCCACAACAGGGTGCAGGAGAGCGTAAGACCAGCGAGGGGAGCGAGCTGCGAATAGAGATGGTGGGGATTGCCGAATGCTTCCAACAATCTCGCCAGCGCCCACAAACCGGCCACGGGCATCACGACTAAGTGGACGAAACGATGGCGAGCCAGGTAGCTGGCGGCCGTGACGATCACCAGCAGGATAAGGGCGGCAAGGACTGCCCCGAAGTGCGGATGGTAATCCGCTGCCGGGGAGATGATCACCTCGGCGACCAGAGCGCCAGCGATTAATCCGGACCGGTGAGTCCGAATGAATCGGACCAGTCGGGATTCGGCCTTGGTACGGGCCATTTCTTGTGACTCTAGCGGCTGCTGTTTGCGTGTTACCGTCAAGATATCTACGTTGTTGCAGACAGGGTCTCCGACAATGTCGGCGGTGTCAAGCACTTGCGAGCGTAGTAGTCCCGGCACTCCGAAGAGCGCGCCATTTCGCTCTGGTTGAAGATGTGCCAATTCAACCAAGGCTCGCTCGCAATCAGTATTCAGGTCTGGAACTCAGTTCCGCCCGATGCATCTCTGGCGGTTCGGGAGCATTCTCACAGTCCGCCACATTGCTCTATACCCACTCCATGGTCAGAAAACTCCGCTTAGGAATTGTAAGATAGGCGCCCGCTTGTGACGCTGTCAGAGCCGCACCCGCAGGATGACAAATGCGGTTAGAGAAACAGCGACATATGTTGATGAAGATTACATATAAGATTGCCCTGATTTCAGCCGTTGACTTTAAACGCGACAAAATACATGTTCGCGTTTAAACAACGAGTTAGGGTGCGACGATAGCCCGCAGCATTTCAAAAGCCACTTGGCGCGAATCCTAGTGTCCTTTTTGTCAGGCGGCGAGTCATCACTTGGCGACCTTTACATTGAAGGTCACTGTGTTGGTCCCGCCGGCGTTCTTGATGACGAACTTGTACTGCCCGTCCTGCTCCGGCGTGACCTTAACCGAGCACTTCGGTCCGGGCGAGTCGTCCTTAGCGACTTCCGTGCCGGAGGAGTCGTAGACGAAAAGGTGCACGTCGGTATTCTTCGTACCGTCCGTGGTGGCCGCGAACTCTTTCCCCGCCGTGAAAGACAGGAGGTAAGCGACCTCTCCCTTGTCCTTCATCTCGATCTTCTTGCCATTGAACGCCGCCCCCTTGCCCAGGTCGGTCGGCTTGACCTCCTGCGCGAGACACAGCGTAGCGACCGCGAACATAACTGCAACCACCGTTATAACTAATCGAGTGATCGATTTCATTGGTGTTTCCTCCAGAGTCGGATCAGATGCGCAGTATGATGATGCCGCTGACAGCATAGCGCCAAACATATAAGGAAGCCGTTAAAACTCCACAAAGAATCCCTAAAGACCAAACATGAAATGTGCTGTCCTCTTTCGAACATACGGGGTCGGGCACTAGAATGTTCGCGGAACATCAATTCAGCTTCAACAATCGCGCAGCTCATAGCCAGGTCGTCCCGCCTCAGCGGCCTTTGCGCGCTTGACGCCATGCTCGACATCACGAGTTTTTCGACGAACGCATCGCGGCATACATGATTGATAGGCGCGATGTCGTCCAATACCACGGGAACTAATGTTCCCTGATTTCGTCCCTCGACTTGGATGTAACCCATAAGAAAACATGCCTCCGCTTAGCAAGACAATCTTCTCATCTATCTCTGTTTGACAAGCACCGGCGAACATCCGCGAAATCCCTTTCTAGCCGCGCAGGAGCCGCTCCGGAGTCGGGGCGTAAACGAGCCGACCACCCATTTGCTTGCTCAACAAATTGTGCTTTCCCTCCCTCATTAACTCTTCCATGGCTAAGAAATAATGCGGCAGGTGGAGCGGCAGACTGGTGGCCGAATGCGACTGGGACCAGGAACTCTTTAACAGTATAGGTCCACACTTTGTTAGCAGTAAGTGCGGAAACGCACCTTCATCGCTCACCGCCTAGGCGGAACAAAGACACTGGTTGTAGCAATTAGGGAAGCATCTGGAGTGGCGGATGTGGTCAGGCTACTGGCATCTCGCAGGCGCCAATTGTCGCTGCGCTACTAGACCTTGAAAGACTTAAGTAGACGAGGATATCCCGAAGTGAGGGCAAGGCTGGAGTGGCCGAACAACTCGCTATAAGGTGTAGCTTATGTTTGGCTGTTTGGCGACTTCGGGGCGAAACTTTATAACGAGATTTCACTCGAAGTGTCAACGGGCTCGGTTAGCAGAGTTGGCCGTTAGAGCTTCCTGGGCGCATCCTTGTGCGATGGCGTGTCCACGGTGCCAAAGGCTACGGCGTTCAAGCGGATATCTTTTCTTGCGTACTCGATTGCGAGACTTCGGGTCACTGCATTCAAGCCGCCTTTCGTAAACATCGACACTGAGGCATTTATGCCCGCGGTCGGCTCATCCGCGAGCGCCGCTGTAATGCTCACAACATTTCCTGCTTTCTGTTTCAGCATCTGTTTCGACTCGAAAATCAAACGGTTCAAGATCAACACATATCGGTTAAAAGTGCCACGGCGGTAGTCACTTGCCATTGTTCCACGGCTCAAAGCGATATCCTATCCACGGTTCAGTCAAAATATATTTGGGAGAATTCACGTTGGGTTCTAGCTTCCTGCGAAGCTGACCCACAAAGACGCGTAGGTATTCATTCTGCTCGACGCTGTTACTTCCCCATACAGCGCTAAGAATGGCGCGGTGAGTGAGTACCTTTCGCGGATTCCGCGCCATATAGGCCAGTACTTCAAATTCTTTCGGGGTCAGGTGAACCTCCCGTCCGACCAGAGTCATCTTATGACCATCCAGATCGATGGAGAAGTCGCCGTCTTCGATTCTCGTCGCCAGTTCGCCGGCCGGCAGATGCGAGCGGCGCAGCGCGGCGCGGATTCTCGCCAACAGTTCAGTTGTGCTGAACGGCTTGGTAATATAGCCGTCCGCGCCGGCATCTAGCGCCTCAACCTTACTACGCTCATCGCCGCGAACAGAAAGCACCAGAATCGGAACCTGCGAGGCCCTGCGAATATGCCGACATAGTTCGATGCCGGTCATGTTGGGCATCGCTAGATCAGTGATGAAAAGGTCAGGGGCAAAGCCCTTAATGATCTCCAATGCCCCCGTGCCGTCGCCAGCGACACGAATCTCGTAGCCTTGCGCGCTAAGGCTGGTCCGCAAAACGCGCGTGATCTGCGGTTCGTCATCGACAACCAGAATATGAGTGCGGTCGTGCATTATTATAATTCCACCGGTGCGAAAGCAGTCGGGGCCTGCGTGATAATTTGGGCCCGTGCCTTCGCCGGTTCATGCATAGTAGTGAGGACGCGGATTCATCGGCACTCGCTGTCAAATTAATATCAGAACGCCGAGTAAGGCGAGCAGCAACAATATCCTGAGCGCTGTATACACGACGTCACCCTATAATTACCGAGTTAGGCGGTCTGGTGGGCTGCACTAGCCCGCGAACAAGCCCACCCCCTTCCCAGCAGCCCTCGATCTGCCGACGAATAACCATCGAGCTGTCAAGCCGACCATTTGGCTGAAGTAACTGATGGTGGCCTCACCGCCGCACAGCTCGAGCACGTCTTAGCGACGAAGCTGAAGATGCTTGTTGGCGGTCGAATATTAGAAAAAATATCCGCCGAGCGGCTTGACCAGAGTCGCCAAGAGAGGAAAAGGCAAACCGCTCCCATGCAAGCAACTTCATACTAAATCGCAAATGCGGCGCCATTTGTCATTGTCGCCGATGAGGCCCACTTTGGTTGCTCATAATGCGTTGTCAATTCGACAACACACTTCTCGAAGTTCCAGTCACACTTCCTCATCGCCATGCCTCCGGGCACTGAGTAAGGTGACTTAATGGGCGTCAATACCTGGTTTCATGCCCTTACGCTCCATAATCTCCGAGCATTCCCTTCTGAGCTTTCGGTTGGACATCAAAAATGTAATGCGCATACCACATAGGCCAGTCTCCATCAGGATGGCCTAACATGTGCTCGTAAATCTGATGGGCATTCGCGGCTGCTTGCAGCATATCGGCTAATTGTAATGGGCTCGTGATTGTCATTCCAGCACTCCAGAACCCGGATGCCCGGTCATCGAGCTAATGCCCTTCGGGCACCGAAGAAGCAGGCCGACTAGCTAAGGATCTACGGACACCTGTCATCGCCTGCGGATATTCCAGGCCTCTTAACGGTGCTACTTTTCACTCGATTTCATTAAACATCGCCGCCCATAAGGTACGAATAAATTGTTCGTAAGGAATTCGTAACGACTATACCTGGACCACGTGTAAGGCTCAGCCTGAGGGGGGACTACTTGAGCTGATGATCAGGGAATGCTGCGCAAGAGCGTCTAACTGCGAAGCGACGATATTGTCCAGCCAGTATTGGCGATGTAAGGCGCCCAGAATGCACACCGCGTGGACCGCGCGGTCCTAGGGCGGTTTGCCGTAGTTCGTTTCGCCATGGAGCTGCTACACGGTTGACTCTAGTGACGACGCTCACAGTGTGAAGAAGCTCGGCGGGTGATGACAAGCGGTGATATCTGGCGCCGCCGCCGCTCGACCCACAGGAGTGTCGTTGCCCATCGTCAGATGAGTTTGGTCCTCGTGATAGTAGTGGTTAGAGTTTCGATAATGAGATTGCTTACCAACCGCGGCGAACCGCGAGTGGGCTCATATCGCCCTCGAAACGCACGACAGCGGACCCCAACCTTCGGAACAAAATCTGACTATTGGGGAACGATTACTGATCCTGCCGACCGGAAGCATTAAGTGTTTGAAGGCGAAGCCTTCATAGAAAAACTGCATCTTCCCGGGGAATAAGCGAATAGCAGGCGGAGTTCTCCAGAAGTAATTCGTGCAGCGCGCGCACGACTTCGCGCAAATCCTGTTCCCCGGTCACAAAACTGAAACTCCGTTGACAAGCTCCGGGCGATGCAAGCCGGAGATCAAATCCTTGCAGCGCTGCGAACACCCGTGCCGGCAGTCCGGCAATTCGGCGCACGTCTTCCCCGACCAGAGATACCAGCGCTTTGTTAGTTTCAGTCGTTATCGAAACGCGTGGACCGAAATGTTCTCGGAGTGCGGTGATCACCTCTTTGTTATCCACCGCCATGGTCAACGATGAATCGCTGATCGAGGCGATATCCGGTATACAGCCTTGTGTTTCGAGGCAGTTGAAAACCTCCAGCGCCAGGCCACGGGAGCGAAAAGAACGGGCGGTGCTTGCCTCCACCAGGGTTATGTCGCGTTTTACCGCAATGGCACTCACGCCATGATCGCTATTAGATTCGGCGCGCACGCACGTGCCCGGATGCCGAGGATTGCGCGAGTTCAGCACATACACAGGAACGTTCCGCTCGATGGCCGGAATCAAAGTCGCGGGGTGTAATACTTTGGCCCCTCGACATGCCAGTTCCACAGCCACCTCGAAACTAATACTGTCTATCGGCCGCGCCAGTGGATAGAGGCGAGGGTCGGTGGTACAGATTCCGTCGACATCGGTCCAAATTTCCACCCGTTCGGCAACGAGCGCTGCACCGACCAGTGCGGCGGTGAGATCCGAGCCTCCGCGGCCTAGCGTCGTCGTCTCACCGTCAGCTGTCGCAGCGATGAAACCACCCAATACTGGCACTCGCTTTGACTGCAGCAGCGGCAGTAGTTTGGCTCGAAGCCGCCCGCTGGTCTGCGTTATCAGCGGGGCAGCATTGGCGAAGTTGTCGTCCGTGACGATGCATGCGCGGGCGTCCACCAAGGTCGAGGCTATACCCCACTCTTCCAGAGCGGCACTTACCAGTTCGGACGATAGCCGTTCGCCGAAAGAGGCGATCAGATCACTCGCACGGTTCGTCAGCTCGCCGGCGGAGCCAACCACGACTAAGAGGGATGTCATCTGGCCGAACAGATCACACAGCCTCTGCTCTGTCGAATTCGGATCGGTCAGTAACGCGCGTGCCGTGGAGATGTGGAGCGCCTTCAGATCTTCAATTTTTCCCAGGCTTGCTGTCGCGTTGCCGCCGGCCGCTATGGAGGCCGCCTGTAAGAGTGTGTCGGTCACCGTGGCCATTGCGCTGCACACCACCACCGGCTGCTGCCGAAGACGTTCGCGAACAAGGATGAGCAGTCGAGTAATTGCTTCGGCATCTTCCACCGAGGTACCGCCGAACTTCATCACGATCATATTTGTCAGTGGCCCGCCTGCCACTATTGCAACAACGTCTCCGCCGACACGAACGGGCTCTTCCGACGCAGGCGTTGTATCTCGTTAAGCCGACAAAGGTCAAACCCGAACCCCTTCACATCCAGTTCCCCGTTCTTGTTCTTATCCAGTCGCGCGAATTCGACTTCCATGAATGCGATGAACTCCTGCCTTGAAATCTTCCCGTTCTTGTCAGTATCCATCAAGAGCAGAAGGTCTTTGATTCCACTCTCTCCAAGCGCAATCTTATCCTGCGTTTTGGGAACCGAGGCCTTTGGCCCGAAGAGCGCTGCCCTCGGACTCAAGGTTGTAAGTAACAGAATGACGACCAGTGCGATCAAAGAAGCATTCACGCCGATGTAACATGGCTCGCACCCCCATTCGTCCGTAGGTGTTACTAACTACTTTGCTTCACGAGCTCGGCAGAACAATAGCCATTATGCTTGTGACGGTCTGAGAAACGCCGGCGCAATTGCGACAGATAGCACACGTCGCCTCTCCTGTCCTCCGTCCCATTAATTAAATATTGCAGACCATAACAAAAGAATAAATTGTTCATAGAAAGTTCGTAAGGACGAACTCTGGAGAGATCTGGACCGACACGGTTGACTAATTGCAAAGACACAGTCTTACACAAGGCGCCACTCGATCTTGCCATCAGAGATATTGATTCTTGTGACCCTCCGGCGTAGTACTCCGTACTCGTTGATCGGTGCAGGCCTAGGCTTAACCACCTATCGCGAACTGACACAACACGACCATCTGCTGCCAGTACGCCGTTCGACTGTTGTTTCGTCCTTCGTTGTCCTCAGCAGACCTCCGTGATTCTCATGCGGTAAGAGACGGCATTACCGTCCAAGTTAGGTGGTTTGTAGATTTCCAAATTGATAGAGAGGGGGCTACATTCTTGCAGCTGTGCGCCGCAACCGCCAGGATCTGAACGTTCTTATTGAGCAGCGGCGTTGGAACCAGTCGGGAGGGCGTGATCTTTACACATGCTCAACCCAGGACGCATCGCGGAGGGCACTACTCAATATAATGTCGCATAAAGTGAGCCGGTCAAACTCCAACGGCTCCACGAGCGTCAGACTTTGATCCACCCGTGGCGCATTCCCGGATGATCAGTTTCAGATAAGATAGCGTTCAAATCGGTACGAACGCGGCTGCATTGGCCGCGAAAGCCGACGAAAACAACGAGGTACAACATGAACCGACGTTCTCTTGCAATGGGGATCTCGGTATTTTCCTTTAGCGTGGTTGCAGAACTGCTGTGCATCAGAATTCTGCGCGGGTCGCTCACAGCCTGGTTCTATCATCCAAACCGCAGATTGCTTCTGCTATCAATGATCCTAATCAACTTGCTCAACGCGTCCACGGCCATGCACTTCAGTTCTCGCGCTATCCGGGCGGAGCTCAACCTCAAGCTGACCCAGCAAAGGCAAGAAGAAGCAAGCGCGTATTTGAATCACCATCTGCGGAACGCCTTGACCGTGATTCAGAATGCTGCGTTTCTCACGCATGACACGCAAACCATTGAGCTGTGCGACGAAGCCGTTTCCAAGATCGTGAGCGTGCTGGTGAGCGCCGAGGCGGGACTGCGCAATCCCAGCGGCCAACGGTTCACTACATAGGACTCTTCTGATCATTAGTCTTAATTCTTCATGAGCCGCTGGTCGTCGCGAATCCAGCAGAGAGTTACGCCGACACCTCGATTCGCCAGTTTGGTTTTCGGCGAACGCAGCGGTGTGTTGTAAATCAGGCAACGGTGCATGGCGTCCTCAAGTTTTGACTTTGCTCCGGCTAGCCTCTGCCCGCATATTCACCTCGAGTTTTCATTGTCCGCGGCATTCTCTGCAGTTCTGCACCCTGCAGTGGCTTCTTGATAGCAGAGAGCAACGGGCGGCAAATGCGAGTGCTTTTAACGGTCAGAATCCCGTGCGGGGCTGTCTCGACCGCTCACGCGATGATTACATTCTGGAACAACCGGAGCCAGAGCATGATGTACGAGATTCCGTGCTCGGGCGGTGTAAAGCTGCACAAGCATTTTGGACAATAGGTGGAGCTGACCGGAACCAAACCCCCTCGGCGGGCATTGGTTTCGGCCTCGATTGCGGTTGGCGGTTTTCCTCCCTGGTGACCATCTGGGTCACCTCGATCAACAGGCTGTTATGCGGCGATGTAGCGCGCCGGATGTCTCGCGATG
>Ga0210391_10004582_pt1 | contig 11481 bp, 4 predicted proteins | sample IncBWC12OmetaG_FD_160573 | JGI IMG/M metagenome (GOLD analysis project Ga0210391, IMG submission 160573) | Forest soil microbial communities from Barre Woods Harvard Forest LTER site, Petersham, Massachusetts, United States - Inc-BW-C-12-O ...
ACCGTGTTTCCGGAACCCGTCGGCCTCGCGGCGACGTTCGATCCCGACCTGATCCACAAAATGGCGGTGGTGATCAGCACCGAAGCGCGCGTGAAGTACAACCAGGATCAGAAAGACGGCAACAGCTCGATTTTCCAAGGCCTCACATTCTGGTCGCCCAACATTAATATCTTCCGCGATCCGCGCTGGGGCCGGGGCCAAGAAACTTACGGCGAGGATCCGTACCTGACGGCGCAGATGGGCATGGCGTTCGTGCGCGGGATGCAGGGAAGCGACCCCAAATATCTTCGCGTCGTGTCTACACCGAAACACTTCGCGGTGCACAGCGGCCCCGAATCGACGCGCCACACGGTGGACGTGAAAGTTTCGAAGCACGACGAGGAAGACACCTACCTGCCGGCGTTTCGCGCGACCGTAGTCGAAGCCAAGGCCGAGTCGGTGATGTGTGTCTACAACAGCGTGAACGGCCAGCCCGGCTGTGCAAACGACTTCCTGCTGAAGGAAACGCTGCGCGGCGCGTGGGATTTTCAAGGCTACGTCGTTTCCGACTGCGACGCGATTTTCGACATCGAGCGCGGCCATCACTACGTGAAGACCGTTGCCGAAGCCGCCGCAGTTTCGCTGAAGGCGGGTGTGGACAACGACTGCGCCGACTTCGTCGCGAAGAAAACGGACGCCTCAGACTACCAGCGCTATCTGGACGCGTACAAACAGGGTCTCATTACCGACAAAGACATCGACACCACGCTGCGCCGCCTTTTCACCGCGCGCATGAAGCTTGGATTGTTCGATCCTGCGTCGATGGTGCCCTACGCGCAAATTCCGGAATCGGAGCTGGATTCGCAGCCGCATCGCGAGTTGGCGCACCAGGCGGCGCGCGAAGCGATCGTGCTCTTGAAGAATGACGGGACGCTGCCGTTGAAGGCCGAATCGGTGAAGACGATTGCGGTAGTGGGCCCGCTTGCCGATCAGGTTCGCGTCCTGGAAGGGAACTACAACGGTACTCCGTCGCATGCGACGACCGCGCTCGAGGGAATCAAGAAGTCGTTTCCAAATGCGTCAGTTACTTTCTCGCCGGGCACGAATTTCCTCCGCCTCGCGAATCCCGTTCCGACGGCCGTGCTCACCACGCCCGATGGCCAACCTGGTTTGAAAGCCGAATATTTCAACGGCACGAAATTCGAAGGCCCGGTCGTGATTACGCGTGTCGATCCCACTGTGGATTTCGCGCCGCACTCGCACCCGCCGCGTCCCGATGGCAATGGCGAGTTTTGCGTTCGCTGGACGGGTTTCGTCACTCCGACGGAATCGGGCAAATATTCGATCGGCCTCGACGGCCTCAAGAACAAGCTGTGGATCGATGACAAGTTGATCGTGGATTACGGCGAGTCCTACGGCATTCAGAACAAAACCGTCGACATGGACTTCGAAGCTGGCCACAAATATTCGGTGAAGCTCGAAGAGACCATGGGCAACAGCATCCTGACGCGCCTTGTGTGGAACCGGCTGATTTCCGATCCGCAGGGCGATGCCGTCGCGGCCGCGAAGTCCGCGGATGTGGTGGTTGCGGTGGTCGGCATCACCTCGCAGCTCGAAGGCGAAGAGATGGACGTGAAAGTTCCCGGCTTCAGCGGCGGTGATCGTACCAGCCTCGACCTGCCGAAGGACGAAGAAGATTTACTGAAAGCCGTGAAGGGCGCGGGCAAACCGCTCGTTGTGGTGCTGATGAACGGTAGCGCGCTTTCGGTGAACTGGGCCGCCGACAATGCGAACGCCATTCTCGACGCGTGGTACTCCGGCGAAGAAGGCGGCGCGGCGATCGGCGAAACGATTTCCGGCGACAACAATCCCGCGGGCCGCTTGCCCGTTACGTTTTACAAGGGCGTCGACCAACTCCCGGATTTTTCCGACTACAACATGAAGGACCGCACGTATCGCTATTTCACCGGCACGCCGCTGTACCCGTTCGGATACGGCTTGAGCTTCACGAAGTTCCAGTATTCGAATCTCAAGGTTGCGTCGACTTCGGTGAACGCAGGCGATCCGCTGGGCCTCGATGTGGACGTGAAAAATTCCGGCGCGCGCGCGGGCGATGAAGTAGTGGAGCTGTATCTAAGCTTTCCGCAGGTGCCGGGCACGCCGATTCGCGCGCTGCGCAGCTTCCAGCGTGTGCATCTCGATGCCGGCGCGTCGCAGCACGTGCATTTCGACTTGACGCCGCGCGACATAAGTTCGGTCACAGAGGCGGGCGATCGTGTGGTTGCACCGGGCGCATACGTCGTGAACGTTGGCGGCGGCCAACCCACGCCGTCATCGACCACGGCTTCCACCGTTTTCACCGTGAGCGGCCAATCGAAACTGCCGGACTGAACAACGCGTAGCTAAGAAACGTATACCAACGAGCGTGTCGGGAAAACGCGCCACGCTCGTTCCTTCTTGAGCGCGCGCTAAGGCGGCCTAGTTCGCAGCGGGCAGTTCGAGCATCGAAGGATCGAACATTTTATAGTCGAAATACTTCGTCGACTCGTCGATCCGAATCGTCTTCACCATCAAAAGCTTGAGAGCGATCCGGACTTCCTCGTACTCCGGCACCCAGACTTCGTTGTTCACGTAGGTGTTCATGATGATCACCCGCGTGTCCTTCTCGAGGTCGGCGAGCAATCCGCCCGCGAACTTCATGTCGTTTTCAAAGAATGCGTCGAGACGAACGACGTCTTTGGTTCGCTCGTCGATCCAGATCACTCCGCCGAGTTTCTGCACGATCTTTTCCACCAATCCGTGCGCTTTGTATTCGGGATTCGGCTCGAAATCGAATGCGAGCACGTCCTGCCCTTGATATCGCTCGCGGCGCGGGTTCACGAACTGCGCCACGCGCAGAAATGTATCGACGGAGAAGTCGCTGTCCTTCACCTCGTCGTCCGAGTCGCTCGAGCCTGTCGAGTTGTTCGAGTCGTTCTTGGTGCTCTGGGCGTCGGCGCCGGGCGCCTGTGAGTCCTTCTTGGCGTCGGTTGGAGCGTCCTTTACGGGATGCTTCTTCAGATCCGCGATGGCCTTCACGAATCGCTCGTCTTCTTTCCGGCGTTCCTCGGGACTGAGTGGTTGGCCATTCTTCTTTAGCACGCGGTCGACCTCGCCACCGTTGTAGTAGAAGAAAAGACTCTCGGTGACCTCGGGCTTGATCGGGTTGCCCTTCTTATCGATCTCGGCTTCGTTTTCGATTTTCGTGCCGGCGTATTTCTGGCGCAGCTTGTCGTTGGCTTTCTGGCGTTCATCCACCTCGGCGAACAGTTTTTTGAGGTCCGGCAACACGACCTGCGATTTGTGCGGAAAGTCGAAGACGCGTTCGCCGACCGGTTCGTTCACGGCAGCACGCGTGATCGTGATGTCGAACCCGTCGTTGCCGCGTTGAAGCCAAATCTTGTATGGGACCTGAATTCCGTTCACGGCTCGATAGTCGCTGTAGAAAAGCTTCTGATCGACGCCGCCCATTGTCGCGTCTTCTTCGACAAGCAGATGCGTTTGCGCGTCGAAAAAAAGCTGGCGCTTTGTACCCGCGAGCGAGGCGACTTCGATTTCGTCGGCGTCTTTGCCATGGACCTGCGAGGTACCGGCGTAGGTGACGACCAGCTTGTTCTTTTTTAGGTTCACCAAGTGCGAGTTGTAGTAGCGGCCCGCGGCTTCGAGCTGCATCGCTTCGGGACCGACGAGAGTGCCCATTTCCCCAGCGGCATTCTGATGCCACGCCGATTTTCCGTTAAAGGAATCGATGAAGCTGCGCTCCTCCGCCACGACTTCCATGTAATACCGATTCGGGAGCCTCAGATCAAAAGTGCATGAGCCGTCTGGCGCGCCGTCTTTGCCCGCGAACGAACCTTCGAGAGTAACCGTCTTCACGAGCGAGAGTGCTTTCGAACCTCCCGCGGCTTTCTCCGCGGCGTGGAGGATGCGCGAGGCTCCGACGGTGTCATGCTGCGAGGTTGACTGAGCGACGGCCTGGTGCGCAACGCAGCAAAGAAGCAGAGTGCAGACGGCCGCGAGCGCGAGGGCGCGAGAAAAGAGGTAGGTAGGGTGCACAAAGAAAGTACGTATCGCAGGCAAAAAAGTTCCAAGTTGGAGCACGGTTACCGACAGGTGGCGGGCACCTTTCGGCGAGCGTAGGGTAGCGCTAGCATCGAGCTATGCCCAAACTCAAAACCCGCAAGAGATCCACTGCAAAGAAGAGATCGTCGCAACCGCGGAGCGCCAAAAGCCCGGGAATCGCTCCGGAACAGGCGTCTTCATCGCCGGAACAGAAACCCCAAACGCTCCCAGAGACGTTCAAAGCGCTGGAAAAGGTGCTCGCGCTCTACTCGCCTCCTGCAACGATGTGGATCGAGGGCAGCCACTCGAAACCGATCACGCGACTGACGGTGCCAAGCCCGGTGGTGGTACCGGGAGCCTACGGCGGCAAGCCGATCGATCTGGAACTGGCGACGCTGATTCTTCAGAAGGATTTCGTCGGCTTCTACCTGATGCCCCTGTACGTTCGTCCTTCGCTGCGTTTGAAGATTCCGAAACCCCTACGGAAATTGCTGAAAGGGAAGACCTGCTTCCGGCTCCGTTTGGCAGACGAAGCGATGGTGCAAGACGTACGGCTCGCGGTGGACGCTGGCACGCAGCTGTATCGCGAGCGCGGCTGGCTGTAGAAGGGCACGCCCGCCTGCGTAAACGCTTGCTACGGCCCGCCAAAGGCCTCTCCAGTCCTTATATATAGGTTGCGCCCAGGGTCGTGTAATATTTCCGACACCGAATCGTAGTAGTCTCCGAGCGCAACAACCAAACTATGGATGCCATCACACTCGAACACGTATCGAAATCCTACGACTCCGTCGCGGCGGTGAACAACATCAGCCTACGCGTGCGGGAAGGCGCGATCTTTGGCTTGCTCGGGCCGAACGGCGCGGGCAAGACGACCACCATCCGAATGATCATGCACATCCTCGTGGCGGACGAAGGCACGATCAAAGTGCTCGACAAGCCCGTCAGCGACGATACGCGCGACCTGATCGGCTACCTGCCCGAGGAACGCGGTCTTTATCCGCGGATGAAGGTCCGCGAAATCATCGTGTTTCTCGCGGCACTGCACGGGCTTACTGAAGCAGAAGCGGGCCGGCGCGCCGACCAGTGGCTCGATAAGTTGGGCCTCGGCGAGTGGAAGACGAAGAAGCTCGTCGATCTTTCAAAAGGTATGCAGCAGAAGGTGCAGTTCATCACATCGGTGATTCACGAGCCGCCGGTGGTGATTCTCGACGAACCGTTTTCGGGGCTCGATCCGGTCAACTCCGCGACCATCGAAGAAATCATGATGGAGATGAAAGGGAAGGGCTCGACGATTGTGCTCTCCAGCCACCGCATGGACCAGATCGAACGGATGTGCGACGCAATCTGCTTGATCAACAAAGGCCAGAACATCCTCGACGGCGATATTCGTTCGATCAAGCAGGGGTATGGCAAAAACACCGTGCACATCGAATTCACCGGGCCGGACGGTTTCCTTCAGTCGCCGCTCGTCGAAAAGTTGACGCGTCACGGCAACGGGGCCGAAGCGAAGCTGAAGCCCGGCGCCGATTCGCAGGAAATATTGCGAGCTGCGGTGCAAGCGGGCGCGAATATCACCAAGTTTGAATTGCTCGAGCCGTCGCTGAACGAAATCTTCATCGAGAGGACCACCCGTGCGTAAGCTCGGACTGATCGTCAAGCGCGAATACCTGACGCGCGTAAAAACCAAGGGCTTCGTGATCGGGACGCTGGCCGTGCCGCTGCTCGGCCTGGCGTTCTGCCTGCTCGTCGTATTTCTGGTGAACCACAAGTCCGAAAACAGCCTGCGCCTCGCAATCGTCGATAACTCCGATGGCCTTTCGCAGTCGATCGTTCAGGGGTTGAACGGGAAGCTCGAAAACGGCAAGCCCGAGTTTGTGGTCGAACAGACGGTCGCGCATCCTGCAGATTCGGAAGCGGTGCAATCCGACCTGCGGAGCAAGATCAACGTGGGCACACTCGACGCGTACCTGGTGATTCCGGCAAACAACGCGGATTCGTTCGAGCTGCACATGCGCAATCCGGACAATTTCGCGCAAATCGGTCCGCTATCCGGCGCTCTCGATCAGTCGGTGATTACGGAGCGGCTTGGCCAGCGCGGCGTGCACGTGGACGATCTGAAATCTGTGCTCAAAGGCGCAGACCTGAAACTATTGAAAGTCAGCGAACGCGGGGAAGCGGAAGAGAAAGGGCAAAGCCTGGGAATCGCGATCGCGCTGGTGGTGCTGCTTTACACCTCGCTGCTGATGTACGGCATCATCACGATGCGCTCCGTGATCGAAGAAAAGACCACGCGAACAATGGAAGTGTTGATCTCGGCGGTGCGCCCGTTCGAGTTGCTCGCGGGAAAAATTCTGGGTGTAGCGTGTGCGGCGTTCACGCAGTTCGCGATCTGGATGGGGTCGACGGCGCTGCTTTTTTCTTACGGCGCGCTGGCGGCGGTGGGAATGGGGGGAAAGTCGATGCTGAGCGGCGTGCATATTCCGCCCTCGCTGATTCTGTACGCCAGCCTGTTCTTCTTCGGCGGCTACTTTCTCTACACCACAATGTTCGCGGCGATCGGCTCGGCGTGCTCGAATGAGCAGGACGCGCAGCAGCTCCAATGGCTGGCGATGGCGCCGCTGGTTTTCTGCATGATCATTTACAGCGTGATCCTCAACGATCCGTCGTCGAAGATGGCGGTGATCCTTTCCGAGATTCCGTTTTTTGCGCCGGTGTTAATGTCGCTGCGAATCTCTCTGCAGACCCCGCCATTCTGGCAGATCGCGCTATCGTTCGTACTGCTGGTGATCACGACGATCGTGATGATCTGGCTCTCGGCGAAGATTTATCGCGTTGGCGTACTGATGTATGGCAAGCGGCCGAGCTTGATTGAGATGGCGCGCTGGCTGCGCTACTCATAACCTGAATCAGAGTCCGCAGCGACACTGGCCGAGCCCCTCCCTGCGAAGGGTAGGCGAAACACCTCCCCGTGTTACTTCGAATACACGGTGGCAATCCGGGGATTACCCTTTACTCAAATGAACTTGACGAAATCGGGCACACCCCGCATAGTGCTGGGCGGCGCGAACCGTTCTCAAGCTCTCACCTTGCGGCCAGGTGGACCGCAGGGGTGCTCCGTGCCCGGCGCCGAAAACAATTGATTCGCCCAACATAACGAGGCCCTATGACCAGGAAACCCCTAGCCTTTCCTGCTCTTCCCGCTGTTTTTCTGCTCCTCTGCCTTGCCGCGCCGTCCTTCGGGCAAACCGCGAACGTCCAGTCACGAATCGCGCTGCCGATCGAGGATTCCAGCCTCGTCACGTTGCATGGAAACACGCATCCCTACGCGACTGCCAAATTCGACCAGGGTGCCGTGGACTCCAGCCTGACCATGCACCGGATGCTCTTGGTGCTGCAGCGCAGCCCGGCGCAGGAATCCACCCTCGAAGAATTGCTTCAGGAGCAGCAGGACAAGACCTCGCCGAACTTCCACCAGTGGCTGACGCCGGAGCAGTTCGGCGCGCAGTTCGGCCCGTCCCAACAGGATATTCAGACCATTAGCCTGTGGCTCCAGTCGCACGGCTTTCAGGTTAACAGCGTTGCCAAGGGCGGAATCCTGATTGACTTCACCGGGACGGCAGCGCAGGTGGAGCAGACGTTCCACACGCCGATTCACAAATACGAAGTGCAGGGAAAGCAGTATTACGCCAACTCGCAGGACCCGCAGATTCCGACGGCGCTTTCGGCGGTGGTGGCGGGTATCCGGTCGCTACACAATTTTCCGGCGCGCGCGCTGAATCATTCCGCCGGAACGTTTCACCGCGACCCGGAAACGGGAGTGGTTTCCCACACGGGTCCGCTGACTGTCCCACAATTCAATCCCGGATCACAATACGAGTGCGGACTGAACGGTGGACCGTGCGAAACGCTTGGGCCCTTCGACTTGGCGACGATTTATAACGTTTCGCCGTTGTGGAGCGATTCGACGCCGATCGACGGCACCGGGCAAATCATCGCGATCTCGGGTGAGACGGATATCAATCCTGCCGACTGGACCAGCTTCTGGGCGATGTTCGGCGTCACGGCGCCGAAGGGCAAGCTAAACATTATCCTGAATGGTCCCGACCCCGGCGTACAGGGCGATGAACCGGAAGCGGACATCGACACACAGTGGTCAAGCGCGGTGGCCAAGGGCGCGACGATCGACTACGTAGAGAGCGAAGCGACCGAAGCCACTCTGGGAGTGGACCTTTCCGACGAATACATCGTCGACAACAACCTTGCCGGCGTTATGAGCGAAAGCTACGGCATCTGCGAGCTTTTCATCGGTACGTCGGGCAACACGTTCTACAACACGCTGTGGCAGCAGGCTGCGGCACAGGGCATCACCGTTTTTATTTCTTCCGGCGACCAGGGCTCGGCTGTTTGCGATTCCGGCCAGGAGTACGCGCAAAACGGCCTCGCGGTGAACGGGTTCGGTTCCACGCCTTACAACGTGTCCGTCGGAGGCACGGACTTCAACGACGTGTCGACCACCTCGAAATACTGGAATACGACCAACAACACCACGAACTTCTCGAACGCCAAGAGCTACATTCCCGAAGAAACCTGGAACGATTCCTGCACGAACTCCGAGATTTTTCCCCTCGCCGGTGTCTCCAGCGCCGAGCAGAGCTGCAATAACGCCGAAGTGCAATACAACCAGTTGCTCGTTGTCGCGGGTGGAAGCGGAGGCGCGAGCAACTGCACCACGTCAACTGGGACGACAGCGGGGGCCTGCTCTGGCGGCTACGCGAAACCGTCGTGGCAGTCGGGATCGGGCGTGCCGAGCGACGGCAAGCGCGACGTTCCGGACGTGTCGCTTTTCGCCTCCAACGGTTTCAACGGCTCGTTCTACATCATCTGCCAGTCGGACGCCGCTGTGAACGCGTGCAGCCTGAGCGGAAATTTCCAGGGATACGGTGGTACATCGGTCGCGTCGCCTGCGTTCGCGGGCATCATGGCTCTGATCGAGCAGAAAACGGGCGAGCGGCAGGGTAACGCGAACTATGTTTTCTACAAGATGGCCAACGCCGGCTCGAACTCGTGCAGCTCGAGCTCGCCGACCAGCAGCTGCGTGTTCTACGACATTCCTAGCGGCTCGACAATCGCCATGCCGTGCGCAACTGGCAGTCCGAATTGCACGACGAAGACAACGGGCGATCCGTATGGAGTGCTTTCCGGTTTTGCGACGACGTCTGGTTACGATCAGGCGACGGGTCTCGGCAGCGTGAACGTGACGAACCTGGTGAACGGTTGGAGCACCTATTCCGGCGCGTTCAAGGGTTCGAAGTTCTCGGCGTTCACGATGGGGCCGCCAACGACGATCACCCACGGCCAGCCGATGCCGGTGGCCGCGACCGTGATGCCCCAGAGCGGCACCGGGACGCCAACCGGATCGATCGTGCTGGTCACGAATACCGGTTCGAGCTCAAGCGGTGAATGGACCACGCCGCAGACGCTCGCGCTTGCTAACGGCTCGCTAGCCTCGGGCACCACCACGGACTTTCTGCCGGGCGGCACTGCATATACCGTGACGGCGCACTACTCAGGCGACGGCACGTACGCCCCGGCGGACTCTTCGCCGGTGACCGTGACGGTGAATCCCGAATCGAGCAAGATGACCACCGGATTACTCACATACAACCCGCAGACCGGTGCGGTGACCGGCACGGGGCTGACGACAGTCACGTTTGGCGTGCCTTACCTCATGCGGACGGACGTGACCAACTCGGGCGGAACTCTTTGCGCGACGAACGACATTGTAAATTACGGCTGCCCCACCGGCACATTGACGGTGAACGACACGTACAACAGCTCGACCGGTGCCCTCGACGGCGGGTCCTTTCCGCTCAACACGGAAGCCTACGCTGAAGATCAGAATATTTTGTTGCAGGGTGGCCAGCATAGCATCGCGATCTCCTATAGCGGCGATAAGAGCTACAACGCGAGCAGCACCACGGCGACCATTACCGTGAATAAAGCGGCGACAACCATCAGCCTGAATTCCGGGCAGTCCTTCATCACGGTAGGATCGAACGCTACCTTCGCAGCGTCGATCAATGCTTCGGTCCTGCTTCCATACAACTCTCCGAACTCGGACTTCCCCGCGGACAACGTCCAGTTCTTTGACGGCGGCACGCCGATCACTGGAGTCCTGACCTATCAAACGGCCGCGCAAACGGGGGGCGGTCCGCTGGTAACCGCGACGTTTTCAACCGCTTCGCTTAAGCCTGGCAGCCACACGATCACAGCGCAGTTCACGGGAGATTCGAATTATTCGGCGTCCACCGTTTCCAATTCGGTTACGACCGATATCCAGATCTCGACGACCGGAAGCACGCTGACTGCCTCAAGCAGCACAATTCAGCACGGCGCGAGCGAGACGTTTACATACACCGTCGTGCCGTCGCAGACGGGAGGCCCATCTCCGACAGGCACCGTGCAGTTCACCTGTTACTGCGGCGGCGCGGGCCTTATCTTCACCGCACCGGTCACAAACGGTCAGGTCCAGTGGGTGACCTCGGTGCTTCCCGGCGGGTCAGACCAGATCACTGCATCCTATGGCGGCGACTCGAACTACCAGAACTCCACTGAGAACACCTCGGTCACGGTGACTCTGCTCGGCTCGGCGACAAGCGTCAGCACTTCGAACGCTTCGATCTCAAGCGGAACAAGCGTCACGCTTTCGGCGACCGTGGCAGCGTCGAAGTCGGGCGGCCCCGCTCCGACAGGGACCGTGCAGTTCTCGGCGGGAACGAACTCTTCAGGCGGCTCCACTACATTGGGATCAGCCGTGCCCGTTACGAGCGGAGCGGCGAGTCTCACGACGACCGCGATTCCCGCGGGCACGCAGTTCGTCTTCGCGAACTATAGCGGCGATGCCAATTACTCGCCGTCGACGGCGTCGACAGCCGAGGTGGTGGCTGGCGCAGCGTCGTTCACCGTCACGGCCGCACCCGCGACAATCAATATTAGTCAGCCCGGCGGAACCGGCTTAACCACTCTCATGTTTGCGGGCGCAAACGGGTTCAGCGGGACGATCGCTCTTTCGGCGGCTTCCTGCACGGGCTTGCCGGCGGAATCGTCATGCAGCTTTGGCCCGTCGTCGGTCACGCTAAGTAGTGGCACGACATCCGCGAACACAACCCTCACGGTCACAACCACGGCTAAATCTTCGACGCCGCTTACAGTCTTCGCGCGTCCGGATCGGCGAAGTCCGTGGCCGTTGCCTGCCTTCGCGCTGGCCGCCATTTTGAGCGCACTACTCTTCAGTACTTATCTGCCCGCTCTCAAACTCGCGCGCTATCGGGCTGCGGCTCTTGCGGTCCTCGCGGTCGTGTTGCTTCTCACGTTCACTTCTTGCGGCGGCGGTTGCGTCGG
>Ga0210391_10004583_pt1 | contig 11481 bp, 8 predicted proteins | sample IncBWC12OmetaG_FD_160573 | JGI IMG/M metagenome (GOLD analysis project Ga0210391, IMG submission 160573) | Forest soil microbial communities from Barre Woods Harvard Forest LTER site, Petersham, Massachusetts, United States - Inc-BW-C-12-O ...
TCACCTGCGCGCAGCGAAAATACTTCGCCGCCGGAGCAAAGTTCACCGCCGCCGCCTTCACCCTCTTTCCCACCAGACGGTTCGCCATGCCCGGCACCGCGTTCGGCTCAAAAGCCAGCGTCGGAATCCCCAGCAAAATCGCTGCCCCCATCACCGGACCCGAAGCATACCCGCCCACACCAATCACCACCTGCGGCCGAAAGCTTCGCAGCAGCCCCACGCACTGCAAAAATCCCCGCGGCAAATCGAAGACCGTCTTTAAGCGCGTTGCCAGCGATACCTGATTCAGTTGCCCCACGCGAATCAGCTCCAGCCGGTAGCCCGCCTGCGGTACCAGCCGCGATTCCAACCCCCGCGCCGTCCCCACAAACAGCACTTCAGCCCCATGCCGGGCCTTCAGCTCATCCGCAATCGCCAGCGCTGGAATGATGTGTCCGCCCGTGCCGCCTCCGGCAATCAAAATCCGCAACCCGCCGTCACTCATGCGGAACCTGCGCAGCCACAATCGCCACCGGAACCGAGAAGAAAATCTTTCCGCCGTCGCGCCGCGGCAATACGTCCATCGCATCGTCCTCAATCGCGCTCGCAAACATCGCGCGAATCCGCGCCTCATCCCCTTCGCGCGGATACGACCGCCCCAAAAACTCATCCAGATCCAGAGCCAGCCGCGTTCTCTCCACTCGCACGTCCACCAATCCAGATGAAGCAAACAGCGCCGTCAGATCCTCAACTGCCAGCGCCCGCGTATGCGAAGGATCGCGCATCTTCTCCATAGCGTTGAACGCCGCAGCCTTCCCCTGCTCCGGCGCGCTGTCGGCCACCACAATGCGTCCGCCCACGCGGGATACGCGCCGCATCTCGCGCAACACCGGCAGCGGATCGGAAAAGTGATGAAAAGCAAACCGGCAGGTCACAATGTCGAACGTCCCGTCAGCATAAGGCATGGCCGCAACGTCGCCCTGATCCCACGAAACATTGTCGACACCCTGCGCCTGCTGAGTCCGCCGCGCCTGCTCCAGCATGGCTGGCGTCAAATCAATCCCTGTCGCATGCCCCACATGCCGCGCCATCCCGCAAACCAGCAGCCCCGGCCCGCAAGCCACATCCAGCGCCCGATCGCTCCCCTCCGGCCGCGCCAATCGCACCACGCGTTCCAGAATGTCCTCACTCCGCGCCGTAGGCGAAGCCGCAAACTGCGCCGCCTGCCGCGTGAACTGATCAACAATCTCTTCGCTGTGACTCATGTTTCAAGAATGTTCGGCGAACTGGGTTCCCTGTGCCTTTACTGACTACCGATAACTGACAACTGCCCTCTGCCCTCACTCCACTTCCTTCGTGATATTCAGCAGCACGCCAATCAGCACCAGCATGATGAACAGCGAAGTCCCGCCATAAGAAATAAACGGCAGCGTAATGCCCTTCGTCGGCACCAGCGCCAGCACCACGCTGATATTGAAGAAGGCCTGAATCAGGATCGTCGCCGTAATCCCAAACGCCAGAAACCGCGCAAACGGGTCCGTCGAAAGAATCGCCGCCCGCATCCCCCGCCATCCGATAAAGATGAACAGCGCCACCACCAGCAGCGCGCCCAACATTCCCAGTTCCTGCGCCACCGTCGCGAAAATGTAGTCCGTATGCGGCTCCGGCAGATAAAACAGCTTCGCCGTCCCATCCATGTAGCCCACGCCCTTCACGCCGCCCGAGCCCACCGCAATCAGCGACTGCAGAATGTGGTAGCCCTTCCCCAGCGGATCCGATTCCGGATTCACAAACGCCAGCAGCCGGTCCCTCCGCCACTTCACGTGAAACAGCATGAAGTACAGCACCGGAGCAGCCGCCAGCGCTGCGTAGCCCAGGTATTTGAAATTCATGCCCGCCAGCCACAGCATCAGGGCCGTCACGCCCGCGCACACCAGCGCCGTCCCCAGATCCGGTTCTTTCAAAATCAGCGCAATAAAAATCAGGCTGGGTAGCGCGGCCGGCAAAATCGTTTGCCGCACGTTCTCAATCGTCCCCATGCGGTTCTGCAGAAACCACGCCAGAAACAGCACCAGCGCCGGCTTCGCAAACTCCGATGGCTGGAACGACAGCGGCCCAAACCGAATCCAGCGATGCGTGTTGTGCGAGTCGCGCATCAAAAACGCCGCCAGCAACAGCATGATCGTGATGCCCACCATCGGAAACACCACGCTGGGCCGGTTATAACGCCCGTAATTCACCTTCATCAGCAGCGTCATGCACACCAGGCCGCCGCCCGCATAAACCGCCTGTCGCGTCAGAAAATAGTAGGGCGAACCGAAGTTCTCCCGCGCCATCACCGCCGACGCGCTGAACACCATCGCCAGGCCGATCACCACCAGCCCCAGCGTGGCGAAGTACAGCCATTTGTCCACGCCTACAGTTTTCGCCATTCCGCCCCGCCCGTCTTCGTCAGCCCGCCTTCGTCCGCCAGCCCTGGTCCGCTCGCCTTCACCTTACGCCAGCGTCTTCTCGCCCCGCCGCGCCTGCACCGTTTCCTTAAACACCCGCCCCCGATGCTCGTAATTCTCAAACTGATCGAAGCTCGAACACGCCGGAGCCAGCAGCACAATCTCTCCCGCCTGCGCCACCGCGCCCGCCCGCGCCACCGCCTCTTCCAGCGTTCCCGCCGTCACAATCGGTACCGCCCCGTCGATGTGCGTAAAAATCTTGTCCGCCGCTGCCCCAATCGTGTACACCGCCTTCACCCGCTCCGTCAGCAGCGCCCGCATCTGCCGGTAATCCGAATTCTTATCCTTGCCCCCCAGGATCAGGTGAATCCCGCCCGGAAACGCCGCAATCGCCTTCATCGCCGCATCCACGTTCGTCGCCTTCGAATCGTTGTAGTACTCCACGCCGTGGATCGTCGCCACAAATTCCAGCCGATGCTCCACCGCCTGGAATTGCATCACCGCCGCGCGAATCGTCTCCGCATCCACGCCCGCCAGCCGCGCCGCACATACCGCCGCCAGCACGTTTTCCACGTTGTGCGCGCCCTTCAGCGGAATCTCTTCCACCTTCAGCACCGGCTCCGCAGCCGACTGTTCAGAAGCACGAAACGCAATCACTCCGTTGTGGACAAACGCGCCCTGCCGCACCACCTTCGCCCGGCTAAACCAGAAGATCCTCGAGCTCGCCCGCGCCGCCGCGCTCTTCGCCGCTTCATCGTCCGCGTTCAGCACCAGTGCATCGTCCGCTGTCTGGCGAGCAAAAATCCGCTCCTTCGCCGCCGCGTAATTCTCAAACGTCCCGTGCCGATCCAGATGATCCGGCGTGATATTCAAAATCACCGCAATCTCCGGATGAAATTCATACGTCGTTTCCAGCTGGAAGCTTGAAACCTCCAGCACCGACCACCCATCCTCGCGCGAATCTTCCACCAGCGCGATCACCGGCACTCCGATATTGCCGCCCACCTGCGTCGGCAGCTTCGCCGCCTTCAGAATCTCCCCGCACAAAGAGGTCGTCGTCGTCTTGCCGTTCGATCCCGTAATCGCCAGCACGTGCCCGCGCAAATAATGCGCCGCCAGCTCCACTTCGCCGATAATCGGCAGCCCGAATTTCTTTACCTGCACCAGCTCCGGCGTATCGATCGGAACGCCCGGGCTTACTACAATCAAATCCTGCCGCCGGAACGTCAGCAACCCGTGCCCGCCCGCTTCCACCGCGATGCCTTCATCAATCAGCGCAGGGATATCCTTGGCCAGCACATCGGCGCTCCGCACGTCCGACACCGTCACCTGCGCGCCCTGGTGCCGCAAAAACAGAGCCGCCGCCAGTCCCGACTTGCCCAGACCGACGACCAGTACCTTTTTTCCTTTGATTTCCATGCACTCTCGCGGACAGGACAAACTATTGTCCCACGCCGTCTCTACCCTTTACCGCAGCTTCAGCGTGGTGAGTGCAAAGAGTGCAAACACCAGCGCGCCAATCCAGAATCGCGCAATCACTTTCGACTCTGACCAACCCGTCAACTCGAAGTGGTGATGCAGCGGCGCCATCGTGAAAATCCGCTTCCCGCCCCGCAGCTTATAGCTCCCCACCTGCAGAATCACCGACGCCGCCTCCAGGTAAAAAATGCCCCCGATAAACGGCAGCAGCAGCTCCTGCTTAATCACCACAGCGACCGTGGCCAGCGCGCCGCCAAGCGCCAGCGACCCCACGTCGCCCATAAAAATCTCCGCCGGATGCGCGTTGTACCACAGGAACCCGATGCTCGCCCCCGTCATCGCCCCGCAAAAAACGGTCACCTCGCTCACCAGCGGCATCCGCTGCAGTTCCAGATAATCCGCAAACGTAACGTGTCCGCTCACATACGTCAGCATGGTCAGCGCGCCCGCCGCGATAATCGTGCACCCGATCGCCAGCCCGTCCAGCCCGTCCGTCAAATTCACCGCATTGCTGCTCAGCACAATCAGCAGCATCACAAAAATAATGAACGGCAAAAACGCCAGCACCCCCAGATGCGGAATATGCGTCAGGATCGGAATCGTCAGCCGCGGCCGGAAGATCTTGACGAATGGCACCATCAGCCGCGTCGAATAGCTGCCCTGCAAATCCATCAGCACCAGAACCACGGCCACCACCGCCGACGCCGCAAACTGCCAGATCAGCTTCGCCCGCGCCGTCAGCCCCAGATTCCGCCGGTGCACCACCTTAATGTAGTCATCCGCAAATCCAATCGCGCCGAAAGCCAGCATCGAAAACATCACCAGCCAAATAAATGGATTCGATAAGTCCGCCCACAACAACGTCGGCAGCAGGATCGCTATACAAATCAGCACCCCGCCCATCGTCGGAGTCCCCGCCTTCTTCTGGTGTGCCTTCGGCCCCTCTTCGCGAATGTACTGCCCCACCTGGAATTCGCGCAGCTTCTCAATCACGTAAGGTCCGATGATGAGCGTGATCAGCAGCGCCGTCAGCGAAGCGAACGCCGTGCGAAACGTCAGATACCGGAATATTCGAAAGGGCCTGAAATAAGGGAAAAGCTTTTGATAAAGGAGCCAGTAGAGCAAACTTCCTCCGGCGGCGAGTGGATTGCCGCTATCTTATCGTGCCGGGCTGTGCTTAACCCGCGTCTTTTTCCGCGTGTGCCAGGACCGTCAAAGCCCGCTCCAGCCGCACGCCCCGCGACGCCTTCAACAGCACCGCATCGCCCGCCTTCAGATGCTCGCCGAGCCACGCCCCCGCAGCCTCCGGCGTCTCCACAAACAACGCCTCCGCCCCGCCGGCCCGCGCCGCCTCCACAATGTGCACCGCGTTCCCGCGCACGCCCACCACCACGTCAATCCCCGCATCAGCCGCGGCCTTCCCGCACGCCGCATGCAGCGCAGCCGCCTCAGGACCCAGCTCCAGCATCTCGCCCGCCACCAGAATCCGCCGCTCCCCCGGCGTCCCTTGCAGCGTCGCAATCATCGACTTCAGCGCCTCCGGGTTGGAGTTATAGCAGTCGTTGATAATCGTCGCGCCCCGCACCGTCAGCACCTGCCCGCGCTTATCCTCCGGCCGCAACTCCGCCAACGCCGCGCAGCATTCCTCCAGCGAAATCCGCGCCTCCAGACCCACCGCCACCGCCGCCAGCGCGTTGCTCGCGTTGTGCTCGCCCGGAAGGTGCAGTTGCAAATTGCAGTGATGCGAATCCGTCCGCACCTGCATCGTCAGCCCCAACGCGCCCTGCGCCTCCATCCCATCCGTTCGCGGATTGGCGCACGGCCCCCGCCCAAAATAAACAACCTTCCCCTCAAATCCCCGCCCAAATTGCGACACATATGGATCGTCGCAGTTCAAAAAGGCCACGCCATGCCGCGGCAACGCCGCCACCAGCTCATACTTCGCCCGAGCAATCCCCGCCACGCCGTCAGGAAAATTCTCCGCGTGCGCATGGCCCACATTCGTCACCACGCCCCAGTCCGGCGCGGCAATCCTGCACAGCGCCGCAATCTCCCCCGCCGCCGACATCCCCATCTCAATCACCGCAACCTCGTGCTCCGGCTCCAGCCGCAAGAGTTGCAGCGGCAATCCGAATCCATTGTTGAGATTGCCCTGCGACTTCAGCACCCTGAACCGCGTCCCCAGCACCGCGGCCACCGCTTCCTTCGTGGTCGTCTTTCCCGCCGACCCGGTAATCCCCACCACCCGCTTGCCCCAATGCCGCCGCACTGCCGCCGCCAAACGCTGCAACGAAGTCAGCGGATCATCCACCACCAACAGCGGCCGGGTCTTCGTCGTCGCAGGCAATCCCGCCACGCGCCCCCGCGCTACCACCGCCGCAATCGCACCGCGCTCAAACGCCGCCGCCACAAAATCGTGCCCGTCAAACCGCTCGCCGCGAATCGCGAAAAACAATTCCCCCGCCTGCACTGTCCGCGAATCGATCGAGTACCCCGTCGCCGCAACCGCGTCGTGCCCCTCCACCGGAGCCGTCGCCAGCCACCGCGCAACCTGCGCCAGCATCAGCTTCATGCCCGCACTCCAGCCAGCGCGCGAATCGCCTCCGCCGCCACTACTGCATCGTCAAACGGCACCGCCCCGTCGCGCAGCACCTGCTCCTTCTCGTGCCCCTTGCCCGCAATCAGCACAATATCTCCAGGCCGCGCCGCCTCTACCGCCACACGAATCGCCCGCGCCCGATCCGCCTCCGCCACATACTCCGTCCCTGTCTCCAGCAGCCCCGGCAGCGCATCCGCCATTATCGCCAACGGGTCTTCGCTCCTCGGATTATCCGAAGTCAGCACCACCAAATCGCTGCCCTCGCCCGCTGCCCGCCCCATCTTGGGCCGCTTCGCCCGGTCGCGATCCCCGCCGCACCCAAACAGGGTAATCACCCGCCCGCGAGCTCCCGGCCCCACATCCCGCTGGGTCTGCGCGTTCGGATGATCCACAAACTCCCGCGCCAGCGCCGTCAAGTTCCGCAGCGCATCGTCCGTGTGCGCGTAATCCACCACCACCGTGAACGCCTGCCCCTCATCCACCGTCTGAAAACGCCCCGGCACGCATGCCAGCGACGCCGCACCCGCAACAATTTGTTCCAGCGTCAGCCCCCGCGCCAACGCCGCGCCCGCCGCCGCCAGCAGGTTATACAGATTCACCCGCCCCGTCAGACGTGTCCGCATCTCCGCATCGCCCCGCGGAGTCACCAAACGAAACGCCATGCCCGACGCAGCCATCCGCGCGTCCTCCGCGCGAAACTCCGCCGCCATCCCGTACTGGAAAACCTCTGCACCCGCGGCGCGCGCCACATCCGCCAGCCGCACGCCGTATGCATCATCAACATTCACCACGGCCACGCGCGGAGCCGCGCCCAGTTCCCCATCGAACAGCGCTCTCTTCGCCGCGAAGTAATTCTCCATCGTCCCGTGATAATCCAAATGATCCTGCGTCAGATTCGTGAAGATCGCCACGTCATACGGCAGGCTGTGCACGCGCCCCTGCGCCAGCGCGTGCGACGACACCTCCATCACCGCTTCCGTCGCCCCCGCATCCGCTCCCTCACGCAGCAACGCCAGCAGGTCGCGCGACTCCGGCGTCGTGTGCGCAGCCGCCCGCACCGCTCCCGCCACATGATTCTCAATCGTCCCCGCCAGCACCGTCTTGCGCCCCACGAAGTTGAGCATCGCGTCCAGCAGAAACGCCGTCGTCGTCTTGCCGTTCGTCCCCGTCACGCCGCTCAGCGCCACTTGTTTTTCCGGATGCTCAAAGAAGTTCGCCGCGATCACCGCCATGGCGAGCCGCCCGGCTCCAGCCGGAATCTCCGCAACCGCAATCTCCGGAAATTTCCGCGCCGTCTCCGCAAACGCCGCAGCCGAATCCGTCACCACCCCCGCCGCACCCTGCGCCACAGCCTTCCCAATGTAACGATTGCCGTCCGTCGTCCCGCCCTGCATCGCCAGAAACAGCGATCCCCGCCCCACGCGCCGCGAATCGTACTCGACGCCCAGAATCTGGAGCCCGTCCCCCGCACCACGGCCAGCGCGCCGCACCACCTCGCACCCGCTCAATACATCATCAAAGCGCATAACAAGCTGATTGTAAGCGTTGGTACCGAACCTCTGGCAGGTGCCCCATGTCCCTGGGTTTGGGGACATGGGACTGAGCGCAAAGCGCCCGCTCTTGCCTTTTTGTTGTCATCCCAACCGAAGCGGAGGGACCCGCTGTTCGTTTCTTCAAACCCCAACGTGCTTCGTGTCAGGGCACAACTTAAGTCGTGCGGTAATCGGCCACAAAACGTGGAGCTTCAGCCCCTGAGCGATCTTCGCCCCACCGTCGACGAAATAACCCCTACTGCGCGAACCGCACCACAATCTCCGTCCCCGAAGGCACCATCGTCCCCGCCGCCGGAGCCTGCTCCCGCGCCACGCCCGATCCCACGACCCGCACACCCAAACTAGCCGCGCTCGCCTCGACCACCACTTCGCGCAGCGAACGCCCCATAAACGAAGGCACCGCCACCCGCTGATTCGGCACCGACACCGATCCATTCTCCACGCGCTCACTCATCGCCGCCGGAACCATCCGCGCCGGTTGCACCACAGCCGCAGTGGGCGGCGAAGCCTTAGCCTCCACCGCTGCAGGCGGCGAATTCTGCGCAGACTCCATCGACGCAACCTGCCCCGCATCCGGCTGAGATGAATGACCTGCTGCATTTGCTGAGGCTGCCGTATCCGCAGACGCGCTGCTGCTCAACGGATCATCCGCCGGCAAATGGTTCGCCTCAGCAAACAGCGACTCCAGATTCGCCGTCTCTTCCTGCGGCGTTTCTTCCTCCACCGGCTTCGTGTCTTTCGCGATCAGGTTGGTCGGCTTCAGTTCCTGATCGTGCGGCACTCCCAAATACTCCAAAATCTGCTGCGCCAGATCGTGAAACACCGGAGCGCTCACCGTCGCGCCGTAGTGCGATACCTTCGTTGGCGAATCCATCACGATCGCAATCGTCACCGCTGGGCTGCTCACCGGCGCGAACCCCACAAACGACGCTACATACTTCGTCTTCGAATACGTGTGCGTCGCCGGATCGATCTTCTCCGCGGTCCCTGTCTTGCCGCCCGCGCTGTAGCCGTCCAGTTGGGCCGCGCGCCCCGTGCCGAACAGCACCACGCCCTCCATCATTTGCCGCATCTGCGCCGACGTCAGTTCCGAGATAACCCGATGCGAGCCCTCCGGCAGTGTGCTCGGCAGTTCGCTCTCCGGATGAAAACTCGCCGCCTTCAATGTACCGTTGGTCTTCGTGTCCGATGTCGTTTCCATCACAACGTGCGGCGGCAGATACGTTCCGCCATTCGCAATCGTCGACACCATGCTCACCAGTTGGATCGGCGTTACCGCAATCTCCTGCCCCATCGGAATCGACCCAATCGTCGTCGGCTGCCACCGGCTCGGCGGCTTCACCAGCCCCCGCGTCTCGCCCGGTAGTTCAATGCCCGACTTCAATCCAAATCCGTAACCGTGAATGTACTTAAAAAAGCGGTCCGGTCCCATCCTTTGCGCCAGCACAATCGCCGCCACGTCGCTCGACTCTTCCAGAGCCTGCGTCGTCGTCAACACGTTGCCATGCGCACCCTCGTAGTTGATCGCGTCCCGGTCGTCGTGAACAATGCGCCCCGCCACGTTGATCTGCCCGCCCAGCGTACGAATCGGTGCATCAGGAGTTGTCACTTTCTCTTCCAGCGCCGCCGAATACGTCACCAGTTTGAACGTCGACCCCGGCTCGTACACATCGCTCACCGCGTGATCTTTCAGCAGCAGCGAATTCGTATGCCGAAAATCGTTCGGATCGAACGTCGGCCGAATTGCCAGCGCCAAAATCTGTCCGGTGTGCGGATCCTGCACCACCACCGTCCCATTCAGCGCACCCGTCCGCTCCATGTTGCGGTCCAGCGCCTGCTCCGCCATGAACTGGATGGTCGCGTCAATGCTGAGCACCACATTCTGCCCCGGCTGCGGATCGCGCTCTTCGCTGTCCAGCACGTGCCGCTTCGCATCCACCGCTGTCAGCATGTGCCCCGGCGTTCCGTGCAGCCCCTTCTCAAAACTCTGCTCCACGCCCGCCAGCCCGTTGTCATCCATCCCCACGTACCCCAGCATCTGCGCTGCCAGGTCCTGCGAAGGATAAAACCGCTTGAATTCCGGCTGGATATAAACGCCCTTCAGACGCAGCGCCTTCACCCGGTTGATAATTTCCGGCGTCTCTTTGCGCGCCACCCACGCAAAATGCTTCGAGTCGCGCAGCCGCGCCAAAATCTGCTGGCCCGACGTAAAGCGATCTTCGGGATCGGTGTGGACCACCTTTGCCAGCGCCGCCGCCGTCTCCTGCAACTCGGCATCGCTGCTCATTTCCGAAGGCACCGCATACACCGAATCCGACGTCACCGTCATTGCCAGTTCCTGCAAATTGCGGTCGTAGAGAACGCCGCGCCGCGGTGCCACCAGAAATGTATGCGATTGCTGCCGCTGCGCCTTATCCGCCCAGTCCGCGTGACGAATCACCTGCAGCCACACCAGCCGCCCCGTGATCAGCGCCGCCCACACCATAAAGATGGAGAGCACAAACACGATGCGCAGCCGCCGCATTGGCGTCACCAGGTTCGGCGTTGTTCTGTTTTTCGAAGAGTTTTGGGGAGGGCTGAAAAGTTCCCCAACGCGCGTTGTGTTCACGCGTTGGGATTTGTCTTCGGAGGAGTATCCAGAACGGCTCACCGGGAAACCTCTCCTCCAAAAAAATTAGTGAATCGCCGGGGCCGCCGTAGGCGCTGTCGCTTCCGCCACCACTGCCCCATTGCCTTCCGTCGCTGCATTCGGACGAACCACCTGTCCCGGATGCGGAACCGTCAGCCCCAAATTCCGCGCCATCGCGTCAATCCGCGCCGGATCCGCCAGTTGCGCCTGCGTCAGCCGCAGCTCACGGTTCTGCTCTTCCATCTGCGCCAGCTGCTGCTTCTCCGTTTCCATCCGATACCCATACTCGATGGCGCTGAAATGCTGCCATCCATAGACAAGCGCCAGCGACAGCAAAAACGCCATAGCGAATGCGAAGCTGCGCATCTCCCGCGCCCGCGACGGATCCGCCGCCTTCACCAGCCGCGAATTGTCGATCCGCTTCGTGAACAGCGCCTCAGGCGTGGGTCCGCGTCGGCCGCGCCGTTGCGCCGCCATCAGCAACGCATTATGCTCGTCGACCCACTCCGTGCTCCGCCCGATGCCCGTCATGGTCTGCGCCGCTATCGCCTGTGTCGCCATATTCAAGTCTCCCGTTGCGCCCGCTGCTTCTGCTCTTGCCTTTTTTACTGACTACTCACCACTGATTCCTGACTACCGACAACTGATAACTGACAACTGAATCCCGTCTTCCTCCCCAAAAGCGACCGGGCCGGAGCCGCTGAGTACTGGGAGGGGTTTGTCTTGCGGGTCGTCCTTGAATTACTTTCGCCGTTGTATTGCGGTAGGACGGCCCCGGCCCGATCTTGTTGT
>Ga0210391_10004585_pt1 | contig 11480 bp, 9 predicted proteins | sample IncBWC12OmetaG_FD_160573 | JGI IMG/M metagenome (GOLD analysis project Ga0210391, IMG submission 160573) | Forest soil microbial communities from Barre Woods Harvard Forest LTER site, Petersham, Massachusetts, United States - Inc-BW-C-12-O ...
CACGCGCGTCCACTTGCCGTTTTCTTCCTTGGTGAGGCCAATCTCTCCGAGCTTTTGGACGATCAATGAGAAAAAGCTAAAAGAGACGGCGAGGTAGTGAAAGAGATTGCCCTGTGCGCCATGGTTTTTGTCTGCTTCCTGGATCTGGTCTTTGAGGCGCTGATAGGCTGCAGGATCCTTAAAATCGCCCTGCACGTAATAAATGCGATCGAGAAACCATTGCCATAATTTAGGATCCACGGGTTGCTCTTCGAACTTTGAAATTTCTTCGTCGAGCATTGCGCGGAAGGAGTCTGTGTTCATTTGATCGAACGCGAACCCCACAATGGCAAACTGCTCAGAAAGAAGACCTTCCTGCTTCAGGTTGATGAGAGCGGGGATGAGCTTGCGCTTGGTGAGGTCGCCGCTCGCCCCGAAAATGACCATTACGCAGGGAGAGCCAACGGGAGCGGAGTCGGGTTGAGTAGCATTCATTTAGTTGATCCTGTCTCGATCGGCCAGTTCGCCGGAGAAAAAAGAAATTGTTTAGTGTCCGGATTTTTTCTCGATGTGGCCGCCGAACTGAAACCGCATGGCGGAAAGAACCTTAGAGGCAAAATCTCCTTCACCGCGCGATGTGAAGCGCTCGAAGAGAGACGCCGTAAGGACCGGTGCAGGAGCGGTGGATTCGATCGCCGCCAGAATGGTCCAGCGGCCTTCGCCAGAATCCGAGACGCGGCCTGAGAAGCGTTCGAGCGTGGGCTGTTCCAAAAGAGAGATGGCGGTCAGATCAAGCAGCCACGAGGCCACTACACTGCCGCGGCGCCAAACTTCGGTAATGTCCGCGAGATTGAAGTCATACTGATAGTGTTCAGGATTGCGAAGAGGTGTGGTTTCCGCGTCGTCCTCGCGCTGCGTTTTTCCAGCGTTGGCGTGCTTTAGGATGTTCAAGCCTTCGGCGTAGGCCGCCATCAACCCGTATTCAATTCCGTTATGGACCATCTTGACGAAATGGCCAGCTCCCGATGGGCCGCAATGGAGATAACCTTCTTCCGATGTTCCGCCAGCTTTCTCGCGACCAGGCGTGCGATCGACATTCCCGCGGCCCGGTGCGAGCGTTTTGAAAATGGGGTCGAGGTGCTTCACGATGTCGTTTTCACCGCCAATCATTTGGCAGTAGCCGCGCTCCAGGCCCCAGACGCCGCCGCTGGTGCCGACGTCACAATAATGAATGCCTTGTCCGGATAGTTCGCGCGCGCGGCGAATGTCGTCGATGTAGTAGGAATTTCCGCCGTCGATGACGATGTCGCCGACTTCAAGCTTACTCGTGAGTTCGTGAAGCGTGGCATCAACAACTGCTGCCGGAACCATAAGCCAGATGGCGCGAGGCTTTTCAAGTTTCTTGACGAAATCCTCGAGCGAGTTCGATCCTGTGGCACCCTCTCCGGCGAGCTGCTTCACGGAGTCCGCGCTCCGGTCGTACACAACGCAAGTGTGGCCGTTCTTTTGCAGCCGGCGAACCATGTTGGCGCCCATTCTTCCCAGACCGATCATGCCGAGTTGCATCGCAATTGCTCCTATGCGGAAGTTTTGAGAGTCTTCACCGAATTCTATCGATATTTATTTTATGCGAGCGCTTGATGAATCGCGTCTGTTAACGTCGCCAGTCCGGCGGCGACATCCTTCCCGAGATGGACACGCAACGCGCGCCGCCCGCGCTCTGCGAGCACGGCAAAATCACCCCGCGCCTGGGCCGATTTCACCACGCCAAACGTATATTTCTGTCCCGGAACGAGAATATCCACCGCGTCGTCGCAAGTAATCTGCAGGAAAACGCCAGAGTTAGGTCCGCCTTTGTACGCTTGTCCCGTTGAGTGCAGGAAACGCGGCCCAAATCCAAGGACAGTAGCGACTTTTTTGTTGTCGCGCACGGCCAGGCGAATTGTCTGCAGCGCTTCTTCGTGGGCTTCGTTCATGGTGATGTAACCAAGGACGGCAAAATAATCGCCGGACCCGATGCGCGCTAGATGCTTCTTCAAAAAGCCCGAGAGCGTGCCGCCACCCTTCAGCTCCCCAGCGTTTTTCAGGTCGGCGTAGAGCTTCGCGCCATCGCCCGTGAAGAAGGGAGACTCGGGCGGGAGCTTGCCAGTGGATTCATATTCGGTGGTCAACTTGCGCGTTTCTGTTTTGCTGGCTTCCACGTCAGGCTGGTTGAAGGCATTGATGCCAATGAGAGAACCGGCGACGGCCGTGGCAATTTCCCAGCGGAAGAACTCCTGGCCGAGTGTGTAAATGTCCGGCAACACGATGCGGACGACGGGGTGACCGGCCTTTGCGAGGGCATCGACAGCGGCCGCTTGCTCTTTATCTGGCTCCGATTCGAGGCGCAGATAGGCAAAAACGCGATCGTTGCCGTAAAGATCAGGCTTGGCGAGGAGTTCGCGATCCACGGGAATGATGCCCTTGCCGGATTTTCCGGTGGATTCGGCGAGCAACTGCTCGAGCCAGGCGCCAAGATCGAAAATTCCCGGCGAAGTGATGATCGTCATCTTGTCCCGGCCCTGATCCGCGGCGAGGCCTAGAATCGTTCCCAGGATGACTCCGGGGTTCGTGACGGCATCCGAATCCGCGCCGCACGCTTCCACCATTTTTTGCGTGTTCTTCAGAAACTTCGATACGTCAATGCCCATGACGGCCGCGGGCACCATGCCGAAATTAGAAAGCGCCGAGTATCGCCCCCCGATGCTCGGGACGCCCATGAAGATTTTGCGAAATTTATCTCTTTCCGCGACGCGCTGCATCTTTGAGCCGGGATCGGTGATGGCAATGAAGCGGTTCCCGACCTCTTTTTCGCCGACCTTGACTTTCACGCGTTCGAAAAAATATTGCTTGTAAATGTTGGGTTCGAGCGTGCTGCCGGATTTGCTGGAAACGATGCAAATGGTGCTGCTGAGGTCCACGCTCTCTTCGAGGGCTTTAATCTGCGCGGGATCCGTAGAATCCAGCACATGAAGGTCCGGATAGCCTGAGGCCTTGCCAAAGGTCATACGAAGGACTTCGGGACAAAGGCTAGAGCCGCCCATGCCGAGAAGCAAAGCGTATTTGAAACCCGCCTCTTTGATATCGACGGCAATCTCTTTCAGCTTGTCAATGTCTTCGATCTGCTGCTCGGTAATATCCAGCCAGCCTAGCCACTTGTCTTCGTCCGTGCCGGTCCAAAGCGCGGCATCTCTTCCCCAAAGCCGCTTCACCTTCCCACTCTTCTTCCAATTTTGAAGTGAGGCGTTCACATCATTTTCGAATTTGTCGGGGAGTGTGTAGGTCAGGCGATTCAAGCTCACGCACTCACCCCTGCGCTTTTTCCCGTTGCGTCCAGAAGCTGCTTGAATGCATCCGCGAAGAGTTTGACGCCGTCCAGAAGAAGCTTGTCCGTCGCTTCTTTCATGGAGAGGCCGGCTTTGGCGAGACTGTCCATGGTCGTGCGCGCTGCGTTGAGGTCTTCCGTCAAGCTGTTGCGGAGTTTGCCATGATCGCGGAAGGCATCGAAAGTCGCCGGAGGGATGGTGTCCACGGTGTCGGCGCCAATCAGTTCTTCCACATAGATTACGTCGCGGTACTTGGGGTTTTTCGTGCTGGTGCTGGCCCAAAGTAGGCGCTGCGTTTGCGCGCCTTTGGCGGCCAGAGCGTTCCAACGTGAGCCACCGAAAAGTTCCTGATACTTCTTGTAGGTGAGCTTGGCGTTGGCGATGGCGATTTTGCCGTGAATACTTTCGAGCAGCGCCTTTTGTGCCGGGTCAGTGGCGGCTTTGAGCTTATCTTCGATCTTTCCATCAATCAGAGAGTCGATGCGGCTTACGAAAAAGCTGGCGACGCTGGCGATCTGGCTGATGTCCTGTCCTTTCGCGGCCCGAGCCTCGAGCGCGGCAAGAAAAGCCTCGGCGACTTGTTCGTAAGCAGACTGCGCGAAGAGCAGCGTGATGTTGATGTTGAGGCCGTCTTCGAGAAGCTGGCGAATCGCAGGGACGCCTTCGGGAGTGGCCGGAACCTTGATCATCACATTGGGTCGATCGACGGACTTCCACAGCCGGCGTGCTTCGTCGATAGTGCCTTTTGTGTCGTTGGCGAGATAGGGAGAGACTTCGAGACTGACATAGCCGTCGCGGCGTTTAGACTCCGCGTAGACAGTTTTGAAGATGTCGCAGGCGTCCTGGACGTCTCGAATAGCGATTTTTTCAAACAGACCTTTGGCGTCGAATTTCTTTGCGTCAGGCGAATTCAGAATGTCCGAGTAAACGTCGCTGCCGGTGATGGCCTTCTCAAAAATCGCGGGATTCGAGGTCATGCCGCGGAGCCCATCGTTATCGATATATTTTTTGAGGCCGCCGCTGGTGAGCAGGTCTCTTCGGATGTAATCCATCCAAGGGGATTGACCGAAAGCCAGCAGCGCTTTGAGGGGGTTGGCGCCTCGCGCGGAGTCGACATTGGGGACTGTAGTTGTTGTCGTCATGATGATTCTCCTCTAGCTTTGATAACTCGTTGAACGTCCATTGTACTCCCTGAGAGTGCGGCCGTGCCGGTCACATGCACATTGACCAGTGTTGGCTAATGCTAGCCGGGGACTCAGGACCCGGTGCAATATTTCGTTTCAAGGGCCTTTACTTTGCCGAGTCGCCGCACATGCCGCTCTTCATTGGTAAATTTCGCACCCATAAATGTCCGAACCAAATCTTGCGCGAGTGCGATGCCGACGACTCGCGATCCGAGCACAAGCACATTCATATTGTCGTGCTCAACGCCTTGATGCGCGGAATAAGTGTCATGGCATATTCCCGCGCGAATGCCGGGAAGCTTGTTGGCCGCGACGCTGGCGCCGACGCCGCTGCCGCAGATGAGGACGCCACGCTCAGCTTTGCCATCGAGAACGGCGCGGTCCACGGCTTCGGCGAAATCGGGATAGTCGCTCGGGTTTTCATTAAAAGCGCCGATGTCGAGGACCTCATTGCCCATCGAGCGCAGCAAGTCGCCCATGGCGTTTTTGAGTTGAAAGCCGGCGTGGTCCGAACCAATCACAACTTTCATGCAGGGCTCACTTTCCCATCACTTCTTTGGCTGCAGCGAGAACGTTTTCGATCTCAAACCCGAATTTATTGAGCAAATCCTTCAGCGGGGCGGACGCTCCGAAAGAGCGCATTCCGATGATTTTACCTTTGGGTCCAACGTAGCGATCCCATCCGAAAACAGATTCCATTTCGACGGAAACGCGAGCAGTGACGTTCGATGGCAAAACGCTCTCTTTGTAGGCGGCATCCTGTTTTTCGAAAAGTTCCCAGCTGGGCATGCTGACCACGCGCGCTTTTACGCCTTCGGCGGTCAACTTTTCGTAGGCGGCCGCACAGAGGCCGACTTCGCTTCCACTGGCAAGCAAAATGACGTCCGGCTTACCGCCCGCCGCGTCAGCGAGCACGTAAGCCCCTTTAGCGACTCCGGAGGCGGGAGCGTACTTCGTGCGATCAAACGTGGGCATGGCCTGGCGACTGAAGACAAGCGTCGAGGGACCGTGCATGTGCTGAATGGCAACTTTGTAGACTTCGACGACTTCGTTGGCGTCGCCAGGGCGAAAGACAAGCATGTTGGGCATGGCGCGAAAGGCGGCAAGTTGTTCGACGGGCTCGTGCGTCGGCCCGTCTTCGCCGACTCCAATGGAATCGTGGGTGAAAATGTAAAGAGCTGGAATTTCCATCAACGCGCCGAGACGCATGCTGGGACGCATGTAGTCGCTGAAATTGAAAAAGGTGGCGCTGAACGCGCGTAGCTTGGAAAGCGTCATGCCATTGACGATTGCGCCCATGGCGTGTTCGCGCACGCCGAAGTGGATGTTGCGTCCGTGATAGGCGTCGGGGAAAAAATCGCCAGCGCCTTCGAATGTGAGATTGGTCTTGTTCGATTTGGCCAAATCGGCGGAGCCGCCGATGAGCCACGGAATGTTCACCGCGAGAGCATTCAGCGTCTTTCCGGAGCTTTCGCGCGTGGCCATGCCCTTGGGATCGGCGGGGAAGGAGGGGAGATTTTTGTCCCATCCGTCGGGGAGCTGACCGCTTTGCATACGGTTCAATTGATCAGCGAGCTGTGGGAACTGCTTCTGGTAGTCCGCGAATTTCTCGTTCCATGCGGAATGGGCTTCCGCGCCGCGTTTGCCAATGCCGTTCTTGAATTGATCGTAGACACCATCGGGGACCAGAAACTTCGCGTCTTCCGGCCAGCCGTAATTCTTCTTCACCAGCTTCACTTCCGCTTCGCCCAGCGGTTCTCCATGTGCTTCATACGAATCCTGCCTGTGCGGCGAACCATACCCGATGTGGCTGTTCACAATGATGAGGGTCGGCTGCTCCTTCGTGGCTTTGAACACTGCGAACGCCCGCCCCAGCGAATCCAAATCATTCGCATCGGCGACGTGCGTGACGCTCCATCCATAGCCCAAAAACCGCGTCGCCACGTCTTCGTTGAACGACCAATCCGCCGGCCCATCCAGCGTGACGCGATTGTTGTCATACACCCAGCAAAGATTTGAGAGCTTCAGATGCCCGGCTAGCGAAGCTGCTTCGCTGCACACGCCTTCCATGATGTCGCCGTCGCCGCATACCGCGTAAACGTTAAAATCAAAAATGTCGAGGCCCGGCTTGTTGAAATTCGCGGCGAGCCACTTGCTGGCGATGGCCATTCCCACGCTATTGCCCGCGCCCTGCCCAAGCGGGCCAGTTGTAGTTTCGACGCCGGTAGTGATGTGCGATTCAGGGTGGCCGGGCGTTTTGCTGCCCAGTTGTCGGAAACACTTGATCTCGTCCATCGAAACGGCGAGCGTGTCCAGAATTTTGCCGTCTTTGGTGGCTTCTTTCACCCCAGCGAGATGCAGCGTAGCGTAGAGAAGCATGGAAGCATGGCCGGCGGAAAGAACGAAGCGGTCGCGATTGGGCCACGTGGGATCGGCTGGATCGTACCGCAGGTGCCGCTGCCACAGCTCATACGCCAGGGGCGCCAAACCCATGGGCGCGCCCGGGTGGCCGGAATTTGCCTGTTGCACGGCGTCGATTGCCAATGTGCGTATGGTATTGATACTCAACAGGTCGAGATTCGGCTGACTCACTTTGGCTCCTATGGCGGGGAGGGCTCCCGCGTACCACTCGTTAGGTTTTGATGCACCACTGTACAGAACGGATGACGTGATTTTACGACAGATTGAAAGCACGCGTTCGCTCGGGCCCAATGCTCATTCGAGCGATGCTGCGCGCGTGCGCTTCGTCCTCCTCAGAAGCGGGCCGCCTGCCAGGGGAGAGAAAGAAAAATTACCGCGCCCCCCAACGCTTGTCAATCAAGTTACAAAGCGTTCACAAGAAGCGGCATGTCGCCTTCAGCGATCGCACGCAGAGCTTTCCAAACGGCCAAGCGTTGAGCGCAGACTCCATACATGCTATTTTTTGTACCAGCCCTGCCCGGGTGGCGGAATGGCAGACGCTGAGGACTTAAAATCCTCCGGGGTTTTACCTCATGGGGGTTCGAGTCCCCCCCCGGGCACCATTTCCTCTCCTATTTTTTCAAGCGAAGTATTTGGTTGTCGAGATTACTTCCGCCGCCCCGTGAGTCTCGAATATATCCGCGAAATCTTGGGGTGACCCTGGGGCCTAGTTGGAGAATTCCGCCTCGTCATGGTCTTTCTCGCCGCGCAGTACGTCATCGTCGCTCGCGACCCAGCCTTGGTTCGAAGATAACGTGAAGGAAACGGGCGCGTCTTTATTTGGGTCAGTCAGGATATGAAATTTTGCTCCGTTAAACGCCGTCTGGCCAGGAAGGAAGCCGCTGATCAGGTCGGTGCCGTCAACGGTGACTTGGAAATCCGCGATGAGCGCTGGCCCGCCAACCGGAACGCTGAGGTCATAAGTGACCTTCACGCTGGCATGGTCCTTCTCAAACTTAATGTCATAGCTGATGGCGATATCGTCGATCGGCATTTCCATTTCCTCCTGCAACCGCTGGAGCGCGATGTTCATTGCACGCATAGTATAGCCATCCAGGGATATTGGGCCGAATCTCCTGTTCGCAGCGGGCTATCGACATAACGCCCAGCCATGGTGTTTTTCAGCTTGACACGACTCGCCCCTTCGCTAAACTTTGAGCAGGTAGTTTTGCGAGTTCCCATCGCGGCAGATGTTCTGCCGCGTTTTTGTTTATGGCACGGTAGCTCGGGCGCACCCGTTGGGTGAGGACTGTCGCCCCAAAAACGAGTTATTTCGAGTTGAGATTATGTGTACTTATAAGTCTTGCATTATCAACACTTACGGGCCATCGTGTAAACCATTGATTCTAAGCAACTTGGTAGCATATTAAGTCATTTAGAATCATAGTTTACAAAAACGTGGGGGTGGGGTAGCGAAGACAGGTTTCTACATCTTGCTCACTCTCAGGCCAGGAACCCAGCCAGCCACGATTCGGCACAGCCTTCGCAGGAACTTGCCTCACCGGTGGCGCTCTTCTTCTACACTTTTCTGACTCAACCGAGTTTGCTTCATCCAGAGAGGCCTGAAAGCCGCGCCTCGAAAATACGCGCTGCGGTCCGCAGCGGGAGGTCTGTGTGGCGAGTAGCGAAGATTTCGATCTGATCGTGATCGGCTGTGGCCCCGCCGGAGAAAAAGCCGGCGCCCAGGCTGCCTATTTTGGCAAGCGGGTCGCCGTCATCGAACGCGCCGAACACATGGGCGGAAGCTGCATCAACACGGGCACGGTTCCCAGTAAAACGCTGCGCGAATCGGCGCTCTATTTTTCCGGACTCAAGCAGCGGGGTCTGTACGGCATCGATTACTCGCTCAAAGAAAATTTAACCGTCCACGATTTTATGCGTCATGAACGCGAAGTAGTCGAAATGGAGCGCCGCCGCATCCTCAAAAATCTCGAACTGCATCACATCGAGCTTGTTCGTGGCCAAGCGTCTTTTGAGGACGCGCACTCCGTCGCGGTGACTGGCACAAACGGGACGCGCCGTCTTCGCGGAGAGGTCATTCTCATCACCACCGGCTCGAAGCCTCATCGTCCTTCGGAGATCGCTTTCGACGATGTCCATACTTTTGACTCGGACACGTTTCTGCAAATGGACCGCATTCCGAAAAGCCTCGCCGTTATCGGCGGGGGCGTCATCGGCTGCGAATATGCCTCGATTTTCATCGCGCTCGGAGTCGAAGTCACCCTCGTCGATGGGCGCGACCGTCTGCTGCCGTTTCTCGACGGAGAAATTTCCGATCGTCTGCGCGACCGCCTCACCGCGCTCGGCATGCGGTTCTTGTTCAACGAGCGCCCCGTCAAAGTTGAGAATTCCTCCGCTGGCGTGCGCCTTTCGATGAAGAGCGGCAAGACGTTAGAAACCGAAGCCGCACTCTTTGCGGCAGGCCGCCGTGCAGCAGTGGATGGTCTCGCTCTCGAAAAAGCTGGCCTTGCGATCAACGATCGCGGCTACATTCCCGTCGACGAAAACTATCGCACCTCTACTGCAAATATTTACGGTGCCGGCGATGTGATTGGATTTCCCGCGCTCGCCTCCACTTCGATGGAGCAAGGCCGCGTCGCCGTTTGCCATGCGTTCGGCTTTAAATACAAGCAGCGCGTTGCGTCAATGCTCCCTATGGGGATTTACACCATTCCTGAAATTTCCGCTGCCGGTGAAACCGAAGAATCCTGCAAGGAAAAGAAGATCGACTATTGCGTAGGGCGCGCCCTCTACGTAAACAACGCGCGCGGCCACATCATTGGTGACACCGCCGGAATGCTGAAGCTTATCTTCGCGCGCGCTGACCGCAAGCTTCTTGGAGTGAGCCTCATCGGCGAGAGCGCCACCGAACTCATCCACATCGGGCTCATGGCTCTGGATAACAACCAGTCCATCGACGAATTCATCCAGCAAGTCTTTAACTACCCTACACTCAGCGAAACATACAAGTACGCGGCGTACGATGGCCTCGGTAATCTCGCAGGACATAAACTACGCGAAGGGTAGCCGCTGGGGACGTCTTCTGGCATGCTCAAGGTCGTGAGCAAAATGAAGCCGGGACTCTCATTCCTGTCCATCTCTGCCGTTGCTTCTGTGCTCATTCTGTTTTCTTGCCAAGCTGGAACGCAGCCCAGTGCACAGCCCGCACCACAGGAACCGCCCGCGCAGCACGCCTATCTTGGCTTCGATCTCAATATTTTCCCGGGCAAGGATGCACTTCCGGTTTTGCGAAAAACATTCTCCTTCAGCAGCTACTGGCTCAGTCCGCCTCCTGGAGAGAAAACAAACAACTGGCTGGGGCAGCGCGAACTCCTGCGAGCGCAAGGATTCGGTTTCTTGCTTCTATATCGCGGCCCTCTGGGTCGCGAACTCAAGAATGAAGCAGCAGCAGTGCAGCGAGGAACGCTCGATGCACGGAACGCCGCCTCGACCGCAAAGAGCGAAGGCTTTCCAGCGCAAGCGATCATTTTTCTCGACATTGAAGAAGGAGGCCGCCTGCCCGCGGCGTATCACGCTTATTTGCACGCTTGGGCTGGCGGGCTCGCAGAGGCAGGGTACCGTTCTGGCGCATACTGCTCCGGAATTCCTATCAAAGAGGAACCAGGCGCGACGATCACAACCGCGGACGACATCCGCGCGCACGCTCCTTCGGCGGATTTCGTTTATTTCGTTTTCAATGATTTCTGTCCGCCTTCGCCCGGCTGCACCTTTCCGCATAATCCGCCAGCCCCGGCAACGAGTGGAATTCCGTACGCCACGCTTTGGCAATACGCACAGACTCCCCGCCGAATGGAACGCACTGCGCACTGTCCGCCGGGCTATCACACGGACGGCAACTGCTATGCTCCGCACGACACAGCGCACGCCTGGTTTCTCGACGTGGATACGGCAACCTCTTCCGATCCCTCTAATGCTGTTGGTCCGAGCAGGTAGAGTTGCAGATTTAAGATTCAGAATGTATGTGAAGAATCAGTCGGTTGGATTTCTGGGAAATTTGAAATACGGAAGCCGCACGCCGTTGATCAAAATCTGGTCCGCGCGGATATTTGTCGGCGCTTCAAATCCTTGTGTCCCGCCATTTGTGACGTAATCGTCTTCATCCACGCCGTCTCCGCTCACGCCCAATCCGCCTACGAGTACGCCATTGCGATATAAGCCCGCGCTTCCGGGAAAGAAAACAATTCCGCTTTTGTTGACGTTTGCCGGCCCCGCCTGCATTCCCTGCGTGCAAGGATTCGCCACATCCTGGAGATACAGGTTGAAAAAAGGCCCTGCGGGCGAACCGTCAATCCCTGGCGGGAAAAAAGGTTGCGAGCCGAAGCTGATCGTGCGGTTCGTGACGGCCGTTCCCAACGGCACTTGATTTAAATCCGCCGCAGTCCGCGCGGAGCTGTTGAAGTACACCATGTTGCGCGCTTTACTAGCCGCCACGTCAATGCTGAAGACTGTCGAATCCTGCATCCGTCGTAAG
>Ga0210391_10004588_pt1 | contig 11475 bp, 9 predicted proteins | sample IncBWC12OmetaG_FD_160573 | JGI IMG/M metagenome (GOLD analysis project Ga0210391, IMG submission 160573) | Forest soil microbial communities from Barre Woods Harvard Forest LTER site, Petersham, Massachusetts, United States - Inc-BW-C-12-O ...
GGCGCGAGGTACTGGCGCGCCTCGATATCCACACCTTTCCGGACGGCGTGATGCTGCTAACCGACGCCCTGACGCCCGGAGAACGCCTCTACCAGCGGTCTGACGCTATCGCGGCGACCCTGCAAAGGCTCGGTACACCCTGGTGGCGGCTGGTGGGCAAGACGTTGGCGCTGATACCGCGACCGGTGCGCGACTGGGGATACGGAATAGTCGCGCGGTTCCGCTATCGGTTGTTCGGCCGCTACGACACCTGCCCTGTACCATCGCCTGAACAGCGCAGCCGGCTGCTTGGTGTGTACGAATAACGGCTGCTTTATCAGCCTGGGATAAGCACCCTGCTAGACTAAACTTCTTCGTTTCAAGCGACATGACATGGAGCATTACCTTGCCGGATGAGACCTCCCCCAAGCCCGATTCGAACGCAACCGACGCAGCAGCAACGACCGACTCCTCACTTCGTACTGCTGCCGCCCAGAAGAAGACCATCGTCCTGAAGCAGGCCCCGAAGAAAGCAGGAGTAGACCCAGCTGGCGCCAGAAAGAGCATTAGCTACGCCGACGCAGGCGTGGACATCACTTCAGGCGATCGCAGCAAGCAGCGCATCAAGATGCTGGCGCGCAAGACCTTCAACCGGCAGGTACTCTCGGAGATTGGCGGCTTCGGCGGCCTGTTTGCGCTTGACCTCGAAAAGTTCCCGACTCCTGTTCTGGTCTCTTCGACAGATGGCGTGGGTACCAAGCTCAAGGTGGCCTTTGAACTCGGCATTCACCACACCGTCGGGCAGGACCTGGTGAACCACTGCGTGAACGACATCGCCGTACAGGGCGCCACACCCCTGTTTTTTCTCGACTACCTTGCTACCGGCAAGCTGGAAGACATGGTCGTCGAGAAGGTGGTGCAGGGCATCAGCGAGGCGTGCCGGGCCAACGGCTGCGCGCTGATCGGAGGCGAGACGGCCCAGATGCCCGGTTTCTATGCCGACGGCGAGTATGATCTTGCCGGCACCATCATCGGCGCGGTGAACCGCGACAAGATCATCACCGGCGAACACATCCAGGTTGGTGATGTGCTGGTCGGGTTGCCGTCAAATGGCCTTCATACAAACGGTTATTCGCTCGCGCGAAAGCTTCTCTTTGAGGTCGCTAAATACGGCCCGGACCATTACGTGAACGAGCTGAAAGACAAGACCGGCGCCGCACTGATGCGCACGCATCGCAGCTACCTCTCTGTTATCAAAAAGCTGGCCGGGGCCGAAGTGGTCAGCGGCATGGCCCACATCACGGGCGGCGGCATCACGGAAAACCTTCCGCGCATCCTGCCCAAGGGCATGGGCGCGTCAGTCGATCTCGCCTCGTGGACCGTCCCACCGCTCTTCGAACATCTGCAGAAGCTCGGCAATGTAGAGCAGGACGAGATGCTCCGCACCTTCAACATGGGTATTGGTCTGATCGCCGTGATTCCAGCGGAGAAGATCAAGAAGGCAAAGGCCGTTCTGAACCGCGCAAATGAGCGGCACTGCATCATCGGCAGAGTCGTGCGCGGAGAGCGGAAGGTCAGTTACAACTAACGGTCTCTTCTTCGCCCTCTTTGAGGAGACGGTGGGTTGGGCCTGCTTACGCGAGTGAAACTTCGCCTCTACGGGCGAACGAATCAAGCTGAATGGGTCGGCAGGCGAAGGGGTAGTTGCGGCAGTTGGGCAGGCTTATTTCGCTTCCTGAGTTTTTTCTTCCGCGTGCTCTTTGTGGTCGCGATGCTTCCCGTTTTTGTGGTGCCCTTTGATTGAGATCGCGAGGTCTTCTTTCACAGTGGGGTCGTAGTCCTCGAGTTCGGCGAGGAGGGCCGCGTCGGAGAGATCAAGTGGATGGGAGTTTGACCAGTCGTGCTCGAGCGTCTTTTTAATGCGGTGGACGATGTGCTCGTCGTCAACCTGGATGGCGAGTTCGCGGCGGCTGTCGAAGCTGCCGGGGGCGAGGTTGATTGAGCCTACGATGGCGCGAGCATCGTCGGCGAGAATCAGCTTGGCGTGCAGCTTGATGTGCTTCAGCTTGTGGATCTTGACGCCGAGGTCCTGGAGAGTGCGAAGGCCGCTGACGCCTTCGACGAGCTTCTCCTTCTTGAGCTTGTGCGGGGGGCGGGCCATGATGTAGATCTTGACGCCACGGGCGTGGGCTCGGACGAGGTGCTCGATGATGGTGGGGTCCTGGTAGCGCTCGTTCTGGAGCCAGAGAGAATGCTTGCTCCCGTCGATGAGCTTGCCGAGACGCTGACGGCCGTTGCCGATGCACCAGATGAGATGCGAATTGTCGCCGTCGAACTTCTTGCGGTCCCAATCGGCGTCGAAACACTTCGCGACCTCGTCGACCTCGTGCTTATGGCTGGTGACGATGGCGTAGTCGCGAGTCTCCGTCACATTTTTGGTCTCCCAGTTGAGCGACTGGACGAAGGCGGTAGCATCGTCGATGACCATCGACTTCTCGTGCGTCACGTCGAAGTCGGGATTGCTATCGAGAACGTGAACGCCGCCTTCGGTGAGTTTCTTGCGCGTATCGGCGTTCTCTTTCTCCCCATCGCGCCGCTCGGGGTTGAGCATGATGCGCACGTCGACGCCGCGATGCTGCGCTGCGATGACTGCATCGAGGAGCGAAGGATCGGAGAAGATGAACATCTTGACGCGAATGGATTTCTTGGCCTGGGCGATGGCGTCGAGGATTGGCTTGGATGTGTCGTCGGGTAGAACGATGATAGAGCGGGACATAATATTTCCTTCGCTGACTGGCCGGGGTCGTTTATGACGGCGAACCACCTGTGGGTCGATCTGACGCTTCTTCTATGACACCACTTTATCTGAACTGGCGTCGAACCAGGGTGCGATATAGCCTCCCAAAATTACTAGCCCCACAAGGAACAATTTCGGCCCGCAGGCCCATGCAAGGCTGGTTCTGGTTCGCACATCTACAAGAAAAGAGAAGACCAATGTTGCTCACGCAGTGTCCACGTGTATTACCTTATGCGAGAGTTCAATCCGACGCATCCAGCTCTACTTCCGGAATTCGCTATCGCACCGAGCGCCTCAGCGGAACCAGAAGACCTGTGTTCTCATAGAAAGCACATTACCGTTCCAAAGGATTTCATGAAGATGCGGGTCGGCCTTTGCTATTTTCTCCTCGTGCTCGCGGTGTTCGGCGCCTCGCTAAGCGCACAGACAACAACCTCTCACACAAAAGGCACCACCCAGGATGCGATGGACCGGGACCTGCTCGAGGTCACCGTACCGCAACTGGAGGAGATGTATCGAAGCAACAAGTACACCGTCACCGAGGTGGTGCATTGGTATTTGGCGCGCATCGCCAGATACAACGGGACCTATCGGGCCGTGCAAAACGTGGACCTGCAGGGAGCGCTTGCGACTGCGGCACGTGAGGACGCGCAGGCAGCGGAGGGTGGCAGCAACTTTCGGCGTGGGCCCCTGTGGGGTGTTCCAATCGTGACGAAGGCAAACACCAGCATCAAGGGGCTGATCACCACGGACGGATGGAAGGGCTACATGGTTCCGGGACACGAGTTGATCGCACCGAAGGACGCAACGATTATCACCAGGCTGCGCGCCGCAGGTGCCGTCATCATTGGGCAGACGAACATGCCCGACTTTGCGGCGAGCGACACCAATCGCAGCACCGCCTACGGACGCACCGGAAATGCCTACGACGTTCGCTTCAGCCCGGGGGGTTCTTCAGGAGGCACTGTCACCGCCGTCACCGCCAACATGGCGGTCCTCGGCAATGGGACGGATACGGGCAACTCGATTCGGATGCCGTCTGCCACCAGTTCCGTCGTCGGCATCTTCCCGACGCGCGGCCTGGTGAGCATTGCAGGCATCGCGCCGCTCGACTGGCTGCTCGACAACACCGGCCCGATTGCACGCAACGTGACGGACGCCGTGATTGCGCTCGACGTGATGGCTGGCGAAGATCCAGCCGACCCGCGCACGATTGGTTCAACCGCCAAAGCCGAGCCCGGACCGTATACGAAGTATCTGAAGGCCGACTCGCTGAAGGGCAAACGCTTCGGCGTGCCTGCGTTTGTGCTTTCAGGAACCGGGATTCCATTTCAGGGCATTCCGGCGTCGGCAACGCCAGGCGAGGTCGCAATAGATACTGAGGCCGCTGTTGAACCGTTACGGCCAGAGACGCGCGAGGCCTTTATGAAAGCAATCGAAGGGCTGCGCGCCGCGGGGGCGACTGTTGTCTTCGACGATTCGATCCTGCCCGACAGTTTTGCGGTGATCGTCGCGCGCGTGGGCACTGTCCCATACATTCGCGAAGGTACGGAGAAATTCCTCGCGGAGTATGGCCCGGCGCAGTATCACTCGTCCGCTGAGTACCAGAAGGCCGTTGGCTCGCCGTTACCTGCGACGATCATCGGCGTTACCGATCCGACGATGCAGGAGGGGCGACGAGCAGTAAAGCAGGCGCTGATCGAGAGCGACCCGCAGGCCGACGCCAACTACTTCACCCCACGCAAAAAGGCCCTCGAAGCCTACACCGAGGCGCTGGACCGGCTGCATCTCGACGGGCTTGTGTACCCGGCGGCCCAGATGCCTCCGCCCGACGAGACCATGCCGCAGAACGGTCGCCTCAGCGAAGGGCCGCACAGTGCTACGGGCTGGGTGAACATGATCGGAGTTCCGGCCGTCGTCGTTCCCGGTGGTTTCTATCCCGGGGGGCTGCCGTTTGGCCTGGAGATCTCGGCGCGACCGTGGAAAGACGGCGACCTCCTCGGCTGGGCGTACGCCTACGAACAGGCCACGAAGCACCGCAAGCCGCCGGTGCTGGTCGAGCAAGGTCTGCTGCCCAACGCGAAATGACTCGATCGATTCGCAACGCCGGTCGACCTGTAACTCACCCTGGAGTCTCACCCAAATCTGTTTCACCTAGAATCTAAGTAGAGGATTTTCATCATGCAGCGCCTGGGTATCCTCCTCTCCGGCAGAGGTTCCAACTTTCTCGCTATCGCAAAGGCCATCCATGAGCAGCGACTGCCTGGTGTGGAGATCGCTGTCGTCCTCTCCAACGTCGAAGATGCTCCCGGCCTCACCTCCGCCCGCGCACTCAACCTGCCGGCCTTCGCCATTCCATCCGCGGGCCGAAAGCGCGCCGAACACGACGCCGAGATGATTGCGCGCCTCCACCAGCACAAGGTCGATCTGGTCTGCCTTGCGGGGTACATGCGCATCATCTCGCCGGCCTTCGTCGCTGCATTCCCCAACCGCATTCTCAACGTCCATCCCTCGCTGCTGCCCGCATTCCCGGGGCTCGACGCGCAGAGGCAGGCGTTCGACTACGGCGCCAAGGTCGCTGGTTGTACGGTTCATTTCGTTGACGAAGCCGTCGACCACGGCGTCATCATTCTGCAGAGGACCGTGCCTGTCAACGACGAAGACACCCCCGAGACACTTTCTGCCCGCATCCTCGAGCAGGAACATCTCGTCTATCCGGAGGCCATCGCCCGCGTCCTTGGCGGACACTACGCCATCCGGGACCGCCGCTATCTGCGCCTTGGCTGACCACGACTGTTGTCGACACCAGTCCATCAAGTAACGATATAAGTTACAAATTAAGTACGTTGCCCCGTCTGCTCCGTCGCGTCGCTCAGCGTCACCTTCACGTCGATCCGCTTGCGGCCGCGAAAGACCGTAATCGTAACCACATCGCCGGCGCGGTGCGAGTTCATCGCCGCCGCCAGGTCCTGCGGCTCGGCGATCTCCTGCCCATCCATCGCGACGATCAGGTCACCTCCGAGCATGACAGGCGTGTTTCCCTGATAGACGCGTTGGGTCCCGCCGTGCAGCCCGGCCTTCTCCGCTGCGCCGCCCGGAAACACCCGATCAATCAGGAGCCCATAGTCCACAGGCAGTCCGATCTGCTGGGCGATCTCCGGCCCAATCGCCAGGGTCGCGATATCGAGCGACGGCCTGCGTACCCGGCCATACTTGGCAAAGTCTGCAATCACCGCCTTCGCGGTATTCACCGGGATCGCAAATCCTATGCCCGAAGACTGGTCTGCGCCGTTGTTCGCGATCAGCGTCGTGATCCCGATCACCTCGCCGCGTGAGTTCAGCAGCGGTCCACCTGAGTTGCCCGGGTTCACCGCAGCATCGGTCTGGATCGCGTCCTCAATCGGGCTGTTGTTTGGCCCGCGAATCGACCGGATCGCCGAGATGATTCCGCGCGTCATTGTGCCCGACAACCCAAATGGATTGCCGATCGCATAGACAAGCTGGCCCACGGTCAGGCTCTGCGACTCCGACAGGGTCGCTGGTTGCAGGTTCGGCACATTGTTAATCTGCAGCAGAGCGAGGTCGTGCCCCTTGTCGACTCCAACCACGGTCGCCTTGTACTTGTGCTTGTCGTAGAGCGTCACCTCGACCCGCTGCGCATTGTCGATGACGTGGTTGTTCGTCAGGATGTGTCCCTGCTTGTCGAGGATGAAACCCGATCCCTGGCCTTGCTGCGGGACCGGCCCATAAAAGAAGTCGAACGCCACCGCCGTCGAGGTGATATTCACCACTGAGGGCAGCGCTCTTTTGTAGACGGCGATGTTCTGCTGCTCCTCCGCGTCGTAGGCAGGCGCGGCGGAGGCCTGAGTCAGTTCATAGCTCCCCATCGTTCCATTGACCGTCGCCGTACTCGCACTGGGCTCCGCCGCCACAGGCGCCGCACGATGCAGCCAGCTTGTCGACCCAACGTGGGTCGTCAGGTAGTAGAAGCCAGAGAGAATAAGAACCACAAGGAGAACGGGACGCAGTTTCATCGTGTGCACGACCTAATCTTTTCAAATCGCAGGCGTAGCCTGCTAACAAGTACGATTGTATCCAGCCATACGTTCCTCAGTCTGCCGCTGGGTCGTAACTCCCATCCAGTCAACGTTCTCTGAGGTCACGCGGCCGCGGCCTTGAGGATCGGCCACAACTGGTCCACCTGCCACTCCAGCTCCGTCAATGGGCCGCCATTGGTCAGCACGTAGTCGCACAGCGCGCTCTTCTGCTCATCGGACATCTGTTGCGCCAGCCTCCGTCGCGCCTCCGCTTCGAACTCGGCCCTCCGTTCTGCGGTCATCGCTTCCCCCGCCGCGCAACGGGCCACAAATCGCGCAATCTTAACCTCTTCGGGGGCCGTGACGAGGATGGTCCGATCGAACCGGTCCGGCCAACGCCCGTCCTCTGAGCCCTGGGCGCTACTGCCCTTCGCCTCGCCAGACTTTGCTACGCCATGCTTTGTCTCAAAGATCAGTGCAGACTCGACGATCACCACCGCATGCTGGTCCCGTTGAAAAATCCCTTCACTAAGCTTCGCCTGCCGCGCAATCACCGCTGGATGCACGATCGCGTTCAACTCCTCCACGCGCCCGTCGACGAACGCAATCTTCGCCAGCGCGCTGCGGTCCAGCCGTGCATCGGGCGACACCACGCCTTGACCAAAGTGTTTGACGATTGCCGCGTAGACAAGCTGCCCGGGCTCCATAAGTTCGCGCCCAATCGCGTCAGCTTGGAGAACGTGCGCGCCAAGCGCCGCAAACAACCTCGCCGCGGTGGACTTCCCGCTTCCCAGCCCGCCGGTAAGGCCAACGCGCAGCATGAAGGTTATTTTTTCTCCGTAGAGAGTCCGCGCCGCAGCTTTGCCGCAGTCACCGTGTTCTGCATCAGCATCGCGATCGTCAGCGCTCCTACGCCACCGGGAACCGGCGTGTACGCTCCGGCACTGGCAAACGCTGCGGGATGGATGTCCCCCACCACGACCGATCCGCGCCTGGCAAACGTCGCTGCACGATCTGCATCGCCAGGAAAGAACTCCTCCACCTCGTCTGCGTCGGTGATGCGATTGATCCCGACATCGATCAGCGTCGCTCCCGGTCTCACCATCTCTGCTGTCACAAATCCGGGACGTCCAATCGCCGCAACCAGAATGTCAGCCGCCCGTGTGAACTTCGCCAGGTCGGCAGTCTTGCTATGACAGATCGTCACCGTCGCCGAGCTGTTCAACAACATCATCGCCGCCGGTTTGCCCACAATGTCCGACCGCCCGACCACCACCGCATTCTGTCCCGCCACAGGCAAATCGCTCCGCCGAAGGACCTCCATGATCCCAGCGGGCGTGCAAGGCGCGAGCCCCGGCTGGGCGCTTTGCAGCCGTCCGACATTCACGGGATGGAACCCATCGACGTCCTTGTCCGGCGACACGGCCTCCAAAAGCCGCTTCGTGTTCACGTGCTTCGGCAGCGGCAGCTGAATCAGAATACCGTCGATGTCGTCGCGCGCGTTCAGTTCCGCGACCAGCGTCAGCATCTCATTCGTCGTAATGCTCTCGGGCGGCGTCAGCATCTCGCTGTAGATGCCAAGTTCTCCACAGGTCTTCACCTTGCTGCGAACATAAATCTGCGAGGCCGGCACCTCGCCCACCAAAATCACCGCCAGCCCCGGAGTGATACCCCGGGCGGCAAGCGCCTTCACTTCGGCCCCAACCTCGGCCTTAATCTCTCCAGCAATTGCAATGCCATCTAAAATTCGCGACGTTATCTTCATCTCCTCCATGGTATCGCGCTCGCAGTCCTGTCTGCGGCCCCATTCGATTCCTTAAGATTTGTTAAGTGACATTCGTTAAGATAGACGCATGAGCGCACCTGCATTCACGGCCGAGGACCTGCGATGGGTCGTCTGCCCAGTCTGCCGTCAAACCTTGCAGCTTGAAGCGGAAGCCATACAGTGCAAGGGTTGTGGCCGACGCTATCCCATCGTCGATGGGATCCCTGTTCTACTGGCAGATCGCGCCCTGTAACATATTTCGGCCATCACCAGGTTTTGAAACTTACTGTCTGGTTTCTTCGTAGAGTCTTTAGTCCACGTATCGAACAGCGCAGATAACGCGTTTTGTTTGAACGTGCAGAGCCTCGACGGCTTTTTTGAGCGTCTAACAATCCAGGCGAGTGCAGGCACGGCAGGTGAACTCGGAAACAGGAGCAGTAGATGACAAAGGCCAAGAACGCCCATGTCGAACGATTTGCCGAAGCCGATCTCACCGGTCTGCGTGAAGACCTGATGAAGTCGGGCCTCGACTCCTGGCAGGCCGCCGATCTGATCAGCAGCTTCCTTGCTGCTCGCGGCTACGGCGTCTCCACCCAGGACGCCCGCACTGCGGCCTTCCGAATGGAGTCGATCACCTGCTCTCTGCCATGTCTGCAGGAAGAGCTCGAGAAGATCGCGCAGGTCATGTAACGCTTCACTCCCAGCTGTCCAAGACTCCAATAAACAACAATCTTTCTCTTGCAGGACCGTTTGATCGGCTACGCTGTTCCCATGCTCGCCAGTCCACTGCGCGTTGCTCCTGCGATATTCCTGCTGGCGATGCTTTGCGCTTCGTCTAACCTCAAGGCCCAGCAACCGCAGTCGAACCAGCCGGAAAAGACCACCCTCCCTACGGGAATCGACCGTCTGGCGGGCAAGGAGACGACCTCTCGCATCCAGTACGTCCGCCTTGTCCTCGCAGGCTCACTTCGTACGCCTTCCGCCGCGGACTCCCCTCCGCCGTCACCTCCGCCCACGTTGATCGCCCAATGCACGCTGCGACCGAACGGAAAATCATACTTCGAGCTCTTCGCGAACTTCGGCGGCGTTACCGATCTCACCTTCTACCCTCCCTGGACTCCGACCTCAAGAGATGAACTCTTTCCGCCACTCACCGACAAGGTCATTCTCACCATGGAATTTCTTGGCTACACCCACGTCAAACCCGTCCGCCGGCAGTGGGAGATACCCCTCCAGACTCCAGGCCAGTACCGCTACAACCCTCCCGGGGCAGGCTCCGCGAACCTCGAAGAGATCACCTACTACCTGCGCTACCTGCTCGCGCTCCCGACGCTTCGCCTCACCCTCAACAACCGCTCCGCCGACTTCCTCACCACGCCACTTCTGAACGAGGTCCGTAAAGAGCCGCTCTGCCGTGCCGCCTCTCTCTGATCCGGGCCTGCGGACTAACGCGGCGCGGCCTTAACAATTCTTATGAAATCCGGGCACGCCGCGATGCGTACAGAAGGCGTCAAATTGAACAAGCGGTACGAAACCGCGTGGCGTTTTGAGTTGGGCCGTTGCGTCATCGATCGGAAGCAAATGCGGATTGCTCGTCCGAAGCAACTCCGCAAACCGACGGCGACGCTGTTCCAGTGGAGGGCTTCCATGAGCATCTCTTCCTGCCGTTGTTTCGCACTTCTTCTCCTGACCGCGTCGCTTACTGCCCACGCCTCCCCCGCCGATACGAACACCTCTCCCCACTCTCAATCGTCTTCCAGCACCGCTCCTCCGCCAACCTACGACCAGATCGTGCGCCTTAGCCTGGTTGAAGGCGACGTTCGCATCGCACGTGGCAAAGAGGGTGAACGCGCCACTGGCGGCGATTGGGGACAGGCCACAACCGGCGTTCCAATTGAGACGGGATTCAGTCTCGTCACCGGGAAAGGCCGCGCTGAGATCGAGCTTGAAGATGCCTCGACCGTCTATCTTGGCGAGAACTCCGTCCTCACCTTCAACGAACTCACCGCTACCGCCGGCGTTCCCCGTACAGACGTGACTCTGGTCAGCGGCACCGCAACTCTGAATGTGCGGCCCGCATTTCCTGGAGAATCGTTCATCCTGAGAACGCCGACCGGCAACATCTCCTTCCGATATCCTGACAACAACTTTATCCGGGTCAACAGTTATCTGGATGGCATGGCGCTCACCCCGCAGGAAGATGCAACCATCCATCACGGCGCAACCACGCAGCGGACTGTCAAAGGACAAACCACCACCTACAGCCATGACGGCCCCATCATGACCGAGTCGACTTCTACCTCAAATGAATTCGCAGAGTGGGACGAGTGGACCGCAAAGCGCATCGCCGCGCGGGACCTTGCAATGTCCTCGACCATGAAGGAAGCTGGCCTTGCTACACCCATTCCCGGCCTGGCAGAGATGAAGGACCAGGGGACCTTCTTCGCCTGTGCACCCTACGGCACCTGCTGGCAACCAAACGACGGCTCGGGACAGCACGACGCAATATCCGGGCAGCTCGACACGAAACAATCGCCCGATCAGTCACCGGCCCAATCGACGACTTCGTCGCCTTACACAGTGTCCGTAAAGGCACTCCAGGCCGCCGGGCCAACAGCAATCCTGCGCACCGAATACGAAGACCCGTTCCCCTGCTCCCCAAATCGAGTGCGCCGCCTGATCGCAAGGGACCCCGTAACCGGCAAGGAAACAGTCCTCCGCGCCGAATTCGATCCGAACTCAACGCCGTACGACTGGGCCCTCTGCCACGAGGGCACCTGGATCTACCGCAACCGCGGTTACGTCTGGGTGGCCGGCACAAAAAGACATCACATTTGCCCTGTCCGCTGGGTCAAATATGGCGGTTCCAAGGCGTATGTCCCTCTGCATCCACACGA
>Ga0210391_10004589_pt1 | contig 11473 bp, 10 predicted proteins | sample IncBWC12OmetaG_FD_160573 | JGI IMG/M metagenome (GOLD analysis project Ga0210391, IMG submission 160573) | Forest soil microbial communities from Barre Woods Harvard Forest LTER site, Petersham, Massachusetts, United States - Inc-BW-C-12-O ...
TGATTTGCTGCAGCGATTCCTGCGTCAGTCCGGCTACAAAGTGCGCTACGTGATGAACATCACGGATTTGGACGACAAGATCATCCACAACGCAGCGCGCGCGGGAGTAAGTGTTCAGCAGTACACAGCCAAGTACGAGAAAGCATTTGTCGAAGACGCTGCGATGATCGGCATCGAACAGCCGGCATTGGTTCGCGCCACGGAACATATTGCGAAGATGGCGGAGTTCGTGGCCCGGCTAGTAGAGAAAGGTTTCGCCTACCGCACCGACGATGGGTCATATTACTTCCGCATCGCAAGCTTTCCGCGCTACGGGAAACTTTCCAAGAAGGACTTCAGCGGAATGCTCGACGGGGCCCGAGTCGACGTTGACGAATACGACAAAGACAGCGCGCGCGACTTCGCCTTATGGAAAGCGCCCAAGCCAGGCGAGGCTTCCTGGGATACGTCGATCGGGCCGGGACGCCCCGGCTGGCACCTGGAGTGCTCGGTGATGTCGATGCAGGAACTGGGCGAGAGTTTTGATCTGCACGCGGGAGGAGAAGATCTGGTCTTCCCCCATCACGAAAACGAGATCGCACAGTCGGAGTCACTGACCGGAAAAACGTTCGCCCGCTTCTGGTTTCACGTGCGTTTCCTGCTGGTCGAAGGCGAGAAGATGTCGAAGAGCCTGGGGAACTTCTACACTCTGCGCGACCTGGTGCTGAAAGGCCACAAGCCGTCATCGATCCGCTATTTGCTGACGTCGGTTCCATATCGCAATCAGTTAAATTTCACGTTCGACGGACTAAAGCAAGCGGCGGTTTCGGTGGAACGCTTGCGCAATTTCCGTCAGCGTTTGACCGCGGGCAGTTTTCCCGCTGGCTCGAACCCTGAGATGCAATCGCTCGCCGCTGAGACCATCGACCGCATGCGAGCCTCCCTTGACGACGATCTCAACACCGCGCAGGCGCAAGCTGCCATCTTCGAAATGGTGCGCGCCGCCAATTCCGCGTTAGACGCGGGCGGAATCAGGAAAGACGATGCAGCACCACTCCTCGCAGCGCTGGAAAAGTTCGATGAGATTTTCGCCGTTCTCAAAGACGACGATGGCACGAAGATGAAGCAAGTGTTCGAATGGGCATCCACCGAAGGCCGCGATAAAGACGTTAGCTCTGAACTGAAGGAGGCTGTTCAGTCCGGTGAACTTTCTGACGCCGATATCGAAAAGAAAATCGCGGAGATGGAAACCGCCCGCCGTACACGCAACTTCAAGGTGTCCGACGCTCTGCGCTCGGAATTAACCGCCGCCGGAATCGTTATCGAGAATACAAAGGACGGCGTGCGCTGGCGCAGAAAGTAGTTTTTGTGATGTTAAGCTGACGGCTGAAAGCCCGTAGCTCTTATGAAATCCCTCGACGAATATCTTTGTGATGCTGAGCAAGCTCACGGCCATCTCTGCGCTGGACAAGTCCTCGGCGTCCGTCTGGCGATGCTGGGTCTTGAGAAGCTGAGTATCGACGACCCCCGTGGTAAAGATCGCAAGCGGCTAGTTACCTTCGTCGAGATCGACCGTTGCGCCACCGATGCCGTGGCCGTCGTCACCGGTTGTCGCCTGGGCAAGCGTGCGTTGAAGTTTCGCGACTGGGGAAAAGTCGCAGCGACTTTTGTCGACGTCAGCACCGGCAAGGCAATCCGCATTGCAGCAAAAGAATCTTCCAAAGCTCTGGCTCGCGAGATGCATCCTGAAATCGCCGACAAGAATCAGCAGCAGATGTTGGCCTACCGTGAAATCACAAATGACGATCTGTTCACCACGCAGTGGGTTAAAGTCGAATTGCCGCCCGAGGAATTTCCCGGATACAAAGGGGAGCGCGTGGTATGTGAAGCCTGCGGCGAGGGAATCAACTTCCGAAGAGAAGTCCGCAGCAAAGATAAAGATAAAGGTGATAAAGATAAGATTCTTTGTCGCGCCTGCGCCGGGGAACGTTACTACGAGCCGATCTAAGCCGCCTGCTCATAAGCGTGCGCTACGCGAAGGATCGTCGATTCATCAAAATGCTTCCCAAGGATCTGCAATCCGATCGGCAGCTTCTCTTTCGTTTCGCCGCACGGAATTGAGATGCCTGGAATGCCCGCCAAATCTGCCGTCACCGTGTAAATGTCAGCCAGATACATGGCCAGCGGATCGTTCGACTTCTCGCCCAGCCGAAACGCCGCGGTCGGACTCGTCGGCGTCACGATCGCATCCACTTTGCGGAACGCTTCCTCGAAATCGCGTGTCAGGAGCGTACGCACTTTCTGGGCCTTCAGATAATAAGCGTCATAATAGCCTGCGCTCAGCGCGTAAGTGCCGAGCATGATGCGCCGCTTCACTTCAGCGCCGAAGCCCTCATCGCGGCTGCGGCGATACATCTCCGAGAGCGACTTCACTCCCGCAGCGCGATAGCTGTAGCGCACACCGTCATAACGAGCCAGGTTCGAGGACGCCTCCGCCGTCGCGATCAAGTAATAAGTCGGAATCGCATACGGCGTGTGCGGCAACGAAACTGGCACAATCTCGCAGCCCAGGCTTTTCAGCTTGTCGATGGCCGACTCAACTGAATGCCGGACTTCATCGTCCAGTCCGTCTCCGAAATACTCTTTGGCCACGCCCAATCTCAGCCCGCGCACGGATTTGTCGAGTTCGGCGACGTAGTCGGGCACGGGCAGATCGGCCGAGGTTGCATCCATCGGGTCGCGTCCGGCGATCGTGCACAGCACAATCGCGGAATCCTTCACTGTCTTCGTCAGCGGCCCGATGTGATCGAGCGAAGAAGCAAACGCGATCAGCCCGTAACGCGACACTCGACCGTAGGTCGGCATCAATCCCACCACGCCGCAGAACGACGCCGGCTGCCGGATCGAGCCTCCCGTGTCCGAACCGAGCGCCACCATTGCCATGTCCGCCGCAACCGCTGCGGCTGATCCGCCCGAAGATCCTCCTGGCACGCGACTCAGGTCACGCGGATTGTGCACAGGGCCAAATGCCGAGTTCTCATTCGACGAGCCCATGGCAAACTCGTCGCAGTTCGTCTTGCCGAGAACCATCGCGCCGGCTGCTTCCATGCGTGCTACCGCAGTGCAGTCATAGGGCGGAATGTAGTGCCCCAGAATTTTCGATCCCGCCGTGGTGCGCAGACCGCGCGTTGACATCACATCCTTGATGCCGACCGGCACACCGGCCAGCGGCGGCAACGGCTTGCCCTCGGCGGCCATGCGGTCGATGCGGTCCGCCTGCTCGAGCGCGCGCTCCTTGCAAAGAGTGAGATAAGCGCCGATTTGTCCATCTTCTTTCTGGATGTGCGCGTAGTGCGCCTCGGCTAGCGCGAGAGCAGTCGTCGTGCGCTCCTGTATGGAAGAGCGGGCGGCGTCGATCGTGAGTTGGGTCAGTTGCATTTTGTTGAAGCAGCTCAGAAGTGTTGCTAGAGTGTGCCGATCTCGCGTCCACGACCGAAAACTATCTTTCAATCACCTTCGGAACCCTGAAGAACGTTCCATCCGCATCAGGTGCGTTCTGCAGCGCGACCTCCTGCGGCAAGGACTTCCGCAGTCCCTCGACCACGTCTTCGCGATTCGCGTAGGCAAACCTCTCGCTGCCCTGCTTGGATTCGTCGACGCCGTACCGGTCCGACACCTGCGCCATCGGTTCGACCTTCGATGTATCCAATTCGTTCAGCCTCTCGATGTAATCAAGGATCGAGTTCAGATCCCGCACCATGCCGCTGCGCTCCTCCCCGGAAAGCTCGAGGTTCGCCAGATCGGCGACGTAGGCAACGTCTTTTTCTGTAACTTTCATCTTCTGCGGCTCAGTTTGGTTGAAGAACGCGCCTGAAAGATGGGATGGATCAGCCCTGCCTGATCACAAACTCAATCCTCTCCACCCTCTGCCCGGCGTAACGATTCAGTTCGGCGAGATAACGCGGCGCCAGGCCCTGCATCTCACGCTTCCATCCGGCATCCGGAACCTCGACGCGCAGCACAGCATCTGCAAACCCAAGAGCTCGCGTCCGCTCGGCGACAACCGACCCGCAAACCAGAGGCCAGGCAAGCAGCGGAGCTTCGCCCTGCGGCACGCGCCGCAGCGAGTCTAAAACAATTTTCCCGAGTCCCGCGCCCGCCTGCTCCACTTTAACCCCTCGTAACGACAATTTCCCGCGATGAAACACCCGCCGGAGATTCCGATTCTAGCACTCCAAGTCTCGCGCGCGGAGTTCGGCCGACCAGCACGCTCATAGAGGAAACTCGCGCCTCACGAACTCGATCGCGGCGTCGCGCGAAAGCAATCGCCCTTCGAGCTGAGCATCTTCTACAGCGTCTAGAATCTCGCGAAACCTCGGCCCCGGCGCATACCCGGAAGCAATCAAGTCGTCGCCCGTGACCAACGCTGCTGGGCGAATCTTCTCCGGCGGAATCTCGGCAAGCTTCGCCCGCACCAGTTCATAAGTGCTCAGATTGCCGTGGCTGGCCAGGCTGTCGGCGCGGTGCAGTGCCAGATGTTCCTCGAAGCCTGGCAGGCGGAGGAATTTCTTCAAGGTCGACTCCTTCATGCGCGTGACATGTCCAAAGCGCATGTGATTGTCAACCAGAGCGAGCACTTGAGACGCGTCGTGATTCGAGAATCGCAAGCGCTCGCAGATTTCCTCCGCAATCTTGACGCCCACCTCCACGTGATTATCGAAACGGATGCGATCGGGCGCCACGCGGAAGGTTGCGGGCTTGCCCACGTCGTGCAACAGCGCCCCCCAGGCCAGAGCGGGCGAGCAAGGCTGCGGCAGGTTCTCCAGCAGCAGCAGCGTATGTACGAACACGTCTCCCTCAGGATGAAACTCAGGCGGCTGCTCGACGCCCTTCATTGCCAAAATCTCCGGCAACACTTCTTTCAGTAGTCCGCTCTCATCCAGCAGGAGAAAAGCGCGCCGAGCATGGCCCTCGATAAGCATCTTCGTGAGTTCATCGCGAACCCGCTCGCGCGAAACCACTCGAATTTCGTGTGCAAGGCCTTGAATCGCGGCCAGCGTCTCCGCTTCGATGGCGTACTCAAAGCGCGCCGCAAACCGCACCGCGCGCAGCATGCGCAGTTTGTCTTCGGCCAAACGCACTTTCGGATCGCCGATGGCACGAACGATGCCGGCTCCGAGGTCTCTCCGTCCGCCCACAAAGTCGAGCACTTCGCTGCTCACCGGATCGAGCATCATGCCGTTGATGGTAAAGTCGCGGCGCGCGACATCCTCCCGTGGATCCTGGCTGAACCGGACTTCATCGGGACGCCGTCCGTCGGAGTAACCGAGATCGCTGCGGAAGGTCGCCACCTCTACAGCTCGGGTCTTTGAAATCACATTTTCGTCAGCGGGAGCGCGCTGATCCTCAGGCAGCGGCACCAGCACTACTCCAAACTGCGCTCCCACGGCGTAGGTGTCGGGAAACATCTCCATCACTTCCGCAGGCGTCGCGCTGGTTGCAATGTCGTAGTCGGCGGGTTCGCGCTTCAGCAGAAGATCGCGTACGCATCCTCCGGCCAGGTAGGCTTGGAAGCCGTGCTGGCGCAGCTCCTTGATGATCGAGATGGCGAAATCTTTAGACATGGAAGCGCTGTGACCCGAAAAGATCCAGTAAAGTCTCCATCATACCCGCCCGCGTTTTCGCTCACGGGCCTGAAACGAATCATCTGACATCGAACTAGCTGAAAATCAGTGACATTTGTCATGCCGGCCATGTGACGGTTTGTACTGGCGACACAGCCATCGATAGAGCGATGATGCCGAATAGCCGCTCCGAGAGGACTCTATGAAATTCCAGTCTGCCAATATCCGCCGCATCGTTGGCTGTATGGCACTCTTCCTGTTGCTATGCGCGCCGGCGTTCTTCCCCGCAAGCGCAAGCACCGGCAACACTTTTGTGATCCGCCACGCGCGCGTTTTTGACGGACATAAAACCCTCACCAATACCGACGTATGGGTGGAGGACGGCAAGATCAAAGCCGTCGGCAAGGACCTGAAGGTCCCCACTGAGGTGAAGGCTATCGACGCCACCGGCGACACTCTCCTCCCAGGTCTGATCGATTCGCACACCCATGCCTGGGGAGATGCGCTAAAAGAAGCGGAGATCTTCGGCGTCATCACGGAACTCGACATGTTCACCGACGTCAAGTTCATGCAGCAGACAAAGAAGCAGCAAGCGGAGGGCAACGGCCTCGACCAGGCTGACCTGCGCTCTGCCGGCTCTCTGGCGACTGCGCCCGGTGGCCACGGCACCGAATATGGCGTTCAGGTTCCCACGCTCACCGCCCCGGCCGAGGCCCAGGCATGGGTCGACGCGCGCATTGCTGAAGGTTCGGATTACATCAAGATTATTTATGACGATGCCAGCGCCTACGGCGGACACCGGCCCACGCTCAGCAAAGAGACCATGAAAGCCGTGATCGACGCAGCACACAAGCGCGGCAAGATGGCAGTGGTCCACATCGGTAGCCAGCAGCAGGCGCGTGACGCCATTGAGGCCGGGGCGGACGGACTTGCTCATTTGTTCGCAGACAGTGTGCCAGCTCCGGATTTTGCGACCTTGGTGGCGTCGCACCACGCGTTCGTGGTGCCGACGCTCACAGTGCTCGAAGGAGTGAGTGGAATCGCGAGTGGAGACTCGCTGACTACTGATCCGAGTCTGTCGCCGTATCTCAGCAGCGATAACATGACAAACCTCAAGCGATCGTTTCCCAAGTTTCCAACTGCGCTGAGTGAAAAATATGCCGAGCAGACTGTAGCGCAGCTCAAAGCTGCGCATGTGCCAGTGCTAGCCGGAACCGACGCGCCAAATCCGGGCACATCGCATGGCGTCAGCATTCATCGTGAACTGGAGTTGCTCGTGCGCTCCGGGCTCACGCCACAGGAGGCGCTCGCTTCCGCGACTTCTGTTCCGGCGGCGGCTTTTCATCTCGATGACCGGGGCGTCGTTGCTGCGGGCAGGCGCGCCGATCTCGTGCTGGTAAAAGGCGACCCCACGCAGAACATCCTGGCCACGCGCGAAATCATTTCCGTCTGGAAGCTGGGCGCTGAGGACGACCGCACCACCTACCGCGCGGCCATTGAAAATACCAAACAGGAGGCTGCGAAAGCTGTACAAGCACATCCACTCCCGGGAGCAGAAGCTGGCTTGATCAGCGACTTTGACAATGGCAAGCCCGACACGAAATTCGGCAGCGGCTGGATGATCTCCACCGACAGCATCATGAGCGGGAAATCCTCGGCAGAGATGAAAGTTGTCGACGGGGGAGCTAACGGCGATGCGCACTCTCTGGAAGTGTCTGGAGCAATCGATGGCGGACTGCCGTTTGCCTGGGCGGGTGTGATGTTTTCGCCGGGTGCACAGCCGTTTGCTCCGGTGAATTTGTCCAGCAAGAAGAGCATTTCCTTCTGGGCTAAGGGCGACGGCAAGACCTACCGCATCATGTTCTTCACCGAGAGTGGGGGCAGGATGCCGTCGCAACAGACTTTCGCAGCTGGGCCGGCGTGGAAGCGAGTCAGCTTCCCCTTCACCGCGTTTAGCGGCACGGATGGGCACGACATCTCCGCGATTCTTTTTGTCGGAGGTCCGGCTGCCGGCAAGTTCGACTTTCAGATTGATGAAATCAAGCTGGAGTAGATCAGTGCGACGCGGAGGCTATGCCCTGGCGACTTGCAACTGGAAACAGGAAACTAGAAACTGTACTTAGTGCCAGACGCCTACATCCTCGGGATCGAAAGTTCCTGCGACGAAACCGCGGCGGCAGTGGTGCGCTCCGGCGAAGAGTTAATCTCGAACGTCGTTGCTTCGCAGATCGCCACTCACCAGCCCTACGGCGGCGTTGTTCCCGAGTTGGCATCGCGTGAGCATCTGCGGGCGATTGTTCCTGTCGTCCGGCAAGCGCTGTCTGAAGCCGATCAAACGTTGAACTCCGTCGACGCCATTGCAGTCACCCAGGGCCCCGGCCTCGCCGGAGCGCTGCTGGTCGGCATCAGCTACGCCAAGGCTCTGGCATTCGCTCTCGACAAGCCGCTGATTGCCGTGAACCATCTCGAAGGCCACATCCATGCGGTTCTGCTGGAAGAGCGGCAAAAAGGCAATCACGAGCTGCAATTTCCCGTGCTCGCTTTGGTTGTGTCCGGAGGACACACGCACCTTTACCTGGCTGCACAGAAGAAAGAAGGTTGGACCTACGAAAACATCGGCCACACTCGCGATGACGCTGCCGGTGAGGCTTTCGACAAGGTTGCAAAGCTGCTGGGCCTAGGCTATCCCGGAGGGCCGATCGTCGACCGGCTCGCCCCGCATGGTGATCCGACAGCGGTGAAGTTCCTCCCCGCACAAATCAAGCACCGTGATCGCAGGAATCACCGGGGGCAAGAGGAAACGGAAACTGATCCCCGGCGCTTTGACTTTTCCTACAGCGGCATCAAGACTGCCGTCCTGCGCTACGTGGAGATTCACGACATGCACCGCTCCATCGAGATCCGGCGGCGCGCGTTGGCCCAGATCTCCAAACCGAAACTCGAAGATTACCTGGCGAATTGCGATCGGAAGACTCTCGACCTGGTCGCTTCATTTCAGCGTGCGATGGTCGAAGACCTGGTTGGCAAAACTCTGGCCGCAGCTCGCGCTTACGACGTGGCCACACTCTTCGTCACGGGCGGAGTGGCGGCCAACAACGAGTTGCGGGAAACGTTCGAGCGGCGGGGCGCTCAGGACGGGCTGCCGGTGTATTTTCCGTCGCGGCCGCTTTCCACCGACAATGCCGCCATGATTGCAGCCGCGGCCTATCCCAAGTTCCTGGCCAAGGATTTTGCAGCCTTGGATTTTTCCGCGGAGGCGGGTCTTCTCTTGCGCTAGTCCGTTTCCACGTCGCCAGCTAAACGCCTATAACTTAAAGATGAAGCTAAGGTGACTACTTCCCCGCCCCTTGCCCGTTGCCTTTCCCCATCACCGCATCCAGCGCCTTCTCCAGTTGGTCCTGGATGTCGATGTCTTTGTAGATAGCGAAGTTGGCGCGCTTTTCCGTTTCATCGAAGCCGCTGGCCCGACCGGCAACAATAATGATGGGAATTTTCGCGGTCTCCGGGTTCGCCTTCAGAGCCGTAATCAGTTCGCTGCCCGACATCTTTGGCATCTGCATGTCGGTAACGATCAGGTCCGGGTGCACTCGCTCAAGAATCTGCAACGCCTCCAGGCCGTTGGTGGCAGCCTCCACCGCAAAGCCGCGTTCTTCCAGAAAGCGGCAGACGGTGTACCGGATCAGCATGGAGTCGTCGACCACCAGCGCTACGGCAGGCATGAGTTTGCAACGTGCGGAATGCACGCCCCCGGCCCGCAGACTAGCAGAGCCAGTTCGCCGGGAACAAGGCGGATCGCAGCACGGGGGTTACCACGGTGATCTCAGACGAGGGTCGCTCTACGATTCCTGGGCTTCGCCGTCAGCGTTTTCCTCAATGCTCATGTCCTTGAGTTCGCTCGACTCGAAGACTTCACGGCACTCCAGGCACTCCACAAACTCGGCGTCTTCTTCGCGGCTGACGATTTGCACGCGAGGATGTTTGCAAGGTTGCTTGCCCGCGTTTTGAGGATGCGAGAACGGCTTTGAGGTCATAAATCCGGAAGCCCCGCCCTCCTCAAATGCGTGGGGGGACGGATTCGCGGGAATTTCCCGGTATTTTAGCCCTGCTTCGCCACTTGTCAAGTCCCTTAGCATTGCATCGCGGTGAATTTCTTTTTGAGATCCGATCAAGGCATTCATCCTGACCTCGGTAGCCCAAATAAGAATTCCGACCAAAATCATCGCCAAGCGGTAAACCGTTCAATCGCTGATAGTTACCATTCAATGTTACTTCCAGCCCTTGCCTGTAAGGGCTTGCATAATCTTGGGTTATGGACATAGAATGAATTACGACGGAAAAGGTCGGACTTCCGATCCCTTCACTATGGTTGGGACTTCGGGTCCTCCAGAAGTTAAGAATGCTGAAACTCACCAAAAAGGCGGACTACGCGCTGATGGCCATGAAGCACCTGGCCGACCACGCTCACGAAGGAACTCGCAGCGCCAGCGCCAAGGACGTTGCCGATTCTTTCGGCATCCCGCCCGAGGCCCTGGCCAAGATTCTGCAGCGCCTGGTCAAGGCCGGCCTGTTGCATTCACAGCACGGTACCAACGGCGGTTACCGGCTGGCACGCGCGGCGCACACGATTTCCGCCTTCGAAGTAATTCAGGCCATCGACGGCCCATTGTTCATCACATCCTGTGTCACCGTTCGCGGCGAGTGCGGTCAGAGCGACCGTTGCAACATCCGCGAACCGTTGCGCAAGGTAAATGAGAGCATCGAAGCGGTCCTGAAACGCATCAAGATTTCACATATGCGGGAAGAACCAGAAGCTTCTGAAGGCGTCACGGTTAAGCCGGTCGAACTGGTCACGATCGTTTAACAGGCAACCATAAGACGTTCGAGCATCTAACAAGGTAGGAGAAAGAATTATGAGCACGGATGTAAAAGTCCCCCAGCAACTTCCAGTCACGCAGCACGCCGCTCCCCAGGGAGTGAAGCTGCCCATCTACATGGACAACCACGCCACCACGCCCATGGATCCCCGTGTGCTGGAGGAGATGCTGCCCTACTTCATGGAAAAGTTCGGCAACGCAGCCAGCCGCAACCACTCCTTCGGCTGGGCTGGCGAAGAAGGCGTGGAAACAGCCCGCGAGCGCATCGCCAAGCTGATCGGCGCCACCACCAAAGAAATCATCTTCACCTCTGGCGCCACCGAGAGCGACAACCTCGCCATCAAAGGCGTGGCTGAGATGTACCGCGAGAAAGGCAATCACATCATCACCGCGGTCACCGAGCACAAGGCCGTGCTCGACACTTGCAAGCGCCTCGAGAAATACGGCTATCGCGTCACCTACATGCCCGTGCAGAAAGATGGTCTGATCGATCTCGAGGACCTCAAGCGCGCCATGGATGACAAGACCATCCTGGTAAGCATCATGGCTGCGAATAACGAAATCGGCGTAGTGCAGCCCATCGCGGAAATCGGCAAGCTGTGTCGCGAGCGCGGCATCATCTTCCACACCGACGCCACGCAAGCCATCGGCAAGATTCCGATCGATGTGAACAAGCAGAACATCGACGTGATGTCGATCTCCGCCCATAAAATGTACGGACCCAAGGGCGTCGGCGCTTTATACGTCCGCCGCAAGAATCCGCGAGTGCAGATTTCCGCCATCATCGACGGTGGCGGCCACGAGCGCGGCATGCGCTCCGGCACCTTAAACGTCGCTGGCATCGTCGGCTTGGGCAAAGCCTGCGCCATCGCGTCGGAGGAGATGTCCCGCGAGGCGGTCCAGTTGGCCAGCCTTCGCGATCGCCTGCGCGACCGCATCATGAACCGTCTCGATGAAACTTACATCAACGGCTCCGTGGAGCATCGCCTGCCCGGC
>Ga0210391_10004591_pt1 | contig 11470 bp, 8 predicted proteins | sample IncBWC12OmetaG_FD_160573 | JGI IMG/M metagenome (GOLD analysis project Ga0210391, IMG submission 160573) | Forest soil microbial communities from Barre Woods Harvard Forest LTER site, Petersham, Massachusetts, United States - Inc-BW-C-12-O ...
CAACAGCTCAGCATTCTTTGCCCGGTCCATAACGAGGAACGGGCCATCCCGCTTTTTTTCGAGCGCATCCACCCTGTTCTGTACAAACTTTCCGATCGCTACGCCGTCCACCTGATTTTTCTCAACAATGCCTCGACGGATCAAAGCGCCGAAGAAATCCTGAAAATCAGGGAGTCCTGGCCGGCAACCTATGTGATTACCATGAGCAGAAACGTGGGGTACCACGCTTCCCTGGAGTGCGGGCTGCGGAACACGGCCGGCGATCTCTTTGTTTTCATCGATGCCGACTGCGAGGATCCGCCCGAAATGGTCCTTGAATTCGTCGAAAAGTACGAGCAGGGATACGACATCGTGTACGGAGAGCGCGTCGACCGCGAAGAATCGGCGATCATTAAAAATGCGCGGAAATTCTTCTACCGGCTGCTCCATGCGATGGCTGACGAAGAGATTCTGCTCGATATGGCGGAGTTTTCACTCTTCACGAACGAAGTGCGCTGCGCCATTTTATCTGAGAATAGTTCTTTTCCATTCTTGCGCGCCGCCATTGCCCGGGTGGGATTTCGCCGCGCCGCCATTCCATTCAAGCGGCGGAAACGCGTGGTCGGCAATACTCATTACAATCTGTTCCGGATGACGATTTTCGCCGTGGCTGGCATCCTGTCGGCCTCAACTCTTTTCTTGCGGCTGCCCATTTATTTCCTTCCCTTCTGGCTGCTGACGTTGCTCGCTTTGTGCATACGGTATGTCTCGACTCAATCTCTTGCCTATGCGGTAGCCGCCTTCCTGGTGTTCGCGGGATATGTAGGCGCGACGCTGGCTTTCACGGCCCTGTATGTTGCGCGGACGTACAAAAATGGGTTGCATCGCCCGAATGCTTTCATCGATCACAGCCGGAGTATTTTTCAATCGAGCGGTGAGCGTGATTTGAACTCCGCAAAATCTCAAGCCCTTATGCCCCCCGGCGTGGCCGCGCGCTAAAGTGCCTCCCATTCATTCTCCGCGGGATGAATTTATGACCGCGAGCACACAAGCTCCGGGGATAGGCGCCTGCCCCCTTTGCGGCGATCACAATCGACGAACAGTTTATGATGAAGCGCGGGACCCAATTACCGGCGACTGTTTTCAAGTTGTTGGGTGTTCGAAATGTCGCATGGTCTATACCGCTCCGCTGCCGGACAACTTCGACCGTTACTATCCTTCCCGGTACCGGGGATATGGCCCGCTCGTGGCTATGATTCTTGAATCGCTCTATAACCTTCGTGTGGCTCGGTGGGGCCGTCTCCAGCCAAGTGGGGGATCCGTCTTGGAAATTGGATGTGGTCCCGGGCTTATGCTTGCCGCTTTCCAACGCAGCGGGTGGCGAGTACTCGGCCTGGAACGCAACGAAGCGGCGGCGGAAATTGGCCGCAAATCTTACCAAATCAAGATTCTGTCGGAGCCGGTCGAGGCGCTTCCCCCTGAGCCTCAATTTGATCTGATCATCATGTTCCAGGTTCTCGAGCACATCGCCGATCCCGTGGCATTGCTGAGCGAGTGCGCGAAGCGCCTTGCTCCGGGAGGGCGCCTGGTCGCAAATGTTCCAAACTTCGCAAGCTGGCAATCGAATTTCGCGCGGGGGAAATGGTTTCATCTGGACGTCCCGCGCCACCTCAATCATTTCACGCCGCAGACTTTGGAAGCGGCATTGAATCGGGCAGGCCTCAAGCTGGACCATCTGAGCTTCGCCTCTTTGGAACACGATCCTTACGGATGGGTGGAAAGCACTTTAAATCGGATCACGGGGCGCGCGAATACTCTTACCCGCTTTCTCATGCAGTTGGACCCGCTGCGGCCGGCCGTGTTGTTTTCATTGGGATTTGGTCTCCTCCTGGCCGCGCCGGCGACTTTGCTCGCCGGGGCGAGTTGGATCGCCGGGCGGGGTGCGCTCATGGAAGCGACTGCCGTGCGAGAAAGCTCTCGATAGAAAACCCTCTCTTCGGCGCTCCGAAATGTTCACGCAATAGTTGCCGGAAGCGTCCTCTGCGTGCTTCATAGAGCATGCGCACCTTTTTCGGCGTCATTTTTAAAACGATCCGGGCTAAGCTGATCCATGTGGGCCAAAGGAAATGTGATTTGACTTGCCATCTTTAGGCGCGCAGCTCTAGCCCGGAATTATTGAAAAAGCGCGAGGAAAACATTGAAGGCCGTAATTCTTGCGGGAGGCATGGGCACAAGGATCAGTGAGGAGAGTTATCTACGGCCGAAGCCGATGATTGAAATCGGCGGGAAACCCATTCTCTGGCACATCATGAAGATTTACTCCGCTGCCGGCATACACGATTTTGTGATCTGCTGCGGATACCGCGGGTACGTGATCAAAAGCTATTTCGCGAATTATTTTCTGCAGACCTGCGACGTCACTTTCGATATCGCGCAAAATAAAATGCAGGTCCATCAGAACGACACGGAACCCTGGAAAGTGACACTCGTCGACACAGGCCAGGAAACCATGACCGGCGGGCGCCTCAAGCGCGTGAAATCCTACCTGGGCGACGAGGATTTTCATTTTACCTATGGAGATGGCGTGGCCGATATTGATCTGAAAACGTTGACGGATTTTCACCGGAAGAAAAAAGTGCTTGCCACCGTCACGTCGGTGCGGCCAGCTGGACGATTCGGATCGCTCGTGACGGAAGGCGACAAAGTTTCGAGCTTTCGCGAAAAACCGGAAGGGAACAGCCGCATCAATGGCGGATTTTTCGTCTTATCACCGGCGGTAATCGACTATATCGATGGAGACGAAACCGTCTGGGAGGGCGAACCGCTTGAGCGACTTGCCCGCGAGGGCCAACTCGCCGCCTATTCGCATGAGGGATTCTGGCATCCGATGGATACAATGCGCGACAAAAGCCAGCTCGAGGCCATGTGGAATTCGGGAACCGCTCCCTGGAAAGTGTGGCCATGAACCCGGAATTCTGGAAAAGGAAGAAAGTCTTCCTCACGGGCCATACGGGTTTCAAGGGAAGCTGGCTGTCTCTGTGGCTTCAGAGCCTCGATGCGGAAGTAACGGGTTACGCCCTTGCGCCGCCCACGCAGCCGGGTCTTTTCGATCTCGCTCATGTAAAAAACGGAATGGAATCGATTCATGGCGATATCCTCAACTTGGAGGATTTGAGACGCGCGATCAGGAAACACCAACCCGAAATCGTTTTCCATCTGGCAGCGCAGTCTCTCGTGCGCCGATCCTACGAAGATCCTGTCGGCACATTCGCCACGAACGTCCTGGGCACGGTAAACCTTCTCGAATCGATCAGAGATCTTCCCTCGGTGCGTTCCGCCGTCGTTGTAACCACCGATAAATGCTACGAGAATCGCGGCGACCGGCGAGCTTACCGAGAAACAGATCGACTCGGCGGTGCGGACCCTTATTCCACCAGCAAAGCCGCGGCCGAATTGGCCACGACCGCCTTCCGAAATTCCTTCTTCACAGAGAAGGGACGCAAAGCAAACCCAGGGGTGGCCACGGCCCGCGCCGGTAATGTGATCGGCGGGGGAGATTGGGCGGCCGATCGTCTCATACCGGACGTGGTGCGAGCCGCCTCCAAAAAAAAGGAACTGCTGGTCCGAAATCCAGATGCCGTCCGTCCGTGGCAGCACGTTCTCGATCCCCTGTGCGGATATCTATCCCTGGCCGAGAGCCTTTGGCAGCATCCGGAAGAATTTTCTGGCGCTTGGAATTTTGGACCGGAGGAACTCCAGGCTACCTCTGTCGCTGACGTTCTCAAACGCGTCCGCGATGTATGGGGGCCGGAAATTCAATGGAGGGTCGACGGCAGATCCCATCCTCATGAGTCCCAATACCTGAGACTCGACTGTACGAAGGCCAGGACTAAGCTGGGTTGGAAACCCCAGTGGAATTTACATTCCGCGTTGGAGGCGACGGTACAGTGGTACCAAAGTTATCAGTCCCGCCGGGACATGCGCGAAGTGTCCGCGAACCAGATCTACTCCTTTCAACTCGCGCCAAGCCTGCCGGAAATGTCCAGGAAATGAGCGGACCCGCGTGCCGCTTTTGCGGGGCGCCCCTCACGCAGACTTTCGTGGATTTGGGAATGTCGCCGCTCTCGAATTCCTATCTGCGCGCCGATCAGCTCGGCCGGATGGAGCGCTTCTACCCTCTGCATGCCCGAGTGTGCGGCCGGTGTTTTCTCGTACAGCTTGAGCAATTCGAGCGCCCGGAAAATATTTTCGAGGATTACGCCTATTTCTCCTCTTACTCGGAGTCCTGGCTGCGACACGCGTGCGAGTATGCGGAGAATATAATCGAGCGCCAGCAGTTGGGATCGGACCATCTGGTGGTGGAGATCGCCAGCAACGATGGCTACCTCTTGCAGTATTTCCAGGCCAAGGGAGTTCGAGTGCTTGGCGTCGAGCCCGCCCGAAACGTCGCACTGGCCGCCGTGGAAAAGGGGATTCGCACGGTCAGCAGATTTTTCGGCGTTCGCACAGCGCGGGATTTATTGGACGACGGACACCAGGCGGATCTCATCGTCGCCAACAATGTTCTCGCGCATGTTCCCGATCTGCGGGACTTTGTCGCCGGGTTGAAGCTGCTCCTGAAGCCGCAAGGGATCATGACGCTGGAATTTCCTCATTTGCTGCGTCTAATCCAGGACAACCAGTTCGACACGATTTACCACGAACATTTTTCTTACTTTTCGTTTTGCACTGTTGAGGAAATTTTTACCGCGCATGGGCTTGCCATTTTCGACGTTGAGGAGCTTTCCACGCATGGCGGTTCTCTGCGCCTTTATGTGCGCCACGTTGAGGAAAGCGCGCTGCAATCCTCAGCCCGAGTTTCCGAGCTGCGGGAACGCGAGATCGTCGCGGGGCTTTCCGAGATCGAAACCTACTCGTGCTTTGGAGAAAAAGTACGGACAACCAAGCGAGAGATGCTTAAACTTTTGATCGGCCTGAAATCAGCGGGAAAGACGATCGCCGGCTACGGCGCTCCAGCAAAGGGCAACACCCTTCTAAACTTTTGCGGGATTGGCCGGGATTTTCTGGACTACACGGTGGATATCAGCCCGCACAAGCAGGGGCTCTTTCTCCCCGGCACGCGCATTCCCATCCTCCACCCGGATGAAATTCGCCGCACGCGCCCCGACTTCATTTTGATCCTGCCCTGGAATCTCCGCGCGGAAATTATCGCGCAAATGTCGGAAGTCCGGCAATGGGGCGGCTGCTTCGTCGTCCCGATTCCGTCCGCTGAAGTGATCGAATGAAATTCACTCCTCTACCCTTGCATGGCGCCTGCCTGATTGAAATCGAACCCGTCGAGGATGAGCGTGGGTTTTTCGCGCGCACCTGGTGCGCGGAGGAATTCAAATCACACGGCCTCAGTCCCGGCCTGTCTCAGTGCGGCATCTCGTTCAACAAGCGGCGCGGCACGCTCCGCGGCATGCACTATCAAGCGGAGCCGTTCGCGGAGACAAAATTGGTCCGTTGCTCGTCGGGAGAAATCTACGACGTCATCGTCGATCTTCGCCGCGCCTCGCCGACGTGTGGCAATTGGTTTTCCGTGGAACTGAGCGCGGCCAACCGCAAGATGCTGTATGTCCCCGAAGGCTTCGCCCACGGCTTTCAAACTCTAACGGACGGCGCGGAAGTCTGCTACCAGATTTCGCAGGTTTATAAACTCGAATACTCGCGAGGAGTGCGCTGGAACGATCCTTCATTCAACATCCCGTGGCCGATTTCGGATGCGATTATCTCCGAACGTGACCGGATATTTCCGGACTTCACACCATGAACAAAATCCTCGTGACCGGGGCGAGCGGATGGATCGGCCGGCACTGCGTTCCCTTGCTGGTGTCAAAAGGCTACGAGGTGCATGCCGTCTCCCGAAACCGCCCGGCCGACTTGAGCATTACAGATGTTTCCTGGCACGAAGTTGATTTATTGGCCCATGGGAGCGCCACTGAACTGGTCCGACGGATTCGCCCCGACCAGGTTCTTCATCTCGCATGGTATGCCGAACCGGGGAAATTCTGGCAAGCAAACGAAAATCTGGATTGGGTACGGGCCAGCCTCGAATTGGCGCGCGCGCTTGCGGAGAGCGGAGGAAAACGAATCGTCGGCGCGGGAACCTGCGCCGAATATGAATCCAACGCGGGCGAATGTTGTGAAAGTTCCACGCGAATTCTGCCTGATTCTCTTTACGGAATTTCAAAGCACAATGTGGAAAGATACCTCCAATCTCTTGCGTCAGAAACGGGCCTTAGCTACGCGTGGGGAAGAATTTTCTTTTTGTACGGCCCGCACGAACACCGCTCGCGCCTCGTGGCATATGTCGTGCGCTCGGTCTTGTCCGGCGAGCCTGCTCATTGCTCCGAGGGCACTCAGGTCCTGGACTTCCTGCACGTTGAAGACGCAGCTTCTGCTTTCTTGAGGCTCTTGGAAAGCGATGCTCAGGGCCCGGTAAACATCGCCTCCGGCCGGCCCATTTCCGTTCGCGACGTCTTGCATGAAATCGGCCGTCAAACGAGTCGCCCGGAGCTGATTCAGTTCGGCGCCCTTAAGCCCGGCCCGGGAATCGACCGGCTCTGGGCGAATACGCAAAGACTCCAGAGGGAAACGGGATGGGCGCAGAAATTCAATCTGGCCGATGGTATTCAACAGACGATCGAATGGTGGCGAAGCAGGATGAACATTTCAGCGGACAATTTCTTCCAAAAACAGTTGAAATGAAACTGAAGCGTTCCTACGGCGTGGAGATCCTAGTTGGATTTGCCTTCCGGAATGCGCTCCCAGATGATCGCGGCCCAATTCTTGGGATCTCCCGAATTCGGAAGCAGCGGGCCAACGGGACGGTAGTGTGATTTCAAATAGTCTCCAACTTCCCTGTCAAAATCCTCTCCAAAGACCGGCACACCAAATTCCGGAAAAGTCCGGTTGGACCACAAAAGGTATTGGACCGGTTTCCGGTCGATTTCCTGGATCATCTCGTCCGTCATTCGTCCTGGCGCCAGAATTCCTGGCGTGAAAGAGAAAATGCGCGTCGGACAAATCGTGCCCGAAAGAAAATACAGGCTGGTGTCTTCCGGAATGGAAAGGACCGATTGCCCGAGAGAAGCCTTCTCCTGCATGAATCGGATTGCAGCAGTGTAATTGTCCGCCAGATTTTTCGAGGTGCGGATGATCCCTCGCGGGGTGCTAAGCGAGACATAATTGCGCGCGCCCGCTTCAATGATCCGGCTATGGAGCACGACAGGTATGAAACACGCCAGGCACAAGATTGACTCTCCCAGGAGCACGAACCAGCGAGGGCGGCCTGATCGTGGAACGATCAGGCAGATCACTAGGAGAAATGACAGGACCACTGGCCCATTGTAAAAAATGGCGTAGCCCGCCGAGAGCATCTTCATCAAAATCCGGAATGCCAGCAGGCTTGAGAAAGTCAATATGAGCGGGATCGCGGAATTTCGAGCGGCGGCCGGCTTCCACAAAAAGATGCCCCATGCGAAGACGGCCGCGACGATGACGTAGAGGACCATATCCTGAGGAAAAAAGATTGTGGATAAGAACAGCGCCACCGACTGTTTCAACGACAAAATGAAATAATTATTTTTGATAAAGTATGTGGCGAGGGCGAGGACAATGAGGGTCTTCAGGAGCAGCCTGCGCGTATCGGAACCCTTCCACCTGAGGAGGAAATAGGAAACCAGCATGACCGCCGCGACGGGAAATAAGCGATCGAGCGCGCCCAGGAATGCAGGACCTGAAACAGTGAACCCGGTCTTTTCCATCCACATCTTCCCATAAGCCTTCATGAAATAGGATGTGGGCCAGCTCACGATATTTTCCTGCGTGATGAACGCGGCTCCGGCAATGGAAACCATCCAGCGAATTACGAGCGCGCAAAAAACGACGCCGGGCAAAGTCGATCCGACGTCTTTCGCGAATACATTCCAGGAACGCCAGTTCAATCCGCGAATCACGATCAGGAGAGCCAAAGTGCCGTAGCATGCCATTCCAAACTCGGGTTTGAGCAAGAGCGCAAACGCCGCCGCGGTTCCCGCTCCGAAAACCCAGACCCAGCTTTTGGAGAAGCAGGCGTTGACTGCGAGCCAGAGAAAGAGGCACCCAACGAAACACGCATATACCGCAGCGGAAGCATAGGGCATCGGAAAACTGAAAATCGAAGGTTGAAAGCCCTCCATGAGGACGACGGCAGCGGCCGTGAAACCAATAAGCGGTGAGGATATCCGCATTCCAGTCAGATAAAGGAACGTTGCGCATCCCAACGCCGAAATCGCCCCGGCCCAATACAGGACATTTAAATGAACGCCAAATATGCGAAACAGGTAGCTTGAGAAATAAGGCGCCGCGGGGCCGTACATGAACCATACATCGCGGTAGAGCTCCTTACCTTCTGCCAGCATCAAGGGTACATACATCTCGTGCCCCGAATCGATGCTCAGATTTCCCCACGCGCCCCAGGTCGTGTACAGTTTCACAGCCCAGAGCAGGACGAGGAGCAACAGGCCCGTGATGGTGGAGATATTCCAGGGACTCCCGGAATCCGATGGAGGCGGGAGCGAAACCCCATGCTTGATTCCAGCCGAACCCGCAATCGGGGAGTCGGCAGACACGACTAGCTGTTCAGCTGGAAGCAAGCTTGCCATAATTTTCATGATAACAAGGGGATCTGCCGGTTGTGGTTTGAAACGGGCCAACGTGGCCTTTAAGAGATAACCCATCGCTCATGGGGACGGCGAATTCTTGTGTCTAAACTAGTGTGGATTCTTCCCGCGGTTTGCCTGCTCCTTATCTTGCCTATGCCGGGATTGGGCGAGGCGGTCTTCGCCTGGATCGAGCAAAAGTTTTCTGAGTTTGCGCAAAATAAAAGGCTCGCCATTTTGGCCATCGGGGCGGCCACGATTCTTGCTCGGCTGGCGCTCTTGCCGTGGCTCCACGTTCCCCAACCCAAAGTACACGACGAATTCAGCTACCTGCTCGCGGCGGACACGTTCGCTCACGGAAGGCTGGCGAATCCGCCGCACCCCATGTCGATTTTTTTCGAAACGTTTCACGTCATCCAGCGTCCGACGTACGCCTCGATGTATCCCCCGGCGCAAGGGATGGCGCTGGCCATCGGGAAATTGCTCGGCCAGCCGTGGATCGGCGTGTTGCTGAGCGTTGCCGCGATGTGCATGGCCTTCACGTGGATGTTGCAAGCGTGGGTGGCGCCGGAGTGGGCGCTTCTTGGGGGCGTTCTGGTCTGGATGCGTTTTGGCGTCTTCAGCTACTGGATGAACAGCTACTGGGGCGGTGCGGTTGCCGCAACTGGAGCTGCCCTGGTCCTCGGAGCTTTGCCGCGAATTTGGGACCAGCACGGCACGCGGGAGGCGATTCTTTTTGGCTTGGGAGCAGGCATCCTCGCGATCAGCCGGCCTGTCGAAGGGGCCATTTTCTTCCTTCCTTTCGGCGTGGCGCTTCTCTGGTGGGTGTTGCGGTTGGACGCGCCCGCGCTAGGCACTGCGATGAGGCGCATCGTTTTGCCCATCGGCGCGATTCTCGTTTGCGCCGCCGGTTTCGTAGGCTCTTACAACTGGCGCGTAACCGGCAGCCCTGTCGTGTTCCCGCACTTTGTCGAAGAGAAGATGATCACCACGGCGATTTTCCTCTGGCAGCATGACAAGCCGCCCATTTCATATTCCAATCCTCAATTTGATGATTTCTATCATGATTTTTTGCCTGGCCTGTATCAGGCGAGCTGGCCGGCCGCCGTCGGGCAGTGGTGGTACAAGTCCACGGATTTCTGGGAGTTTTTTCTTGGGCCCGCGCTTTCGATTCCGTTTCTTGCTCTGCCCTGGCTGTTTGCCAAACCCAGAAATTTATTGCTGCTTCTTCAATTTGTGCTTTCGGCTGCCGGGCTCTGGATCATCGTTTACTACCACGCGCATTATGCCGCGCCGCTTATGGCGACACTCTTTGTGGTGATGATGCAGTGCATGGCAATTCTGCGAAGGCTGAGGCTATTCGGCAGGCCTCTGGGTGTGGGACTGACGCGGCTAATCGTCCTCTTTAGCTTGCTGATCGGGCCGATCTATCTGGCGCAGGCGCTCGTCTCCCAGCCGAACTCAGTTTATGAATGGCTGCATCGCCACACCGTGCTGCCCCTTGCGGTCTCCATCCTTGTATTGGCGCTGCTGAGGGTTGGCTCCTTGCTGGCTCGCCGGGCCGCGGCGGCTCAGTGGTTGGCGCCCGTCGGCGCGTGCTGCGAGTTCCTTCTCGTCATTTTGATCGTGCTGCAAATTTGCGAGATCCAGAGGAATCTCTACGCGGACGCGTTCCCTTATGTGGACGATGTGAACGAAGCCTTCCGCAAACCCGTCGAAGACCAGTTGGCCGCGATTCCCGGCGAACACCTCGTCATTGTGCGCTATTCGAAGGCCCACAATTCCGGGGAGGAGTACGTTTACAACGCCGCGGACATCGATCATTCGAAAACAGTGTGGGCGCGCGAAATTCCTGGCCAGGACCTCGCGCCCCTCTTTCAATATTTTCGAAATCGGGATGTATGGTTGTACGAGCCGGATGAAGATGATTCCATCGTCCAGCCGTACGCCGAAGCCGAGGCGGAACGGACGGAACCCGCGCGATAATCTCGCGGGCTCGTAGGGGCACGATTCTCCGCGAACATGGTCCGTGAACAGCATGCCTTGCACCTGCGGGATTATTGCCGTTCGATCACGGCGCTGGAGGCGGGCACTTCGAGGCGCATCAGGCGGTGTGACGGATCGACATAAAGCATAATTTCGAGGTCCGGCGTGCTGGCGCGCAATGCTTCATATCTTCCCCCCGCCGATTGCTGCGCCCCGAGCGATTCCACCGAAATGTTTCCGGGAACCATGTCCTGCGGGATGAGGACGGGAAACATCTGTTTCCCTCCGGCCTGCCAGTCATACAGGCGGGCAAGCACCGCATACTGGTAATAGAGATTGTTATCCAGCACAGCGACGTGTGGCGACGTGAAGGTAAAATCCTTGCGCATGGGCGATGCCGTGCCAAAGTCGGCCGAGCATTTCGCCGTCACCCCTGAAAATTCAACCGCGCCGGTTGCTTTCTTCTGGGCCTCGGCGGACCAGTCGTAATGCAAAGGCGAGCCGTCGGCAGCAAGACGGAGCTGGCCGCTGGCTTTGATACCAGTGCCGTCGGGGGCGTGCGCGCTCATTGAGCTGCGCTCGAGCCAGGTTTCGCCGGAGGCGGAAATCTCGAAATCTTCGCTGCCTACCGGCTGGCCGTTGAGGGTGATTCGGAATTTGCCTTTGTCGGGGGTGAAGACGGATGGGGCGCCGGCTGGTTTTGCCGATGCTGCCCTGGCGGCAGCTGGGGTAGGACTTAAGGGCCACAGGCTGAAGCCTGCGCCACTGGCTGCCAACGCTGCCGCGCATGCCAGCTTCAGGATTGTTTTGTCACGAATCAT
>Ga0210391_10004595_pt1 | contig 11467 bp, 11 predicted proteins | sample IncBWC12OmetaG_FD_160573 | JGI IMG/M metagenome (GOLD analysis project Ga0210391, IMG submission 160573) | Forest soil microbial communities from Barre Woods Harvard Forest LTER site, Petersham, Massachusetts, United States - Inc-BW-C-12-O ...
CGCTTTCCTCGTCGTTGAAAAGGGTGATCGGGAGGCCGCTGGGGTCGGCGATGCGCCGGAGCTGCATCGCGTAGACCGGCTGGTGCGTGATCGCAGCAAGCTTCGCGCAGTCCATTTTCGCGACTTTGGCCATCGTCTCCTGGCGCAGACGCGTGATCTCCTGCGATTGTGCCGAGAATCCACGCGAGTCCACGAACATCGTCCACCTCTGGCCTTCCAGCTCGGCTGCGAAACGAAGCATCGTCTCACAGAAGCGGCGGCAGGTGGCGATGCGCCACTGGCCCCACAGGCGGATGCGCACGAGGCGGCGATGCCTCTCGATCCTGGCTTCGAAGCCGGCGTGCGGATCCAGCGACACGACTTGGTCGTCGCCGCGTCCTGGCCGAGTGCCGGAAGTCCGTACTGCCGCGCGCGACGATCCCATGGCCTCCCCTTCGAAGGTACGGTTGGCGCGGGCCGGCGATTTAGTCTCCAGAGGTAGGGTTCAGACGCCGCCAGCCATCAGGACGCGCACGACGTTGCCCAGCGCCGCCAAGTCGTGCACATCGCCGGCGAGCTCCGGCACGCGGACCACGGGAACGTTCGTCGAGACCGCTCGGGTGAGGGAGCGCACGTGGAGGTCGTCGAGCGCCGCGAGCCGAACGGCGTCGCCATAGGCGCGCACCAGGCGAGCAGGCTCGCCGTTCGTGAGGGGGAGCCCGCGCAGGGCCGCGGCCGCCGAAGCCACCGCCTCCGTCGGCGCCGCCGCGCCGGTCTGCCCCGTCTGCGGCGGCAAGCGAAAGCGGTTCACCACGAACGCGCCGCGCGCGAGCTTGGCTTGCTCGAGGCGGTCGTTGAAGAAGAGCACTTCCTGGATGCTCATGGGGGCGGGGCTCGTGACGAGGACGAACGTGACGCCCGGCCCGCGCAAAACGCCCTCCACTTCCTGGGCGCGCTGGCGAAAGCCACCGAACAGATCGTTCAGCTCGGTGATGAACTCGGCCATCGATTCGAGGAATCCCCCGCCCGTGATGCGCCCGAGGCCGCGCAAAATCACCGACGCCGACCGCGCCAGCAAATTCAGGCTCACTTTGCCGGTCGACTCGAACGCCTGGATGAACCAGCGCATGGTCTGCGAATCGAGCGCCTCGACCAGGCGGTCCGGCGCGTCCAAGAAATCGAGCGCGTTCGCCGTGGGCGGCGTGTCGAGCACGATGAGATCGAAGCGCCCTTCGCGATCGACGGCGACGAGCTTCTCCATCGCCATGTACTCCTGGGTACCGGCGAGCGACGTCGACACGTACTGGTACAGCTTGTTGCCGAGGAGCTTCTTCGCGCGCTCCGGCGTCGACGAATACTTGAGAACGAGCTCGTCGAACGTGCGCTTCGTGTCGAGCATCATCGCCGACAGCGACCCACGGAGCGGCAGGCCCGTGGCCGCGAACCGCGCGGGATCGATCACTTGCTCTTCGCTCGACATGCGCTCGAGCCCGAGCGCCTGCGCGAGCCTCCGCGCCGGGTCGACCGTCAGGCACAGAACCCGCCGCCCGTGCGCCGCGGCCGCGACTCCGAGCGCGGCCGCCGTCGTCGTCTTGCCGACGCCGCCGGCACCGACCGCCACGACGATCCGGCGCGACGTGAGGATCTGTTCGAGCGACTCCGTCATTGCGGCTCGGCCTCGTCGTACTCACCCTCCGCGAGGTTGTCGAACCTCGTGTACTCGCGGTCGAAGCGAACCTTCACCGTATCGGTGGGGCCGTTTCGTTGCTTGGCGATGATGAGCTCCGCGATGTTCCGTTCGGTGCTTTCCTTGTTGTAGTACTCGTCGCGGTAAATGAAGCAGATGTTGTCGGCGTCCTGCTCGATGGCGCCGGACTCGCGCAAGTCGGAGAGCTGCGGACGTTTGCTCTTTTCGCTCCGCGTCTCGACGGCGCGGTTCAACTGGCTGAGCGCGATGACGGGCAGGCTGAGCTCCTTCGACAGCTGCTTCAGACCGCGCGAGATCTCGCTGATTTCCTGCTCGCGCGACGCCGCGTTCTCGCGCCCTCGCATCAACTGCAAATAGTCGACGATCACGAGGCCGATCCGCTGCTTCTTGTCGCCCGTCGCCGGGTCCGTCCGATCGAACTCGGCCTGCAAGCGCCGCACTTTCGAGCGAATCTCGAGGATGTTGATCGCGGGCGTGTCGTCGACCCAGACGCTCAGGTTCGAAAGGTGCGAGGCGGCTTGCGTGAGCTTCGTCCAGTCGGCCGGCCCGAGCATGCCCGTGCGCACCTTGGAGACGTCGACGCGCGCCTCGGAGCACAGCATGCGGTTCACGATCTGCTCGCGCGGCATCTCGAGCGAGAAGACCACGACGCCGTAGCCCGGTTCTTCCCACCGGTCGTTGGGATCGTGAGCGGACTCGAGCTTTTGCGGGCTCGCGACGTTGAGCGCCATGTTGAGCACGAGGCTCGTCTTGCCCATGCCGGGGCGCGCGGCGACGATCGTCAGCTCGCCGTCGTGCAAGCCGCTCGTCATCCGGTCGTACCTGTCGAAGCCCGACGAGATCCCGGTGATCCGCGATCCGCGCTCCGACGCTTTCGTGATCCGGCGAAACGTCTCCTGCAAGACCGAGTTAAGCGTGTGGACGCTGCTCGTCTCGCGCGTACGCGCGATGTCGTAGACGGCCTGCTCCGCCGAATCGATGAACTGCTGCGCCTCGCCGTAACCGGCGTAGCCCTGTGCCTGGACGCGCTGGCACGCGAGGATCAGGCTCCGGACGCGCCACTTCTCGTGGATCGTCTGCCCGTACGCGCCGACGTTGGCCACGGCCGGCGCGGCGTTCAGTACCTCCGTGAGGTACCCCATGCCGCCGACCTGCGAGAGGCGCTCGCGGTCACGGAGCCACGTGGCCACCTGCACGACGTCCACCGGCTTGCCCGCGGCCGCGAGCTCCGTCACCGCTTCGAAGATGCGCCGGTGCGCTTCGGAGTAGAAGTGCTCCGGACGAAGAAGCTCGCTCACCTTGTCGAAGGCGAGCGGGTCGAGCATCACCGCCGAGAGAACCGCCGCCTCCGCGTCCAGATCGTGGGGGGGGACGCGGCTCTCGACGTTGAGGGTCTCCGTCATTTGCCCCCCGACAGCTCGCAACTTCTCCACAGGACGGACCTCCAAATGGCGAACGCCCCGGGCTCCTGAGAGGAGGCCGGGGCGCCGCGGAAACGGAAACGCGCTGCTGTTTATCGCATCACGCGAACCGCTGCTATCGCTCGCCCTACTTGGCGACCACTTCGACTTTGACGGTTGCGGTCACATCGGAGACGAAATTCACGCGAACATCGTACGTGCCGGTGTTCTTGATCGCATCGGCGAGCTCGATCTTGCGGCGATCGATCGCGAAGCCCTGGGCCTTCAGCGCCGCTTCGATGTCCTTGTTCGTGACGGAGCCGAAGAGGCGTCCGTCGTCGCCGGCTTTCTGCGTGATCTTGATCGAGACCGCGCTCAGTTTGGCGGCGAGCTCGCGCGCTTCTTTCTTCGCCTTCTCGGCGCGCGCGAGGGCCACGGCCCTCTCGTGCTCGATGCGGTGGACCGCCGCGAGCGTCGCGGGGACCGCAAGCTGGCGCGGCAGGAGGAAATTGCGCGCGAACCCGGGGCGAACCCGAATCAGCTCGCCGCTCTTTCCGACCTTCGCGACGTCCTGCTGCAGGATGACTTGGATGTTGGCAGGCATGGCGTTTCTCCCGTGCCCTCAGTGGGTCACAGTGAAGGGCAAGAGCGCCACGTTGCGCGCGCGCTTGACCGCGAGCTGCACTTTGCGCTGATGCCGTGCGCAGTTGCCGCTGATGCGGCGGGGCACGATCTTGCCGCGATCGCTCACGAAATACTTGAGCGCCTGCGGGTCCTTGAAATCGATGACCAGCGCCTTGTCGGCGCAGTACCGGCAGATGCGCTTCTTGCCACCGCGACGGCGGCCGATTTCTGCGTTGAGGTCCGGGCCTCGGTTGATGTCCCTATCGTCGTCCATCATTGCCATGGCTCAGGTCTCCTCCGGCTCTTTGACTTCGCCCACGGGTGCCTCTTCCGCATCGAACTCCTCGAGCTCGTCGCGGCGCGGCCGCGGCGCGTCGGGCCCCGGCTCGATGAGACCGAGGAGCTTCTCGCGGGACTCCTTTTCCTCTTCCTCGGGCTGGAGCTCGAGCTTGCCGAGCTTCGTCTCCTCGGGGTCGATCTGGAGCGCGCCCATGTCCACGTCGGATGCCGTCTGGACCGTCATGTACTTGATGACTGCGTCCTGGAGCTTCAGGTTGCGCTCCACCTCTTGCACGAGGCCACCGCCGCCGGCGTACTTCAAGTACACATAAACACCCTTGCGCTGCTTCCCGACGGGATACGCGAGCTTGCGACGGCCCCACGCTTCGACCTTCACGAGCTTGCCGTGCTCGCGCTCGAGTGCGTCCGCCACCCGGGCCTGCACGCGTTCCGCGGCGTCCGCGTCGACGTCGGACCTAAGGATGTAGATCGTTTCGTATTCTTTGGCGTGCACGCGGTGGCCTTGCGGGCGCGCGGCAGCGGCCGGAGTGATGTCGCTCAATGTGTTTTCTCCTGGGCTCGTCCTGCCGCCCCGGAAGCCGGGAGCGGGCGGACGCGGGCCCGTGGGACGTGATGCCCACGAGCGAGGGCGGCATGCCTAGCATGGGGCCGGGAGCTGAACAAGCCCGGAACGCGCCCGAGAGCGGGCGACCGCCGGGACGCGAGAGGGCGCCGGGACGCGAGGAGCGTCTTTGGAAAGATGAAGCGAATCGGATGGGATTTACCGCACGCCTCGACTCGTTCATTGGTGCGCGAACGGCTTGGGCCCAATCGCCCTCTTAGGCTCGCTCCGCGACAAAGCTCACCTGTTTCTCGAAAGACGGAATCCGCTTCGAAGTGCCACAAGTCCTTTGGTCGGTGCACCGTCACAAGGCACCGTGCAGAGGATAAATTCGATGCGAACCGTCGTTCTTTCGTTGGCGTCCGCGTGCTGGCTGGCGGCGTCCCTGAGTCTCGTTCATTGCGGAGGCGATTCCTCCCAAGGATCATCGGGAGGCTCCGGCTCGGGGTCGGGCACGACGGGCGGTACGGGCAACACCGGCGGATCGACCGGCAACACCGGCGGATCGACCGGCGCGACGGGCGGCTCGACGGGCTCGACCGGCAGCGCGGGTTCGTCCTCGGGAACCGGTACCGGCAGCACCGGATCTTCGGGCGCGACGACCGGAACGACTGGTTCCACGGGTTCCACAGCGGGAGCGACCGGTGGGTCGGGAAGCGCAGCGGGCAGCACGGGCTCTTCGGGCACCTCCGGGAGCGTCAATGACGCAGGCGCGGGCGACGCGTCGAAGGGAACGCCCGACAGCGGGGGCGGCTCGACGGGCGAGGGCGGCGTCTCGCCGGCCAGCTTCCAGCCGTGCCCGATGGACGGTGGCGTCTGCAAGATCCTGCCGCTCGGCGACTCGATCACGTTCGGCCTCGACTCCACGACGGGCGGCGGCTACCGCGTCGAGCTCTTCACCGACGCGATCATGAACAACAAGAACATCACCTTCGAAGGATCGCAGACGAGCGGCCCGGCGATGGTCGACGGCAAGCCGTTCCCGACGGCCAACGAAGGGCACAGCGGTTATACGATTGAGCAGATCTCGGCCATGGAAGTTCCGATGCCCGCGTTGAACTCCAACCCGAACATCATCCTCCTCATGATCGGGACAAACGACATGTACGGCGCGGACAACTCGACGCCCGCCGGAGCGCCTGCCGCCCTCACTAAGCTGCTCGACACCCTCCTCATGGATGCGCCCAACGCGTTGCTCGTGGTCTCGACCATCACGCCGCTCCCCTACATGAACGGGCAGTACGAGACCGACGTGACGACCTACAACGCCACGATCCAGCCCATGGTCATGACGCGAGCCGCAGCGGGCAAACACATCATCTTCGTCGACCAGTTCACCGGCTTCAACGCGATGACGATGATCGACACCGCCGACAACATTCACCCGAACGACTCGGGATACAAGCTCATGGGCGACGTCTGGTACGCGGCGATCAGCCCGTATCTCCCGTAGCCCGTAACGTCAGGATCACGTACTCGGGCGGCACCCCGATGCGAATCGGCACAACGCTCGTGCCGACTCCCGTCGTGACGAAGAGGTGACGCCCGTTCTCGACGACATCGCCCGCGAGATAGCGTTGCCCATATTGCGAATGGGGAATCGGTGCGCCGATCCACGGCAATCGAACTTGGCCGCCATGCGTGTGGGCCGCCAGCGTGAGGGACGCACGGTCGTCGAGCTCGGGAAACAAATCCGGTTCGTGCCCGATAGAGCCGGCGGCCAGCGCGGAACGTCGATCGTCTCGCGATGCGCGACGAGCCGCGCCGGCTCGACGAATCCGCCATAGGCGACGACGCCGAAGACGATGGCGAGCAGCGAGACGAGCACCCCACCCCGCCGGGTCCGCCCGGACCGCGGCCCGTCGCGCACCAGCGCCGCGGCAACCGCCGCGCAACCCGCGCTGCAGACGAACGCGGCGCCGTACCCGCCGCGCGCCGTGACCGAGCCGAGGACAGCGCCGGCGACCGCCATGCCCACGTCGAAGAACGCCGAGACGACGCCGATTGCGAGACCGCGCTCGCTCTCGGAGACGCGCTCGAGCGCGTAGAGGGCCAGCGAAGGAAACGACAGGCCGAACGCCATGCCGCCGACGAACGCCCCTATGGCCACGACGATCGGGTGCGACGCGAACGCGGCGACGACGAGAAAGCATGCGGCCTGGGTCGTCGCGCAGAGAGCCACCGTGCGCGTCGGTCCGAGACGCGCCGGGAGCGGCGCCGCAACCAAGCGAAACGCGATGATGCCGCCGATGAACGCATCGAGTAGGAGGGCCGGCGCGGATCCGCTCTCGCGCATGAGGAGCGAGCCGAATGTGATGACGGCGGCGTAGCCGACGGTGACGAGCGCGTACGCCCCGCCGGGCCGAACCAGAATCCCCGCGAGCCGGTGCATGGGCATACGAGGGGTCGTGGCTCTGCGGGCGGTGGGAATGGCCGCGATGATCGCAAGGCCGAGGAGCGGGGTGACCGCGCCGGACCCGAACGCACCGCGCGCGTGCGACGCGAACGTGCCGCCGACCATGGCGCCGAGAGCGACGCCGGCCCAGCCCGAAACGCCCGCATAAGAAAGGAGCGCGGCGCGGTTTCGCGGCGGCGCGAGCGCGATCGCCCACGCAATGCACGACGCTTGCGACAGGCCCTCCCCGAGGCCGACGACGAGCCGGCACGCGAACAGCCATGCGATGCTCGGAAAGAACCCGTAGGTCGCGGTCCCGACAGCGATGAGGAGCGCGCCCGTCGCCGCCGGCCCGCGAAAGCCGGCGCGGTCACCCCAGAGGCCTCCAGCCGGCCGGCCCACGAGCGTCGTCACGGCGTAACAGCCCATGACAAAGCCGATGCTCACGTCGCCGGCGCCGAGCTCCGCCCGCATGTAGATCGGCAGCACGGGCGCGACGACGCCGATGGAGAAATACGCGAGCACGTTGACCGCGCAGGCCGCGAGCGCCGCGGGGTAATTGCCTGCGCTCTCGGTAGGAGCGACGGAAGACCGGACGAACACGGCGGCGAGTCAGGCGCGCTAGTGAGGCTTCGGTCCCATCGCGGGAAGCGTCTCGGTCGGCACGACCGAAGGGACCTCAGGGGGTCGCGCGGGCACGGTCGGAGCGGGCGCCTCCAACGTGGGGACCTCCCGCGGAAAGTCGACCGGCTTGGGGCGGTGAGCGAGTCCATAGAGAAGGCCGCCCGCCGTTGCTAAGGCAAGCGTCGCTGCGACAAGCCAATACCATCGCGTCGGTACCGGTCGAACGCGCATCGGTATCGGCGGGACGCGCGCGATCCACGCTTGCTCCTCGGAGGGTGTCCCTGCGTCGACGCGAACCGGTGCAGCCCTCGACTCGAGTGCGCGCAGATTTGCTACGGCCTCCGCCCGCTCCTGCGCGACGTCGAAACCCACGCTGGCGAGGTCTCGCTCCGCGTCCGCGCTCGTCACTTGCGACGCTTGGACGCTCGCATCCTCGCCGGCCTCGGCGACGAGCTCGCGCCAGAGATCCGCTTGGTTTCGCGAGGCCATGCGTTGCTACCAAGAGACTCTACACGATTGGGGCGATCATGGTCCCCGGTCGCGGGAAAGCGAGCCACCGTGCCGTGAGCCTGGCGCTCAGTCGCCCGAGGCTTGCGCGGCGGACATGCCGCAGCCAACCCTGCGGAGCCCTCCCCGAGCTCGCCGCCGAGACTGCGCCGTCGCCCGTGCCGCTGTCTCCGGAGCCCACGCCCGGGCTTCCGATGCCGGCCGGACCGCCGTCGCCGGAGCTACCAACGCCATCGGGCCATCCGCGTTGCCATTCGGCTTAGCCGCGTAGCACTCCCGGCACGACTCAAGCCCCTAAGGCGTACCGGCGCACGTAACCATGCCCGGAGCGCCGACGCACACGAAATGGCTACCGCATAGGCTCGAGGACGCGGCCGTCAGGCACCCGTTTGCACCCGCGACGCAGGTCAGCACTGCGTTTTCCGGTCCGCAGTTGGTCCCTGCCACCGCGCAGTTGGGATCGTTGACGCATTCGTCGCCGGCCATCGTGTCGCCCGGCCCTATTGGAGCCGCCGAATCGTCTTGCGCCACGTTCGCGTCGGTGGACGCAAAGGCAGAATCCCCCGAGGTGGCTTCCGAGGCTTCCGGTATGACGTCGTCCGGCGCGCCCGCTTCCGCCGGGGCGCCGGACGAATCCGGGACGGATGCCTCCGGAGCTACGGCCGAACCGTCTTTCGGGCCGGTCGCCCCACCGTCCGCGTCGCAGCCGGCCACCGCGAGAACGGCGAAGAGCCAGCCCATTTTCCGTGAGCCTGCCAGACTCTTGCTCACAGCGTGTTCCGTGATCTTCACCAGCATGATGGAATCGGGACGGTGCAAGACTAGGCGGAGACGGGTCCGCTGGGGATAGAAGCACGGGCCCGTTGAGCTTTTGTCGGGGATGCGGGGTGGAGCTTTCTCCAAACGCGGGTCCATGAACGGTGGGAGTCACCCGAGACTTCGTCCCCGTGCATCGTCGTGACGGTCGTGCGCGAAGCCGATGCGACTTGCGAATGACGGCCCTTCCGGAACGCGAACAGGCAGCCATGAAGGCGGCGCTTTCCTGATCCCGATGCCTGCGCGGTGCAAGCGACGAGGAGCGCTCGCAGTGCTCTTCGCGCTCTTCGCATTCGCACTCGCGCCCGGCCGGAAGGCCCGGGCCGCCGGGCCTCCCGCGTCGGCTTCGACTTCGGCGAGAGTTACCGGTACGTGCCCGCCGAAGACGGCCCGTACGTCCGTTGCGTGCGCCGAGCCATCGGGCAACGCCAAATGCCGGGGCATGCCCCGTCGCGGCCCAGGAGTGCCGGCGCTCCCTCGTGCATACCGCGCTCCCACCTCGCGCGTCCGTAGGGGGAAGCGCCTTTTTGTGCTTTGATGGCGCGCGAGGGAGCGGGGGGCGCCTTTCGTGCCCGCGTCGCGTGCATGTTCGTTCGCCTTCCGGTGATGGCCCTCGTGGCGATCGTGGCCAGCACGGTCCTCGGCACTGACCGCACCCGGCGCGCGTTCACGCACGAGGAAAGACGGGCGCTCGGCGCGGAGCTCCGCAAGCAGGATTACGAGGGCGCCCGCCTCATCGCACTTCGCTTTGCGTATCGGTTGATGCGCGATCCCGCCAAGGCGCGCGACGTGATGGATCGCGTGGACAGCCGGCTCGTGCGCCTTGGATGGGACTCCGCAGCGATCTCCCTGCCCCGCCACTTGTGCCGCCTGGTGTGGAGCCAATGGACTCATGCGCGCGAAGTCGAGGGCGGTACTCGGTTGGCCGAGGAGACGTACATGGGAGAGCTACGCGCACGATTCGAAACGGAAGGCGACGCCGTGAACCTGCTATGGCTGGAAGCGGCGCTCCAGCAAGAAGGGGGATTGCCCGACGCGCGGAGGCTCGCCGCCCAGACCAGGCGCACCGCGACCGAGTTTTACGCGGCCGCCAAGAGGCGCAAGCGCGCCGTAGCGCGCATCCTGGGCGCCGAGTTGACGCGCGGCTAGCGTTTCGGCTTGCCGCCCGCGCCGCGCTGCCCGCTCTGCGTGTTCACGCGGAGCATCGCCGCGGCGATCCCTTCCGTCACGACGGCACGCACCGCCGCGATGGCCGCGTCGATGACCGACGGCAGCTCCGCGCGCTCGACCGGATCGAATCCCGAGAGAACCCAGTCTGCGCCGCTGCCCCGGAACCCCGCCGGCGGTTTGCCCACGCCGACGCGCACACGGACGAACTCCGCTGTGCCGAGCCGCTCGATGATGTTGCGCACGCCGTTGTTGCCGGCGTGGCCGCCGCCGAACTTCAGCCGCACGTCCTTCCACGCGAGATCGAGCTCGTCGTGGACGACGATGACGCTCTTCGGCGGCACCTTCAGGAAGGCCGCCGCCGGCTGCACGCTCTCGCCGGACAGGTTCATGTATGTCTGCGGCTGGAGGAGGATCACGTCCTCTGCGCCGATTTGCCCGCGCGTCCAAACGCCGGAGAACTTCGTTTTGAAGTCCGGCCAGCCTTCGGACGCGCGCAGCGCTTCGGCCACCATGAAGCCGACGTTGTGCCGGCTGCCCTGGTACTCCCGACCCGGATTTCCGAGAGCGGCGACCAAGTACATGACGCTCTAGTTCCTCGCCCCTTGTTCCTCGCCCTAGTCCCCTCGCCTTCCCGTCCTTGGCGGCTACTTCTTCTTCTCTTCCTTCTTCTCGTCCTTCTTGGCGTCGGCCGCAGGCGCCGCCGCTCCACCGGCTGCCACCGGCGCGGGTGCTGCACCCACACCCGGAGCCGGCGTCTCTTCGACTTCCTTCTCGGGAGCCACGATCGAGATGAGCGTCTGGGTCGGCGGCGTACGCACCGTCACGCCCTCCGGGAGCTTCAGGTCCTGCGACGCGATGTGCTCGCCGAGTTCGAGGTTCGTCACGTCCGCCTCGAGCTTCAACGGGATGCGATCCGGCAGGCACCGGATCGGAACGAGCCGGTACACGATGCGGAGGACGCCGCCTTTCGTGACACCGACCGGCTTGCCCGTCGCAAAGAGCGGGACTTCGACGTCGACCGGGCGATCGAGCTTCACTTCGATGAAGTCGACGTGCTCGAGCGTGCGATCCACGGGGTGCAGCGAGAAGTCGCGGATCATCGCGAGGTGCTTCGTGCCCTGGAGATCGAGCTCGATGACCGTGTTCTTCCCGAGCTCGCTCCGGAGGACCGCGGCCACTTCTTTCGGCGGAACGGCGATCGGCGTCGAGGGGAACCCGGGGCCATAGGCGACGGCGGGGACGAGCCCAGCGCGGCGAACGTAGCGGACGGCGCTCTTGCCTCCCGTCTTGCGCGGTTCGGCCTTGAGGGGGGGCATCTGATTGGCGGCGGGGGCGGTCATGTC
>Ga0210391_10004596_pt1 | contig 11466 bp, 10 predicted proteins | sample IncBWC12OmetaG_FD_160573 | JGI IMG/M metagenome (GOLD analysis project Ga0210391, IMG submission 160573) | Forest soil microbial communities from Barre Woods Harvard Forest LTER site, Petersham, Massachusetts, United States - Inc-BW-C-12-O ...
GATCTTCGCCGGCTGGCTCGCATCGGACAGCCAGGCCTGGAGCGCGGCGAACGAAGGACGGCCCGCTTCGTCGACGACACATGCCTCGCCGTCGACGACGCATTCGCGCGCGGGCAGGCGCGCGACGCCCTCGGCGATCGGCCGAAAGCGCGCGGTCCAATCGTTGGCCCGCCGCGTGTAGATGCGGACTTCCGGGCCGGCCTTGCAAGCAAGCACGCGGTACCCGTCGTACTTCACCTCGAAGAGCCACGAGTCGTCGTCAGGAAGGGACGCGACCGCCGTCGCCAGGGCGGGCTCGCCGACGGTGTCGAGCAGCGCGCGCGCGCTCTTGCCCTGGGACGACGCGCCGACGCGCAGAGGACCGCGCGTCGAGCGTAGACCGCTGACGACGGACTCGGGCCTCTCGGCCACGACGTCGAAGGCGGGGTTGGCCAGGCGGTCCTTCGCCTTGAACATCAGCCATTGCGCCTTGCCGCTGCCGCCCGCGCCGTCGTCGCCTCCGGAGCGCTCCGTCTTGATCAGATGCCAGTCCCCGACGAGCTTTTCGCCGAAAAAGCGCATGTGCAGGTGCCCCTTCTCGAGCATCGCTCGCTCCTGGTAGGGGGGGACCGTCTCGTACGTCCCGCGATCCCAGATGAGAACGTCGCCTGCGCCGTATTCGCCGTCGGGAATGCGCCCTTCGAACGCGTTGTAGGCCATCGGATGGTCTTCGGTCTGCACCGCGAGCCTCCGCACCGTGGGGTCGAAGCTCGGTCCCTTCGGCACGGCCCAACTGGCCATCGCACCGTCGATTTCGAGACGTACGTCGTAATGAAGACGGCGGGCGTCGTGCTTCTGGACGACGAACGCGAGGTGCGCCGCCGCCGAGGCCGGCGCGGCTTCCAGCGAAGGCGCTGTTGGGCCAGCCGACACCGCGCCCGACGCCGTTTTCTTTTCCTCGCCTTCGCGGGTCTGCGACGATCGCTTCGAATCGCCTCGCGCGGCCCCGCCCGCAGGACTCGGCGTCCCCGCGGAGTCTTCCGGCGCGGGCTCGGGCGTGACTCCGAACCTCCGCTTGGCGCGGTACGTCGCGAGTCGCTGCTCCGGGTCGGGCCCGACCGGACTGCGCGGCGTTTCAGTGGTCGGCTTCGGCTTCGATGCGGAGCTTTTTTTGCTAGTCGCCATAGGTCACGATGCTGTCGCGCGCCCCGCGCGAGGAGAATCTGCGATGCGCTCCTTCTGGTCCGGTGAAATTGCGTTCGGCCTCGTCACCATTCCGGCGAAACTGTATACGGCGACCAAAGACCTGACTCCACAGTTTCACCAGCTGCACAAAGAAGACGGCGGCCGTGTCACCATGGTGCGGCGCTGCACGAAGTGCCACCGCGATCTCGCCTGGGACGAGATAGGCAAGGGCTACGAAGTCGCCAAGGGCGAGTACGCCCTCTTCAGCAAAGAGGAGCTCGCGAAGCTCGACGGCGACGAGGACGGCGGGACGATCGACATCGTCGAGTTCGTCGACCCGCTCGAAGTGGACCTCGCGTACGTGGAGAAGAGCTACTGGGTCGGACCGGGCAGCAAAAACGTGCGCGGCTACGAGTTATTGCGCGCGGTCCTCGACGAGACCAAGAAAGTCGCGCTCGCCAAGGTGAAGCTGCGCACGCGCACGCGCCTCGCGCTCCTGCGGCCGCGCGGGCGGCTCTTCTCGCTCGACATGATGCGCTACGCGGAGGAGCTCGTGCCCGGCGACGAGATTGCGCCCGGTGAAGGCAAGGCGGCGCAGCCGCGCGAAAAGCAGCTCGCGCTGCACCTCATCGAAGAGCTGTCCGGTCCGTTCGACCCGGCGAAACACCCCGACGAATACCGCAGCGCCGTGCTCGCCGCGGTGGATCAGAAGGTGGAGGCGGGCCACGTTTCGAAGGATGGAACGGCGGAAGCGGAGGCGCCTGCGGCGGCGGCGACCGGCGCCCAAGTGATCGACCTGGCCGAGCTCTTGTCGCGGTCGATTCAGGTGGCAAATAAGCCCGGGCCCGCCAAAACGCATCACGCGAGCGCCCACCAAGCGACGTCCGGTGACCAGACGGAGCACGAAGACACCGAAAAGGGCGAGAAGCAAAAGGGCCACGCGAAGAAGAAGCGCGCTGCGGGGTAATCCTCGCGGTCGCACTCTACGGCGCGCCGGAGGGCGTCCGGACCGCTTCCGAAGACCGCGCGGCAGCCGCCGCCTGACGTTCAATCCGCCGTGGCGTTCGGCGTTTCGCTGAATCGATAACCGACACCGCGCACGGTCTCGATGAAGCGACCCGCCGTCCCGAGCTTGTCGCGGAGCCGTTTGACGTGCGTGTCGACCGTGCGCGACGCGACGTCCGCGTCGGTGGCCCACACGTCCGTCAGGAGCGTGCCGCGCCCTTGCACCCGATCGCGACGTTCGGTCAGGGTCACGAGCAGCTTGAACTCGAGCGCGGTGAGCGCCACTTCTTCGCCGCCCACGGTGGCGCGGTGTGCTTCGCGGTCGATGCGGAGCTCCCCCACTTCGAGGACGCGCGCTTCGGGCATGCGGCCGCGCCGCAAGACGGCGTCGACTCGCAGCATGAGCTCGCGGACGCTGAACGGCTTCACGACGTAGTCGTCCGCGCCGAGCTCGAAGCCGATGATCCGGTCGATTTCCTCCGCGCGCGCCGTCACCATGATGATGGGGACGAGCTGCGTCTCCGGCTCGCGGCGGAGGACCTTCGCCACATTCGTCCCGGGAATGTCGGGCAACATGACGTCGAGAAGCACGACCTCGGGCCGGACCTCGTGCGCGAGCCGGATCGCAGCCTCCCCGGTGGCGGCGCCGAACGGCCGGTGGCCCGACTGCGTCAGGTTGTACGTAAGTACCTCCCGCAGGTCGGCCTCGTCTTCCACTACGAGCACGCGAGCCATGAGGAGACACTGGTGGGATTCTGCAACCAATCGGCGCCGGGTCCGTGACGTTTGCGTCACTACACGGTGGTCGCAGACGTTCAGCGGTTCTTCGCCCGCGGCGGAGGTCAGCCGCTCGCTGCAATCCGCTACTCGAGGCGTGGCACGTTCGGCACGACGGAATTGTCGAATGGAAAGCACCCGGTCGGCGAGCACGTCATCAACGGGTCGGCGTCCGGTCCCGCCTCGACGATGCAGGAAGCTTCCCCCGCGTCGAAACCCGCATCCACGGAGTCGCCGGAGCCGCCGTGGCTGTCACAGCCGGCGAGCAGGCAGACGAGAAACCAGAGAAGCGACACGCCGACGACTGTCTTCATCGAAGTCGTCATTGGATCTCGCAGTAACCTGCATGGCAACTCGGATACGGCGCGGAGCAATCGAGGTCGCTCGTGCAAGCCACGCAGTAGTCCGGCAACGTCGCGCCGGTCGTGACCGAGTAGAAGCAAGGGCACGGCTCGACCGGCTGGTAAGACGCTTCGGGTCCCATCTCGGAAGCCCGCACGACTTCCATCGCGCACCAAGGCACGAGCGAAGCGCTGATTTCCGAGGCCTGGACCGTTTGCTTTTCGAACGCTCCGATCGAGCGCGGCAAAGCCGTCGGACCGCCGCCATCGAGGAAGCCAAGTGCGTCCGTATTCGTGTCCAACGGCTCCGGCGTGAGCAGTTGGCCCGGGTTCGGCCCCGTCGCGATGAAATAATTCAAAAACGCGATCATGGCCGCAATCTTCCCCGTATTGCTCGAATCCCCGTTGCCCGGCAGCGGATTGCCCGCTCCATCGACGTTGTAATAAAAGTGGAGCGGACCCCACGCGGCGTAACGCCCTTGTCGAACGTTGAGCTTGTCCTTCGCGGTCGCCGCCGAATCGGGCAAGTAACCGCAAGGCTGCCCGGCGTGTTGATAGGCCAAAATCTTGAGTTTGTTGTCCGTGGCGCCACCGTTGTATTGGGCGACTTCGCCGTCGGAAAGGACGCCGATGGTCGCAGACTGGTCGTCGAGAACGTTCGCGAGGGCGTCCCCCATGAAAGGCGCCTCCGCCTGTTGCTGGATGGGGACGCACCCGTCGTTCATCGGCTCGGAGGGCAGACACGTGATGGCGCCCGCCGTCGCCAGCTCCGCGTTGGCCCAGAGGGGCGCCGAGAGGCCGATCGCGGCGCCGAGCAATGTCTGAATCCCCGATGTCGATTGCCGGACGAAAATGGACCCCGGGTCGGTCCACGGGGGAACCGAGTATCCGAGGGCGTCATATCCAAAGACGACGTAAGCAGCCTCCGCGCTGATGGCAGATGCACCCGAGAGCACTGGCGCGGCGAACGTCGCCGCCTGGATGGGGCCGAGAATATGTCCCGGGTTCGCCATTTGGCTAATCGTGGTCGTATTTTCGCACGTCTCGTAATAGACGTCCGACACGACGATATCGACGGGTGGAGCCGGAACCGAAGACGTACAGGCGGTTCCGTTCTGGAGCGTAAGGATCCCGCCGCTCGGCGGCGTTTGGCCCCGGCTCGGGCCGTAGTAGATCGGCAGCGGTGGGACAGTCGGAGGATCGGTCACGGGCACTTCCCCGGACGGCTGCCCCTCGATCAAATCGTTGAGCGCCACGCAGGAGTCCGCGGGCTGCCAAATGATACTGAACACTCCTGGCGGCGCACCGACAGGAACGAGCGACAGCAGGTTTCCCCCGATTCCCGAGAGCACCGGGGCGATCGCACTGGACCCAGCGACATAGATGCGATCGGGAAAGTTGTCGTTGCCGAAGAAATCCGCCCCCTCGCAGGCCGGGTTCATCTGTGCGCGCGCATCTCGCGCCAGCCCCAGGAGGGACACGGCCAATGGCAACGCTGCCCGCGCGAGCCTTCGGTTTCGAACGGACGAAGAGGTCATTCTTGCGTGCAGTCTCCGAGTCGCGCGTCACCGTCCGCGCGGGCCGGATCCTGGATGAGGGATGAGCGGGCTGCCGCGCGCGCCGGATCCACTACACCGCTAGTTCGAAACTGTCCGCGACGTTTGTGTGGCAAGCGGGTCTCCGCCCGGTCGTGGCGACCGAAGGCTTCGGAGTCGCGGGTATTGCCGGCCAAAATGTTACAAACGTTTCACGCGATTTCCGGTCCGAGGGCATAGGGTCCGGCCGCGTCTCGCTCGGTCCGCTCTCCCGCAGTCTCTGCGAAAGGACCCTTTTGGTTCCATGATCACGAAGGCTCCGGTGCGCTGGACAATCGGCATCCTCGCTCTTCTTGCGGCCGCCCAACCGCGAACGGCGCGCGCCCAGGTGATCGTGCCGACGTGCAGCCAGCTTGCGCAGCCGACGATCGCTCAGGACGGCGGACCGGCCACGAGCCCGCTCACCATCGCCGGGCCCGACGCCACCCTCGGCTCCGCTACGGGGTCCGCCCTCGTTGCGACGATCGCGACCACGCTGCAGCAGGCGTTCGTCTATGTGACGACTCCGTCCTGCGCCGCAATTCAAGACATCATTGCCGGCACGGCCGCCGGGGCAACAGGGAACTACGTGACGCCGACGGGAGCAGGGGCGCTCATGCCCTGCACGGCGAGCGGGATGATCCCCGACTTGGCCCTGTCGGAAGTCTACGCAGACACGTGCACGCCGGGCCTTCTCACGGCAAACCAGCTCGACCTTCTCGGACCGGTCAATGTGTCGACGCTCGTCGTGCCCTTCGCCTCCACCGAGCCATCGGTCAACGCCGACGCCGCCTACGTCATCTTCGGATTCGGCGCCGTCGATTACGCCGTCAAACCGTGGACGGATCCGGCCTCGATCTTCGAGCCGCAAATCGCGTCGTCGGGGCTCATGCTCGTCGGCTCCGCGATCGGGCTCGCGCCCCCGAAGTGGGCCAGTCCACTGGTCGCCAACACGGCGCTCACCGCGGAGGTCAAAGCGGTGTCCGGGGGCAAGGCCAACGCGGCCATCGGCATCCTTCCGGCCATCACCGCGGAAGCGAACCCTACGTCGCTCAAAGTGCTCGCGTACGAGCACACGGGCCAAGGCTGTGGATACCTGCCCGACTCCGATTCGCTGCATACGGATCGAATCAACGTCAGGGAGGGCCGCTACGCGCTCTGGGGGCCTACCCACTTCATCATGAGCGTGGATGGGTCGGGCAATCCGCTCGACCACAACGGGCAATCGAATTCGTCGCTCGCCATGCTCGCGAACCTCCTCGCAAGCACGGGGCCGTCGTCCTCCCCGAGCGCGCCCCCGACGGCGCTGGCTCCACAGGCGACCGCCGTGAGCGAGAGCACGAAGCAGCTCCTCATGCTGGGTGAAACAACTGCGGGTCTCGTCCCCTGGTGCGCGATGGAAGTCGTCCGCGGCGTGGAGGCGGGCGACGAATCTTCGTATGCACCGCCGGAACCGTGCGGCTGCGCCTTCGAGAACGCGATGGGATCCTCGCCGTCGCCGATGCGGTGCGCGACGTGCCAGTCCGAGACGGATTGCCAGCTGGTCACGGGCGCTCCGTTTTGCAGCTACGGCTATTGCGAGGCTCTTCCATGACGAAACGCCTCTCTCTCCGGCTTGCGTGCGCGCTCGCCGTGATCCTCGCCTCCTTCCTCGGCCTCTTCGCTTGCGGCAACGGCGATGACAACTCCTCCGCCACGCCGGGGGTCGATGCCGGGCCCCAACTCGGCACGGTCGGAGACGGCAATCCGGGAATTCTCTGTTACGACGGCGGATTCGACGCGGGCGACGCCACGCTCACTCCGTACAACACATGCTCGCCTTATTCCGCGGGTTGCATTCCGTTCGATCCGGCTCGCGTGCCGGTACATCCGACTTTGTGACGGCGGAGGACGAGATCGCTTGCGCCGTTTAGTTGTCACGCGACGGTCACGCTTCTCGGTTACCAGCAAGTGTCGTGGCCGACGTCCTCGTCATCGATTCGGACGAAGTCGCCGTCGAGGTCCTCGTTGGCGCCCTGCGGGAGGCCGGACACTCGCTTCGCGTCGCCCGGACCGGCGCCGGCGGAATCGTCGGCGCGCGCGCGCAGCGGCCTGATGTCGTCGTCATCGAAGCGATTTTGCCGGACATTCCCGGCACCGAAGTGTGCCGCTCGCTGAAAGCCGAAGATGCGACACGGGACACGTGCATCGTGTTCCTGAGCGCGAAGAACGCGCCGAGCGATCGGGTGCTCGCCCTGGAGCTCGGGGCGGACGACTACGTGTCGAAGCCATTCGACGCGCGAGAACTCGTGCTTCGCATTCAGGCGCTCCTTCGGCGCACCACCCAGCAAAAGCCTGTCCGCTCCACCGTGGGCCCCCTGTCGATCGATCGGGCCGCGCACCGGGTCCTGGTCCGCGGGCACGACATTCGACTCACGGCGCTCGAACTGCGCCTGTTGTGCGCGCTCTACGACGGCGGTTCGCGGGTGCAGTCGCGCGAAGCGCTCTTGCACGAAGTCTGGGGCGACGAACGCGGAATCACGACGCGCACGGTCGACACGCACGTGAAGCGATTACGCAAGAAGCTCGGGGACGCCGCGGCCTTCATTCGCAGCGTGCGGGGCGTGGGCTACGGCTTCGACGCGCCGACCGGCGACGCCTGAAGAAACGGCCGGCGCGGCGGGCGCGCCGAACGTGCCGAACGCGACCGATGCGGCCGTTCGCGAAGGCAAACGGCGAAGAACGGCCAAGAGCGCGTACCCTCCGGCAATCCATACGAGCTCCTTGCCGCGCTTGACCACGACGAACGCGGCGGCAGCGTCGGGCGCGACGCCCATCGCGGAGAGGAGCGCCGCATAGCCCGCGTCTTGAACGCCGAGCCCCGCGGGCAGGACGTTGCCGGCCGAACGAAGCAACGAGATCGCGACTTCCGCGCCCATCGCAAACCCGAAGTCGAGCGGCACGCCCAGAAGGCGCAGGATCACTACGGTGTCGACGGCTTCGAAGAGCCAACAGCAAAAGAAACACGCCGTCGCGCTCCAGGTCAGGTCGCGCGCCGCGCCGACGCGCCGAAGCGTGGCATCGCCCGCGGAGGCGTGCTCCCGCCAGGCCGCCACGCGCCGCCGGAAGGAATCGTTGGGCACTTTGGCCAGCGCCGATTGAATCCGCACGAGGGCGCCGTAACCGCGAAAGCCGAGACCGAGGCCGAGCGAAAGCCCGAGGGGAACGAGCGCGGAAGCGGCAATCGCCCACGCGAGCCACGCGCCGCCCAGATCGCGTCGCGAGATCGCAGTCAGGGCCTCCGCCCCGAGCGCAGCGCCGAGCACGATGTACGCGGCGTGCGCCCTCGTCACGAGCCATTTCCGGCCGACGGCAAGGACGGCCCCGTCGGCAAGAGGCACGCCCTCGCGCGTCGCGAGCAGGCTGGCGGTCATCGAGTCGGACACGAGAAATCCGGCAGGGGCCGTCATGTGCAGGGCTTCGGTCGCTACGCGAACGAGAACGAGGGACGCATGACGCACGCGCCGGCCCATCGCGACCAGCACGAAACGCATGCCCGCCGCGTCCATCGCCATCCCGGCGATCCACGGAAAGAGCGCGAGCGGCGCCGCAGGTCCCATGCGAAGGACGGCGCGCGCCGTCGCCCGCGCGTCGACCCCCGCGAAAGCGTGAGCGAGGAGAGCCCCCGCCCCGAGGAGCACCGCCGCCGCAACCGCCAGATGAACCGCGCGCGAAACGTGAGACGACAAGCGGGACGTACCCCGAGCGGCCGAAGCTGCCATCTGCCGGCAGCGTCGGCCCCTCAAGTGCCAGACGCGCGACGGCATTGCCATTCCGTCGTGAACTATTGCTCAGATGTTCACGTCGCCTCTCGCCTCTTCGCCCGGCGATTCCGAGAATCCCGGGAAAGGTTACATCCCTTTACATTGCTCCAGGCAGTGTGCCGGGCTAATGTCCGTCCATGCGAGCTATCGCCGCTGGAGCCGCCTTGGCGTCCGTGGTGTTTTTTGGAGCGGCCGCGAGCGCCGACACGGCCCACGCCGCCTCCGAGCGCTCCGCCAGCGCGGGCGCCTTCGTTCCTTTACCACCCGACGCGGTCAAGCGCCTGAAAAGCAGCGACGCCGTCCAGGTGAAATCCGCACTGGACGATGTGCGCGTGTCGGGCAAAGCGGGTGTTGCCGCGGTACCGGCGATCGTCGAGCGCCTGCGCGCGGGCCTCACGCCTGCGCTCACGCTGGCGGCCATCGAGACCCTCGGTGACACCGAAAGCGAGACCGCCACGGACATTCTCGCCTGGTACTCCCATCATCGAAATGTCGAAATCCGGCGGACCGCCATCCAGTCGCTCGCGCGAACGAAAGGGACGCAGGCGGTCACTGCCCTTCGCAACGCTCTCTCGGATCCCGATCCGGCGGTCCGCGGATTGTCGGCGACCGCGCTCGGAGACATGCGGGCGAAGGACGCTGTGCCCGCCCTCTTCGCGGCGCTCGAGCACAACGTGCCCGAAGCGGCCGCCGCCATCGGGGAACTTTGCTCCGACACGGATTGCGAGCGGCTGGCTGCCAAAATCGGCCACATGCCGTTCGATGTCGTCACGAGCGGTCTGGACGAAGTGCTTTTGCGCCCGCCGGTGGACGTGAAAGACGAGATCAAAGTGAAGATTGTCGGGCGTGTCCGCGAGATGGGGACCGCCGAAGCCAATCGGTTCTTGAAAGGCGTGCAGACGCGCTGGCCTACGCGCGCATCGGCGCGCGTGAAGCAAGCCATCGACCAAGCCGTCATCGCGACCGCGAGCTCGCCCGGCGCGGACGAGGCCACGAGAGCCCAATGAGTCGCCTGCACCTCGCCCTTTCGATTCCGGTCCTCGCCGCCGTGGTGTCCTCCTGCGGGGGCGGACAGACGCGCGTCAACCTATTTTCCACCGATTGGGAAGACGATCGGGGAGCCTCGATCGAACGCGTGCGACAGCGCATCGCGAGCACGCCGATTGCGCCATCGGCCGATGTCGTCGTCGGCGTCACGCGCAGCGGCGACACGATCGTGGGCCTGCCCCTCTCCCAGGGCGGCTCGAAGTGGACGTTTGCGCACGCGCTCGACGGGCGCCCCACCGTCGCGGGCAGCCTCGTGATCGGGTCGGGCGGCGGCGAGGTCTTTGCGCTCGATGCCACGAGCGGACACCTCGTCTGGAAGCGGCCGACGGGCGGGATCGCGCTGTTGGGGGCCGGCGACGACGGCGCGGTCACGGTCGTCGCCTTCAAGCGCGCCGGGGCGAGCGGGAGCGTGCTCCTCGCGGTGACGCGCGACGGTGAGGTGGTGCGCCAGATCGAGACGGACAAGTCCGTGGGGGAGCCTGCGGTCGTCGGGCGGATGGCGTTCGTGCCATGGGCCGGCGAGTACGTATCGGTCATCGACCTGACGAATGGCGACGAAGCGGCGCGCGTCACCCTGCGCGAGCAGTCGAGCCGCGCCTTCACGGAGGGAGGCTCGCTGTGGTTCGGTGAGCTCGGCTACATCCGGTTCGACGAGCGGATCGGCCAGGCCTCCCGCGGGGGCGCTTCGACGATCCAGCTTGCAGCGCGGGAGCTGCCGGGCCAGCCGAAGTTGATGGAGCCGGGGAGCGAACCGCTGCCCCTCGCGGCCAACGCCGACGACAAGGTGCGGCTCTACGCGAAGCCGTCGTTTGGCGCGAACGGCGCCGCGATCGAAGACGGCCGCTACTACGCGACGTATTTCCGCGTCGCCATGGGCTTTGGCGCAAACGGGGCGAACGGCAGCCAACTCGCCTGGACGCGGCTCCAGAGCGCCGACTCGATCGGCGGCGCGGCGGCGTCGGGCGGCATCGTCTTGTGCGACGAGGACGGCAAGGTCGTCGCGCTCGATGCGAAGACCGGCGGCACGCTCTCCACCTGGGACCTCGGCGGCCCTATCCGCGCGTGCGTCGTCCACATCGACGGGGACAAGCTCGAGGGCGCTCCGTCGGACGCGAAGCCGCTCATCGCACAACTCGAGGAAGTCGTCCTGGCCGACGCACCGGAGCTCTCGGCCGCGCAGAAGATGCTGCTGCGCGAGCTCGCGGGCATGTCCGACGATACGGCGACGAGGACACTGGTGGAGCTGGCGAGCGACCCGCGGACCGGCCCGGATCTGCTGCACGATGCGCGTGCCGATCTGGCGAAGCGCCGCAACGGCGCCTCGTATATGGAGGCGGCTCTCGCGCGCCACTACGACTATTTGAAGGACGTTCTACGCGCGCCGCCCGTCGGGCCCATCGCCGAGGCGCTCGGCGCGATGAAAGAAACGGCCGCGGCGCCGCTCCTCGCGTCGCATCTGCTCGACCCGTCGGATACGGAAGACGACGTGAAGCAGGCCGCCGCGGCGCTCGCGATCGTCGGTGGCACGGGCGAAGTCCCCACGATGGAGCGATTCTTCGGAATGTATCGAGCCAGTGCGGAAGACGATGACGTGGCGGCGGCCGTCGTCAGCGTGGGGCAGGCGCTGATCGCAATCCGCGGGCCCCAGGGCCGCACCGAAGTCGCCGCCGCGGTCTCTGATCCCATGACGGTGGGCGCAGCCCACGACGCGTTGGCCGAGCTCCTCGAAGTGAACGCGTCGCCTGACGCTGGAGC
>Ga0210391_10004597_pt1 | contig 11463 bp, 6 predicted proteins | sample IncBWC12OmetaG_FD_160573 | JGI IMG/M metagenome (GOLD analysis project Ga0210391, IMG submission 160573) | Forest soil microbial communities from Barre Woods Harvard Forest LTER site, Petersham, Massachusetts, United States - Inc-BW-C-12-O ...
CCTGACCCTGGCCCGCTATCCGATCCACTGGCATCTGGTCGGGGATGCGCAGGGCCAGTACGTGAAGAACTCCGCCTTCCACGACACCTACAACCGCTGCGTGACGGTACACGGCACGAACTTCGTGCACGTGGAGAACAACGTCACCTACAACACCGTGGGCCACTGCTTCTTCCTCGAGGACGGCATCGAGCACGGCAACGAGTTCGTGCACAACCTGGCCATCCAGACCAAGTGCCACACCTCCAAGCCCTGTGTTCCGACCAATCTCGCTCCGGCCGGCGAGAGCCCGAACTTCGGGGATCGCCAGGCCGTCCGACAGAATGGCCAGCAATCCAAGGATGTCCTGCTGCCGTCTGACAACACGGTGGCGAGTTACTGGATCACCAATCCGGACAACGTCTACCGCGACAACGTGGCTGCGGGTTCCGACGAAAATGGCTTTTGGATGTCACTGCCGCTGCACCCGAACGGTGCGTTTGCCGACACGGATATCGCCAACGGCACCTGGCCGCGCAACATGAATATCCGCGAGTTCAAGGGCAACGTCGCCCACTCCAACTACGACGCGTTCATGATGGACCGGAACATCGCGGCCAACAACACTTTCGGCGTGACCGGCAACATGCATCTCGCCCGTGAAAATCCGGCAGACGCGCGCAGCAAGTTGGTGGAAGTGGTTTTCGAGGATCTCACCGCCTACAAGAACCGCAATGGCGGTTTCTGGGGTCGCGGTGAATATCGCACCTACCGGAACATCAAGTCGGCCGACAACGCCATCGGCTATACGCAGGCCTCTGGCCTGGGAGGTGGCGCTAGTCTCGAGGACCCGTATACGTCAAGGGTGCTTGACTCGCTGTTCGTGGGCGAAACTGAGAACATCGGCAACCCCAGGACGGATGCGGAAAAGGCTTACGGCCGCAGCCTGCCGAAGCCCACCATGCCGGATTTCCCGATCCGCGGCTTCGAGTACTACGATGCGCGTCACGACGTGGTGAACACGACCTTCGTCAATTTCCAGGACAACGCCACTCGCAAGACCGGAGCACTCTCGTACCTGCTGTTTACCAGCTTCGGGGTCAGCTCCAACAACATCATCGACCACGTGAAATTCGAGAACGCCAAGCCGGTGTATTTCCCGCCGATGCAGGGCAACGCCAGGTGGGCCAGCGACAATGGCAACAGCTCGGCCTACAAGACCGCGGCGATCCGCGACAAGGACGGTTCGCTCGGGGCGGGCCCCAACGTCTACGTTCTCATCAACGACGGCGTCAACGACAGCATCGCAGCCGATGCACAGGCCTGTGAGATCAAGCCAGACTGGAATGCTGCGATCTGCAAGGGCGATGTCGGGCGCCTGAATATTGGTGGCCCGGGCGGTGGTGGGCCCGGCGGCCCGCGTGGCCCGGGTGCCGGTCCCGGCGGCCCGGGCGGGCCCGGTGGTCCCGGCCCAGCAGCGGGCCCCGGTGCCGGTCCTGGTGCGCTGGCGGCAGGTGGTCCGGGCGCTGGTGCGCCCGGAGGGGGGGCTGCAGGACCAGGTGCCGGTGGTCCTGGCGCACCGGGTGCTCGACCCCCTCCAGCGCCTCCACAGCCGCCAGTTATCCTCAGCCGCAATGGCAAGGACTACAACCTGACGGGTACCAATGTACGCGCCGGTACCGAGATCAAGGTGACGACCGAAAGGCCGACCGTATCCCTGCGGCTGTCGGAGCTGGACAAAGGCTCCTGGGTGATCTTCCAGCTGCCGGGCTTCAACACAGCGGCCTCGGGTACGCAGCAGACCAGCCTGGATGCGCTGCGCAACGCCAGCGATACTTCCTACTTCAAGGACAAGGATGCACTCTGGGTCAAGGTGGTCTCCCCGGACAGCGGTCCCCTCGGCCTTGGTGGTGGAACCACTCTCCAGGTCAGCCGGTAAGCTCAGACCTGTTGCTTGAGCAAGAGCTCCCGGCTTGAGGCCGGGGGCTTTCTTGCGGCAATCTGCCGGTCCGGCGCTTCAAGTATCGCCTCGGGCGCTCAACGTTTTTTTGGGGACTAACGTCATATGAAAGCCAACGGCACCACGCGTCGCGCGCTGCTTGGAAATATCGCCATGCTGGGAGTCGCCGCGGGTCCAGGCAGGGTTTTCGCCAAAACTCACCGGTTTTCCCCGGTACAGAAGGATTTCTCCGACCCCTATCTCGAACTCATACGGCTTCTGAGGCAGGCCGCCGAGATCGAACAGGACCTTCTGGTCCAGTATCTGTACTGCGCGTATGCACTCAAGCCCGCGTACGCACAACTCGTCGGCAGTCCGGCACCGAATGCGACCTCGCTCATGGGCGTCATCATCCAGGAGATGCAACACCTCGGAAGCGTGAATCGGCTACTCGTGGAGCTGGACGCCAGACCGATACTCACGCGCCAGGACTTCCCCTACGAGACCGACGTCTATCCATTCCCATTCGAGCTTGCACCGCTGGGGGCGGTCAACCTGGCCAAGTTCGTGTATTGCGAATCGGATCCGGTCCGCCTGGGGCATGTGAGGTCGATCAGCAGCGACTCGGTTTTCCTGGTCGACAAGTTGAAGACCACCCTTGGCGGCAGCATCAATGCGAATCACGTTGGCAAGCTTTACGACGCCATGGTCGAGACTCTGGCTGATCTCAAGGAAGCCGGCGGCGTCCGTATCGATTTCGATTTCTGGTTTGAAGAGCTCGGCCGTGTCAAGGCTGAAGGAGAGTTCGGCCACTTTGAGTTCTTTCATTCCCTCTATGAGGAGTCCCATCCACTGATCAAAGCGATCCCCGGCATCTGGAGCCTTCCCGCCAGCGACGCGCGCTATCCGTCCTACCAGGTGCCCGTGAATCCGACCGCCTATGACGGCCGTGAGAACACCATCAAGGATCCGGACCTGAGGGCCCTGGCGTGGCTCGGCAATCTGAACTACTGGTGCCAGTTGTCACTGCTGGATGCGAGCTACCGGCGCAAGTCCAAGCCCGAGCTGGCACTGGCAGAGGCCATCATGATGGGGCCGCTCATGTCGCTCGCGCAGTATTTGCCGACAAAGGGTTCCGCGGTTCCGTTCGATCCGCTGAGCATGGGGTCCGAACCCGCACGCAACGAGGCGGCGGGAAAACGATTCACCCACCGGATGCTGGAAGAAACCCGCAACTACGCCCGCTCGATCGAGCGCCTGCTGCCTGCGGACTTCAATCTGACTATCTATGACCAGTTACTGGTCGCGGTGTGATTGCGCCCGGCCGGAGTTGAATTTCCGCGCAGCATCATGGAATGCCTGGATCGCGATCTCAAAAGGTGCGAATAGTCGATCACTTTGCGTCATTTCCTCGTCGCCCTCGCTTTTCGCGCTGGCGCTTTTCCGTCCCTGCGTACCAGCGTCCGGTCTCCGACACACCAATCTGGCGGCGGTCATCGTCCCGTCGGTCCGAAGCCTTCCTGAACTTGCAGGAGCAAGCCGTTGGCATCGTGCAATTCGCCAATGGCAATCTAGGCGCATCTCGAACAAGAAAGGATTTGCCAATTTCAGCCTTCGCGGCCACGCAGCACCTTGGGCCTGGTTGAACCGATACTGCGCGGAAATCAACCCCTGGTGATGGGACCCTGGCGCTGGGCTTTGCCGCGGGCTTTTGTGGCGATGAAGTACGAGGAGCCTTGGTGCGGAACCCTAGCAAGCTTTTGAACATGGCAGTGGTTTCGAGATCCCAACAATACGCGGCATCCCTGATCCGCTGAATGAACTATCCCTAGCTGGTACTGAAAACACTGTGACCCGTGTCGCGGCGAGTTGTAGGACGCGATTCACCAGTCACGGTGGTCCGCGGGCTCGGTGCCACGGGCAGCTTTATGTAACGACTAACCGCAGACTCTCGCCGGGATCCTGAATATGGCTGCGGGATTAACTCACATCGGTCGGCGCATTGATTCCCACAGAAGCAATGGCAGCTTTTGACCCACAGCCGACGCTCGTCAATGACAGCTCTCGGACACCATATTCTGCGCAGTAATGCGTTGTTTCAGCGCAATCCGGTCATTGTTTGGTTGCGTCGCGATTCCAGTTCAGGATCAGCGTGATCGGCGCGGCGGAGCTGTTCATCTCGAGCACCGTGTTGATCAGGAACCGCCCATCGCGGGCCACGGCGTATTGCAGACCGGTGTCACTCCCCGCTGCAACTCCAAAGATCTTAGTCGCAAACAGCGGTACCGGCGCGCCCGGAACGACTGTCGCGCCCGTCACTGTGATAGTCGCCGCCATCATCCGGCCCTGCGGGTCTAGGAAATACAGCTCCTTCCCATCGGGTTTCCATCGAGGTTGAATACCTCCGGCGGTGGAGATCTGCCACTGCCCCGCGCCCGGGCTCGCCGACTCACTCGGGGGTGAGAATGGACGGATGTATATCTCATACCGTCCCGATTCGTTCGACTCGTACGCCACGAACCGGTCGTCGGGCGAGAACTGCGCGTGGGCTTCATCGAATGGGGTCTTCAAGAATGCCCACGGCTTCTGGTCGCCCGTCATCGGCCGCACCCACAGATCGCCCTTCGTCTGTTGATCGATGCTGTAATAGAGCAAAAAACGCCCGTCCTTTGACCAGTCACTGGGCGCCTTGGGCTGCGGCGAGGCCACCAGCAGTTCATCAGTGCCCGAGCCATCCACGCCCCTCCGATACAGGTCGCCTGGTTGGCCTTGATTGGAGGCAAACGCGATCGAGCGGCCATCTGGCGACCAGACCGGAAAGAAGTCGCCGGCCGAATTGAACGTCAGGCGGCTCGTGCGAGTGCCGTCGATCATCCAGATATTCGGGTTCCCCTGCGGTGCGCCGGTGACCACGACGCGTTGCCCATCGGGCGAGACGCTCGGATTCCCCATAGTCTCACTCGGCTCTCCCAACACCCCATGCGGCTTGCCGGCGCGATCGAACCACGTCAGTTGCTGAACTGCACCACCACCCCCCGTTCGGTAGGCCACCAGCCCCGTGGCCGATACGGAAAACGCATTCGATGCGACTCCGTCGGCGATCGTCACCTGATCGCCAGTGAGAGTTTTCCGCTTAAGGTCGAGGCGCCGTGCGACCAAGTTGCCACCCGGCTGTACCCACAGCATCCAGCCCGAGACATAGGCGGTGCGGCTTGCGGCCGGAGTGAGCAGCTCAACATCGGTTGTGTCCAGCGCAGCGAGAAAAATCCCTGAACTCTCTGCTGAGGCGCCGATCGCAGTGAACAAAAAATGGCGGCCATCGGGGAGGAAAACCGGAATGATTTGCCCTAATTGCTTCGTCGCGAGCTTCGTAGCGGCTACAGGAGGGCCACCCGTGGCTCGGATGCGCGAAATGGGCGCCCCCATGTTCGGCGCGAACACGATGTCACCGTCTGCATTCCATGTGCCACCGAGCGTAAGGAGCGCTACTGCGAGCGTGCGCGGCGCTGCGCCGCCCAGGTCGAGGCGGCGCAGCTCGTTGTTCGCGAAAAACCCCACCGACCGGCTGTCGGGGGACCAGAAGGGAGCGCCCGCCGCCTCGGTGCCCGGCAGTAGCTGCGCGCTCGTGACACTCAAGGATCGGAGCCACAGGCGTGGCGTGCCATCCTCACCGGAGGCTCGGAATACAATCTGCCGGCCATCTGGTGAGAGCGCAAACGATGCCGGATCGTCGGTGGCGGGCGTGACGATGTCGACGCGTGTTTCTGGCATCGGCGTCCCGCGCAGGTGACGGATCGCGGGAACAGCGAACACGGCGGCGGCGATGCCCAGCACAGCGGCAACGATCCAGCCCAGCCATCTACCCCTTTGCATTCCTGTTGCGGCAGCAGGCGGTGTGATCGCGGCTGCCGCCTGCTGTGCAGCCGCCGCCGGGTCCAGAATCCCGCGCAGCGCCGTAACCAGGCGCGTCGCGTCGTTGTGAAAATCCGGATCCGGCCGTACTTCAATCGACTGGCGAAATGCCATCGGTGACAAGGACCCAGGCAACTCTGAGGCTACCGGTAGCGGGGCATGAGCGACCAGTACGGGCACTACCGGGATGTCGCGGGCGAGTGCAGCCTCCAGTTCGATCCGCACGAAGTCATCCGGATCCTCCAGCCGCCGCTGCCCGGCCTTGTCGCTCGCATCCGTCCAGCGCGGACCGATGATGGCAAGCACCACCCCGCAGTCGGCCACGATGCTATTCAGATGTCCGCGAAAATCCTGTCCCAGTGGAATCGAATCCACATCTTTGAACACCTGCGCCTTGCCGAACTCGGACACGAGGCGGTCATAGATTCGGCCTGTGGCATCCGGGCTGTCGTTGCGGCGGTAGCTGATGAAAATGCCCGACAAAGGCTGGCTCCAACTTCTTATTGAGCGGATGGCGTCAAGAACGCGATCCGACATTTTCGACCTGCGTCTAGGAGTCTATCTGGATTGAAGAGGTGAGGTCGAATGGCGCCTTTCGGGCGGCCATTTCAGCCCGCTGATCGGCCGGTTATGGCCGGTCAGAGACGCTGGAATCTCGTGGGGAACGTCGGTGCTGCATCGCGGAACGGGAGCCCGCTCGTGACCCGTTGCAGACAAAGGATCGGCTCGATAGCGGACGTTCGGAACTTTGGAAGCGGACGTTCCCAACGTCCTTGACCGAGCGGTCGACCCCATCGTTGCTCCGTCGATAGACCTAATACACGAGTCGCAAAGTGATTGCTCTCAGTACGGCCCGCGTCCGGTCGCGCGTGCCGAGCTTGGCGAGGATGTCGGAGACATAGTTCTTGACGGTCCCTTCGGCCAGGTTGAGGCTGCGCGCGATTTCCTTGTTCGAATATCCCCCAGCCAGCAGCCTAAGGATCTCGAGTTCACGTGCACCAAGATCGATCTGCTCGTAATCAGGCTGAGCCACGCCTGCCAAACGCACGTAAATCGGCTGGGTGGCGACCGGCGACAACCATTGTTCGCCGCGCTGCGCGCGCTCGATGGCAGTAATCAGATCCTCAGAGGACGCCCCTTTGAGTAGGAATCCCTGTGCGCCTGCCTCGACCGCCGCCAATAGTAGATTGCTGTCCTCGAAGGTCGTCAGCATGACGACCGGAGTTCGGTTGCCTCGCCCCCGCAACTCGCGAACCATGGAGATACCGTCCAGGCCCGGCATCTTAATGTCGCTCAGGATCACGTCTGCAGATGTCGCGCCTATTCGCTCGAGCAGTTCCGCTCCATCGGCAGCCGATAGGACCACCTCGAGCTCTAACCGTTCGAGCAACGCACGTAGTGCGTCTCGTACGAGATCCTGATCATCGGCGAGCGCCACGCGAATTCTCATGATTGAGGGCCGGTCGGGAGGGTTACGCGCAGCCGAAAGCCGCCTTCCAGCGCCGTATCGGTTTCTACACATCCTCCCAGCAGCTCAACGCGCTCCCGCATACCGCGGAGCCCATGGCCCACCACGTGCGCGCCCCGAAAAATTCCGTCGTCACGTACCTCGAGCCGAAGGGTTTCCCGCTCACGGCTGAGGGACAACCAGACATTCCGCGCATTCGCATGGCGCACGGCATTGGTGAGTCCCTCTTGTCCTGCGCGGACGATGGCAGCAGCCCGTTCCGCCCCGTCAATGCGAACGCTCTCATGGAGGTTCAGGTGAATCTGCGGCGCAGGAAATGCTTCAGCGATCCGTCGTAATGCCTCGCGCACATCTATCCCATCGTGGCGACGGAGATTCGCCACCACGCTGCGCAGCTCCGACAAAAGCTTGCTCACCAGTTCCCTCGCGACGACCCACTCACGACGCTCCGACACCGAGATTTCTTGGCCAAGGAGATCCAGATTGAGCGCCAAGGCGGTAAGTCCATGGCCAGCCACATCATGCAGTTCGCGCGAGACGCGTAGCCGTTCTGCATCACGCGCACTCTCGGCAAGCAACTCTCGGGTCGCCAGCAACTGAGCATTCACTTCGCGAAGCTTCCGGGACATCCTTTCCGCCCGAACGCGCTCGACGGTGGTCAACAGGGCGAAGGCTTCGAAGCCGCCGTAAACCAGCAGCGTGAACCCGGGGTCGGCGCTACGCCAGCGGACGATTAGAATGCCAAGGAACGCAAGATTCAAAGCCACAAGCGCAGGCACAGCGATTCTGGGGGGATAGACTGCGCCCACGGCCACAGCGATTACGATCAACAGCACGGGCGTGAAGCCCGATGGTCCGAGCGCGAGCAGCCCGAGTCCGGATACGACCATCAAGGACAGCGATCTGGTTGAGCCGCCGTCGCTGCCGCGCCTCATGATGCCAACAATAAAGGCCAGCATGCACAGCGCGGCTACGGACCTTCCGCCCGTCTCTCCGAGCGGGGCCCACAGGGGCGGTATGCGCCAAAGTCCGACGGCAACCGCCGCCCAGGCCAAATAGCCGGCAAGGAATACCGGATTGGGCGCAAGCCGCGATAGAAAGCAGGATAAGCGCATGCGAGACGATAGGCGCATTCGCATCTCCCCTTCAAGGTCCGATCCCTCGGATATGACTTCCGGCACTGGGCCCGGCGCGGCAGCGAGTCCATCATGAAGCTGCGCCTAGGAGCTCCCTGACACTCTGCGACATGGTCCTCGATACCCAATTGAGTTTCGGAACGCTCGCACTCAAAAGGCTCTGGATCAACGGCGCTCCGCCCAAGGGAACGCGTCTCCATCGGCAATTTTCGGCCGTGTACTTCTGGCCGTCGCTGGGGTGGTTGACGCGATCGTTCCTCCGTAACTATTTTCTTCAATGAGAGGGAGCATGGGAAGGTCAGCTGGGATTTTCGGCGCGCTTGCCGTGGCGGGAATCCTCGCCGTAGTCCTGTGGCCGCATGCCGGTGACAACGGCCGGGCCGACTTCTTTGCCGATGAGTCTTATAACTTCGAAACAGTACGGGTGCTCAACGACATCACGGTCGCTGGCGGCGACGTATCCGACTTGTTGACCACCGTGGGCGCAATTCGTGCCGGAAACGCAGACGAATGGTATCGGGCCTGGACCACAGCCGGCGACCGTGCCGCTGCATTGGCCAGTCGTACCGGGGATGCACGCAGCAAGGGTACCGCGCTGTTGCGCGCACATACGTATTACAGAACCGCGGAGTTTTTCCTGTCTCCGACAGATCCGAGGCGTACTGCCAGCTTCAAGAGCAATGTGGCTGCGTTTTACGAGGGTCTTCAGGCTCTGAAGGTGTCCTATGAGCGCATCGCCGTTCCCAACGGAAGATATCACCTCAATGCTGTCTACTATCCGGGGCCTGCCGGCTCCGAAGCTCGGCCCTTGCTCGTGGTCGTCGGTGGCTATGACAGCACGATGGAGGAACTGTATCTGCTGATTGGGTATGCCGCCCTGCAACACGGGTATTCCGTGCTGACCTACGAAGGACCTGGCCAAGGATCCGTGCTACGCCAGCAAGGCCTGCACATGCAGGCAGACTGGGAAAAGCCGAATAGTGCTGTGCTCGATCAATTTTTGAGCACCCATCCCAAGCCGAGCAAGATCGTGCTGCTGGGGGCAAGCCTGGGTGCCGATCTCGTGGCGCGCGCTGCGGCTTTTGATCCGCGTGTGGACGGGGTAGTGGCATATGATGCGTGGTTCGATGGTTATGCGATCGCAACACGCAATGTACCGCCCCCAGCACTCTGGCTGCATGCGCACGGTTACGACCACCTGTTGAACTCATTAGCTCGAGGGAATTCAGTCCCGGCAGCGAAATGGTCACAGGAGAACGGAATGTGGGTGTTCGGAGTCAGTGAGCCCACTCAGGTGCTAGACGCATTTAAAGCCTACACCATAGCTCCGGTAGCGGACCGAATCACGCAGGATGTGCTCTTGCTCGCCGGGACTGCCGACCTATTCATTCCCGTGAATCAACTCGATCAGGAGCGCAATGCTCTATCCCGTGCGCACAGCGTTACGGCGGTCGTCTTCGACCGGGATTCTGGTGGCTCGCTACATTGCCAGATCGGGGCTCCGAGCTTGTGGCAAGGAGTGTTATTCGATTGGCTGACAGCAAAGTTTCCCAATGTGCTGGATCGCGATGGAAATCGTAGATTTCACGAAGCGATTCCTGCTGTCTGAGAGGTTTTCGGCAGACTTCGCCGCATCAGCGCGCCAATGATCGGTATGGAGTGTTTTCTCCGTTAGCTTGGGATAGCTACACATGACCTTCTGCAGCCGGTTGCGACCGGCAGCTATCCGGAAGCCACTTGGGTTCCGCTGACCCCAAACAATCTTCCATCATGATCCGGTCGTACATGACCTAGTGCGCCATTCTCGCCCGTATAGCAGACTGAAGCTGGATGGGTCTCACGCAGGGTGCCAGCGACGGATTAGGAGAATATTGCTTGCCGTTATAACGCATCAGCGCGTTACACGGTTTAGCCCCACCCCCACTCACTGACACGGTGAAGGAATGCCAACCGAACCGCTTTTCGGCAAGTATTTCGATCGGCTCGCGACTGATCGTGCTTCCGGATATGAACTCAGACCCCTGTTTGGTTCCTCGAAATATCTCTAGCGTGCATCCTCCAGATCCGCAATTGTCTGGCCCATTAAACAACACTATGGCATCGGGAATACCGTCGCCATTCAGGTCTACCAGCGAAAATACGAACTCGTATGATGCCGGATCGAGGGGCAGTATGCGAGCGCCGTAGAGACGGTTGCTCCGCTCAGCCTGCGCGCGATAGTGCTCCGCAATGGCGTTACGCAGCCCGGGTGGTTCTGCGGCCGTCGCCCCAGCAGCGAAGAGGCAAAGGCAGAGGTTACAGACAAAAGGCGCCCATCTAGCGGGCCGGTTTGACTGAATACTCTTTGCCATGAGGCGCGCTGGCAACATCAGGTCGGCGTTCGGCGTTTTCGCCCGAACGATCGCGGTTGCAGTAGTCTCGCATGGCGCGTCCGCTCAAACGATTGTTAGACGATCACCCTCATTCAAACCAACGCTTGCGCATAAGCTGAAGAAACTCTTCCGTGACCGGAAATCCGGATGCGGATTCGATCACCGAATCTATGCGACACTTAGGGCAAAGCGCGGTTCGGCCTGTCCGATTTTCAACGACATTTCTATCGTCAATCCAATCAGAAATTGCGGCTGGCGGAAATCTCGAGAGGCAGTAGAAGCAGCCACAAAGCTCCGACTCCGCGATTTCCACCGCGTGAAGTGAGCAGTGTTTATGGGCATTTTCAAGCGCTGATTCGGTGGTCGGATCAATGGCTAACATGGTCGTCTAACGCCAAAGTTGAGCGGCGCGCCGCAGCAATGATACTGGCACTTTATTCACGGCGCGTCCGCTCGAACGCAAGTTTGGACCGGAGTGCACGTAATGCAATGAGAAACGATGTGCCAGCCGCAAGTGCCATGAAGGCATTTGGCCATAGACTATATAAATATCCGTCCCACGCCTCAATTGGAACGCCAAAAATGTATCGCGACGGAACCGGCATCAGCCCGGTCATAAAGATAGGCCACCATCGATTGGGCGGCCAGTGACTGAAG